>ENA-UOJJ01001499-UOJJ01001499.1-human-gut-metagenome-genome-assembly--contig:-CS66-NODE-1499-length-34088-cov-12.554315_pt1 | contig 34088 bp, 24 predicted proteins | sample MGYA00242343_ERZ723890 | MGnify/ENA metagenome assembly ERZ723890
CGCAGATTATGCACGCTAATGCGATTGTGTTTCTGGTGCATACTGGTTTGCGTTGCGGTGAATTGCAGGCACTGAAATGGTCCGACATTGATTTCGCAAACAAAACGGTCACGGTCAGCAAAAATCTTTCGATGATTGTCAACCGTGATCGCAAGCCGGGGCAAAAGCATAGGAACGCAAAAATTAAGGGAACCAAGACCGCAAGCGGCAATCGGCTTGTTCCGCTGAATGAAAAGGCTGTCCATGCACTGCGCAGTTTACAGCAGATTTATCGTATGCTGGGTGTTCGCAATGATTCGGTACTGGTGTCGCGCAACGGCAAGGTGCTTTCTAATGCACAGCTTCGATGTGTGCTCGACCGTGTTTTGCGCAAAGCCAATATCGACAAGCCCTTCACTTTGCATCAGCTGCGACATACCTTTGCTACGCGGACACTGAAAGCGGGCGTACCGATCAGCGTAGTCAGCAAGTGGCTTGGCCATGCGAATATTTCGACAACATACAACACCTACATTCACGTTCTCTGTTCTGAGGAGAAGGACGCAGCGGAATTGCTGAAGGCTATGTGAACACTTTGGTGTCAAGTTGGTGTCACGGGAAATCGGTAGAACGTAATTCGTTAGATATATCGTAAAAAATGGAGAAAAAGAGCGAAACCGTATGGTTTCGCCCTTTTTCTGTTCGATTGATTGATTTCCGCTCACAGCTCGGTGATGCGGTTGACGGTATCGAGCGCCATGCCCGGTCACAAGTGCCCATGCAGCCTTGCCTTCCCGCCTGATCGTCCTGCCTGCGCATCTGCGCAGACATGCGCGGCGCATCTCCTGATAGCCTTCGCGCTGCTCAAAGGTGTAGCCGGAGCGGTCGCGGTCCTCGAAAAAGGTGAGGCTGCTGCCGGGAAAGCGCGTTCAGAAAATAAAGGATTGGACATATGTAACAAAAATTCAAACGCATTTTAGTGCATTTTTACTGATACATTTTGAAGAGGGTTACAGAAAATATATCTTTTTCTGTAACCGCTGCGTGGTATCCTTATATCATACAAGGGGGAGCACCGTACCGGAGCCGATGCCCGGACGGGTACAGCGAACTGTGAGACTTCATGATAAAGGACTGATATTATGAGTAACAGGCAGCGATATTTCAAGAGATTGCTTGCTGTCATGCTGTCGCTCAATCTGACGTTCGGTATGGGAACATACAGCGCATTTGCGGCAGAGCTGGAAACAGAATCGACGGCTGCGGCTTCCGAGGAGAGCGCAGTCGACACAGCACCGGAGCCCCCGGCTGCACCGGAAAACCCGGCAGCGCCGGAAAACCCGGATGCACCGGAAAACCCGGCTGCACCGGAAAACCCGGCAGCGCCGGAAAACCCGGCAGCACCGGAAAACCCGGCTGCGCCGGAAAACCCGGCTGCACCGGAAAACCCGGCCGCACCGGAAAATCCGGCAGCATCGGAAAACCCGGCAGCGTCGGCAACCCCGGCGGCGCTGACGGCTGACGAGGCCGCACCGGCTGAGGTCGAGGCGCGCGTCACCGGCTTCACTACCGAGGACGGTATCAAGTATTCCGTGGTAGACGGCGGCGTTTCGGTGCAGGACTACACAGGTAATGCGTCCGAGCTTGTCATCCCGGCGTCCGTAACCTGGAATGATGAAAGCTATGATGTGGTAAGTGTTCTGCGCGGTATCCAGAACAACACGAACCTTACCAGCGTGGACATTCAGGCGCCGATCACGAGCCTGAACAACTCTCTGTTTATGGGCTGTACCTCGCTGACGCATGTAGGCCTTCCGGATACCCTCAGGAAAATCGAGACGGCGGCGTTCAGCGGCTGCACCTCGCTGACGCAGATCGACCTGCCGGAGGGACTGGAGGTCATCGGCAGCAGCGCGTTTCGGAACACCGCACTCGAGAGCATCACGCTGCCGGGTTCGCTGACCGAGATCGAAGCAGGTGCGTTCGCCGGTCTGACCTCGCTCAAGAGCGTAGACTTCAACCATGTATCCGCGCGCATCGGCGACAAGGCATTTCAGCACTGCTCCGCACTGACGAACATTACCGGCACGGAAAAAATCACCGAGATCGGCAGCTACGCATTCGGCTCGGACGATCAGAGCGGAGAAAACGGCAACGTTTATGTTCCGTTCGCCGGCGAGCTCGCGCTGGACAGCGTGACGAACCTCGGCCGGGCGGCCTTCAAAAACTGCCTGTACCTGTCCCGCGTGACCGGTCTGGACAATGTGACCGAAATTCCGCAGGAGGCCTTCGACCACTGCTTCCGTCTGACCGGCGTGACCGGCCTCGGCAATGTCACCCGTCTCGGTGACAAGGCCTTTGCAAACTGCCGGGCATATATTTCCAGAAAATATACCGGCATCACGGAGCTGGAGGGTCTGGAGCTTTCCAATCTGCGCGTGATCGGCGCTTCGGCGCTCGCGAGTGTGCAGGTTCCGTTTGAAGTGGATGAAACCTCCTTTGCAAATCTTGAGTCGCTCGGAGCCGGCGCGTTCAACGGTGCAGTAAAGCTGACCGGCAAACTGGTCCTGCCCGAGAGCATTGAGAAAATCGGCGAAAATACCTTCCGCGCGACCGGCATCACGGAGGCTGTGCTTCCGGACAGCGTGCAGTCGATCGGCAGCCTCGCCTTCTTCAACTGTAAAAAACTGACCAGCGTACAGATCGGCTGCAAGGACGGCCAGTCGAGCCGTCTGCTCGCAATCGATACCGGCGCTTTTGCAAACGACAAGGCGATCACCTCCTTTGTCATCGAGGCGGCCAGATCCGAGGTCTCGGTATCGAAGGAGAAGGTAAAGCTCAACCCCATTTCTACCTTCGATAGCATGCCGGCAGAGGTCGAAGCGATTATGGTTTATACCGTGCAGTCCATCGAGGGCCCGCAGATCTATGCGGACGATGATGCGACCACGCTTCAGACGGCGATCAACAACGCTGAGGACGGCGCTGTCATCACCGCGACCCGAAGCTTTGCGCTCGATGCGACCGTGACCGTTCCGAAGGGAAAAACCGTTACGCTGACGGACGGCGGCAAAAACCTCACGGCTGCGACCGTCAAAAACTTCCGCGGCCCGGTATTCGAAATCGAGGAGGGCGCGGCGCTGATCCTTGACGGCACGTTCACCTTCAAGTGCCATCACATCACCGGCGGCCGGTTCGCACAGGTAAATGGCTCGCTGACGCTTTCCGGCGGCAGAATTTTCGGCCTTGCCAGCGACAGCGCAGACAGCGGCGTTATCTATGTTGACGGCGGCGGCTCTCTGACCATGAACGGCGGCACGATCACGGAAAACCGGTTCACCAACCAGTACAGCGGCGCGGTCGTTCTGAATAACGGCACGATGAACATGACGGACGGCTGCATCACGGCGAACACCGCGGCAGCGGACAATGCTTCGGCAGGCGTTCTGGTCAAAGAAGGCTCTGTGTTCACCATGGACGGCGGCACGATCTCCGACGGCACCGGCACCCGCGGCGCGGGCGTTCTGGTGGGTCTGCCGGGCGGCGTCTATAACGAGAGCACCGCTGCAAGGTTTGTCATGAACGACGGCACGATCTCCGGCAATACCGCAAACGCGACGACCGCGACGGTCAACGCAGGCGGCGGCGGTGTCTTTGTACAGGACAACGCGGAATTCACTATGAACGGCGGCACCATCACCGGAAACCGTGCGGCAGGCAACGGCATGGGCGGCGGCGTTGCGACTGCGAATGAGGCGAAGAACGACGGCGGCCGGTTCACCATGAACGGCGGCACGATCTCGAACAATTCCGCCTCCTGCGGCGGCGGCGTTTACAGCTTTTCGCAGAATACGGTTGTCCTCCGCGGCGGCTTTATCGTAAACAACAAGGCAGGCATGAACGGCGGCGGTGTCTATGTCAGCACGCCTCCGTACAATATCCGCATCGAAAAGGCACTCGTTACCGGCAATACCGCAGAAATTATGGGCGGCGGCATCTGGTCCTGCCCGACCGGCACGGTCTCCCTCGGTACGGACAGCGCCGTATTCGGCAACACCGCAAAGCAGGCGGGCGATGACCTTGCATTCCTGTCCAAGGAGAGCGGCTATTCCAGCAGCTTCTCCGGCAGACAGCTTGGCGGAGCGCTGGTCACCTGGTACCGCGACAACGCGCTGATCAGCGCAGGACAGTTCGGCGGCTGCGGCAATGAACGGTTCGACGCACAAAACCCGGGCAGCCCGGCTGCACCGGCGGCAGGCGAGAGCAGGAGCTATGCGCTCAAGGCGCTCGTTTCCGCAGACGGCAGGGCAATGGCGGAAAAGGCGGCGGAGCTGTTCATTCAGGGCAACACAGCGCCGCGCGGCGGCGGCATCGGCACGAACGGCGAGGTCATCCTCGACGGAAACGATACCCCGACGGAGCCGATCGACATTACCGTACACAAGGTCTGGAAGGGCGGCGAGAGCTACCCGTCCGCAGTAACCATCAATCTGATTCGCACAGATGCGGCAGGCAGCAGCACGGTGATCGGTACGGCCCTGCTGAGCGAAAAGTCGCTCGACAAGGACGGCGGCGCATGGTCGCATACGTTTACCGGTCTGGACAGCGGCTTCACCTATTCGGTCTCCGAGGAGACGGTAGAGGGCTATGACACTGCGGTTTCCGGCGATGCGCAGAACGGCTTCACGGTCACCAACACGAAAAAGAGCGACAATCCAGGCGGCGGCGGTGGCGGCGGCCATCACAGACCCGACCCGAAGCCGGATCCCAAGCCGGATCCCAAGCCTGACGATCCGACCAATCCTCCGGTAGATATTCCGGACGATCCGACCCCGACCTCTCCGCTTCCGCCGGTCAATGCACAGGATATCGCGGACGGCGAGATCCCGACCGGCACTGACGAAAAAAAGCCGGAGGAGACCGGGAAGCAGGAAACCGTCACGATCAAGGACGAGGTTCCGACGTCGAGCGTTCCGAAAACCGGCGACATCGGCGGCCTGTGGGCGGCGCTCTGTGCACTGTCCGCTCTGGGACTGGCGTTCCTCGGCCGGAAGAAAAAGCACGACGACAACTGAAAAAAGGACCGGGACTGTCTCCTAATGAGACAGTCCCGGTCTTTTTTTCGCTATTCTTGTTTCGTCTGCTCCCGTTCCATCTGCATGAGCGCGTAGCAGAGCTGGAGATGGCGGATCTTATGGATCTTCGTCTTTTCGTAGATCCGCTTCCGGTAGGTATCAATGGTGCTCGGGGCGCTGCCGATCAGTTCTGCGCACTGACGGGCGCTGAGGCCTCGGGCCAGCGCATCGCAGATCTCGAGCTCCTTGGAGCTGAGCCGGGCATAGCCGGCCAGAAAGTTCTCATAGTCCTTCGAATCCAGCTCTTTTTTTCCCAGATAGGCCAGACGGCGGATCTCCATGAGTGAATCATCCAGCTGTACCTGCGTATCCTCTACCTGATTCTGCATATTCTCGACCTGTCCCTGCAGATCCTGCTTTTCGCTGCGAAGCTGTTCATTCTGCGAGCGGAAGAGATCGGCACGCTGCTGTATGCCCTGCTTTTCCGTTTCCAGATCGGTAATCGTCTGCTCATGGAAGCGCAGCTTCGCGGAGACGGGACGAAGCTCGTCGAAGGTCATCTGCGCGCCGCCGCAGTCCTCTTCCTTGAGAAGCTCGATGTCCCGCATGACGGGGCGCAGATAGCGGCGGGTATAGTAAAGACAACAGACCACGCCGAAAAACAGCAGCAGCAGCAAAAGTCCGCCGATCTCCAGAACGCTTTTCAGCAGAATGCCGTGATAGGTGCGCCGGGGAAACAGCACGGTGAGCGTATGCGGCTCCGGATCTCCGACAGCTGCGAGAAACGGCTGGGAAAGTCCCACAAAGGAGGACTCTGTCCCGCTGTACGCCGTCAGTCCCTCCCGGATGCTTTTTTCCGTCAGCCGTTCCTCCGGCACGAAGCAGAAGCCATCGGCGGGATAGGTGACGAGGCTTTGGGAAGCGTCCAGACCGTCCGCGCCGTCCGACAGAACGCAGGCAAGGCTGCTCATGCCGGAGGGCTGAATGTGGTGGGCGGAGAAGTAGGTCTGATTGATGGAAAAGCCGCACAGGCCGTATACCGTGCCGTCCGCTCCCAGCATGGGAACGGTCAGCAGGATCGCGCGCTCCGAGGTGCCCGGCAGGGTCAGCAGCGCGGTCGTCCGGCAGTCGCGGTCAATGGGGGCGGAGGCGGTATTCAGATGCTCGGCAAGGCCGGGGAAATCCGAAAGCCTGAATTCCTGCGCCCACTTTCGGTGGGGCATCACATGATTCTGACGCCCGGCGCCGGCCATGCCCCGGTAGAGCAGCAGATCGCTGCTCATGCGGGCAGAGTTGCCGCGCTGGAGGAACAGACCGCTGCGGAAGTCATCGCCGCTCAAAGAGGCGTTCAGCATCACAAACGCGCCGGAGCAGTCTGCCTGCCGGACGTACTGACACAGCGAATCCAGCATGGCTCCCTGCAGACGCTCTGCGGTGTCCGGATCCCAGCTCGCCGCCGACAGATCCGGCGTCTGCTCCTCCACGATGGCGGTCATGTCCTCGGAGAGGTGGATGCCCATGACGGCAACGTTCCGCCACAGAGATGCCATATCCGAGGCGAAGGCCTCCATGCGGAAGTTCAGCGATGTGACCAGCTCCTCGCGGGGGCTTTTCAGCTGATTGAAGAAAAACAGACCCGTCACCAGCGCTGCCGCCAGAATGAGAGCCAGAGTGATCATATAAAACGCCAGCCGCTTCTGCATGGAGCGGCGGATATTATGAAATTCAGAAAGAGAGGATCGCGTCATGATCCATATCCTCCAAAAATCGTGGGATGATTTACCGGATGGAGCAGAGCAGCGCCCATGTCTCCTCCGCCAGTGCGTTCACATCCTCGCCGGACGCGGCGCGCCGGGGCAGCTCCTGCTGCATCTGACGCAGCCCGTCGTAGAGGACGGAAACCTTGCTGTAATAGTCCGCGAAGCGCGGCTCGGACACGGGAGTATAGTCCTCCCGCATGGTTTTCAGCGCGGCATAAAGCTGCCGGTAGCTCTCCGCCGGTTCGGGGAACCTGTCGTAATTTTCGATGTCGTCAAAGGCGCCGATGCGCACCGGCATATAGCCGGTCTGCGCCACGAAATCCAGATTTCGCTCCGGCTCGGTCAGCCAGCGGACAAAGAGCGCCGCCGCTTCCGCCTTCTGGTCGGTGGTCCTGCAGGCGCCAAGACCAACCCCGGCCTGCGTCATCAGGGCGTCGCGGCCTGCGGTTCTGGGCATAGGCCGCACATGGAGATCCATCGGCTCCTGCGTACCGTCGCGATAGGTGACGGTATCGTTATAGTAGAGGATCGCGGCAGAGGAACCCAGACCGGAAAGCACCTCGCCGGTCATCACCTGCGTGTTGGAGTAGAGGTCGGAGACCACCACGTGCCCCTGAGCGAGCGCACGGGCGAACTGCATCCAGCTCTCCTTGAAAACGGCGTTATTCGGGTCGTACCAGCCGTTTTCGGTATAAAAATTGCCGCTTCCGCACTCCATGGCGCGAAACTCGACGGCCCGGATGGGATAGTCCAGTGCACAGAATGTCCTGCCGCCCGACCAGTCATGGAATCTGGCGGCTGCGTCGTAAAAGCCGTCCCAGGTGGCGAGGTCCTCATATTTCACGCCGCAGGCCTCGGAAAAGCGGTCGAAGCCGGTGCCGTTGCACATAAAAAGCTGGGTGGATTTGGAGATCGGGAAGAGCAGCAGTCTGCCGTCCGCGCTCGTGCCGTCCTCAAGAAAGCCGGGCACGAAGTCGGAAAGCTCCTCCTCCGTGAACCAGTCGTGCCAGTCCACCAGATTTTCCTCGCCCAGAGCGGCCGCGTCAGCGAGGTGGCAGGTGAACAGGTCGGGCATATTGAGCAGGTCGCCGCCGTTCTGCGCTTCCTTGAGAAAGCCGCCGATCTCGGCCGCGCTGGACAGGTTGGAGACCCGCACGCGGACGCCGGTGTCCTGACCGATGGTGCTGTTGAACTCCTGCACCAGCGCATCCATCGGAGAGCCGGACTGCTCGCCGTAGACATGCCAGAAATCGACAGTGACCGGGTCATTTTTTTCCAGCAAAGTGTCCTCTCCGCAGCCGGAGAGCGCCAGAAGAAGGACTGCTGACAGCAGCAGAGGCAGAAAACGCTTTTTCATGGAAAAAACCTCCAAAATAGAACAGATGTTCGATGAAAACGCGGATTTTTTCAGATTTTTTTGAAATTTTTTTTCGATTTGTACCCAGAATTGAGGATTTAGGGGACAGACAGAATCTGAAAACTGTGGTATAAGAAGGGTGTACGAAGCCGTCGAAGCCGGTTCGGCATCGTAAAAATGATCCGTGGAACGAGAGAGGAACTCCGTTCGTCAGCGAGCCGCACGCGAGCGGGAGTGACCTCTCGGTTACAGTTTCATTGTATCATATCCCACCTCACTTTTACAAGGAAAGAAAAGGAAAGAGGCATACCCATGAAAAAACGAATTTTTATGCTGGCGGCGCTGGCTGCCGGTATTGTGCTGTGCCTCGCCGCCTGCGGGGAAAACAACAGAGAACCGATCACCATTACCCTCTGGCACGTTTACGGCGGCGAGGTAAACTCGCCCATGAATACGTTGGTGGATGAGTTTAACCATACTGTCGGGCAGGAGCAGGGCATTCGTGTGCGGGTGGACAGCGTCAGCAACAGCGGCGTGATCCATGAAAACGTGCTTGCGGCCGCCTACAAGGACCCCGGCGCGCCCGCTTTGCCCGATCTGTTCGTGTCCTACCCCAAGACCGTGCTGGCCCTGCCGGATGAGAACATTCTGGCGGATTATCACGACTATTTCACAGACGAAGAGCTGGATGCCTACCTTCCGGAATTTATTGAGGAAGGGACGGTCGATGATCGTCTGGTCATTCTGCCGCTGGCAAAATCCACGGAGATCCTCTTTGTGAACAAGACGGCTTTCGACCGCTTTTCCGCCGAAACCGGCGCAGCTCTGGACGAGCTGTCCACCTGGGAGGGACTGTACGCGATGGCGGAGCGATATGCGGAATGGTCGGGCGGCAAGAGCTTTTTCGTCCACGATTACCACTTCAACTACTTTCAGGTGGGCGTGGAATCGCTGGGAGAGAGCTTTTTTGACAAGGACGGCATCGCCTTCGGTCCTGCGTTTACTCGCGCGTGGAAGCCTTACGCCAGAGCCGCGCTGACCGGCGGACTGTGGCTGGGCAGCGGCTACGCCACCGAACCGCTGCGCACTGGTAATGTGATCGCATCCGTTGCCTCGTCTGCCAGTGTGCTGTACTATTCCGACGTAGTGACCGATGAGAACAACCGCACCGAAAAGGTCGAGATCATTTCGCTGCCCTGTCCTATCTTTGAGGGCGGAGAAAAGCTGGTCATGCAGCGCGGAACGGGAATCTGTACCGTGAAATCCACACCGGAGCGCGAAAAAGCTTGCATGACCTTTCTCAAGTGGCTGACCGAGCCGAAGCGGAACGTGGATTTCGCTACCTCTCTCGGTTATATGCCGGTGACAAAAGAGGGCTTTGACCGCGACCTGCCTGCTGCTATTCAAACGCTGACAGATCCTATGTATGCTTCGCTGTATGAGGCCTTTCTGAAAACAAGGCAGGACTATACGTTCTATGTGCCGCCCCAGCGGGAGGACTATCTGTCTCTGGAGACCCGCTTTGAAAAAACGGCGCGTCTGCGTCTGGCGGCCGGGCGGGCACAGTATCAGCAGCAGGGCGCGGCAGCACTGGATACGCTGATGGAAACCACGCTGGAGGAGCTCCGGAAAAGCTATGACAGATAACAGGAAAGGGGGAATTCTCATGCTGCGGAGCAGGCGTCTGGCCAAAACGGATATTCCGGCGGGTAACCGCAGCATCGGCAGAAGTCTGGTGCTGTACTGGCTGTGCATGGCGCTGGCGATGCTGGCTGCCGCGCTGCTCCTGCTGAGCGTAACGGGTGTTCTCTCCCGCACAGCGCGTCAGTTTGGAGAAACGGCGGCGTTGCAGCAGAATAACAACGCTGCGCTCTTCACCGCGCAGATGGATGCGCTCTCCGCGCAGGGCATTGAGCTTTCTGAAACGGTCAGCGGAGAACTGGAGCGCTTTCTTGCCAGCCGCAGTCTCTCCTTCGATGCGCTGAATGACGATCCGGCCCTTATCGCAGAGCTGGAGACCGCGCTGATCCCTTCGCTGGAGACCACTATGGCGGGGAGCACCTGCAGCGGCGTGTATTTCTGTCTGGATGCTACAGCCAATACATCGCTGCCGCAGTCTAAAACCTCCCGCATGGGAGTGTATCTGCGCTATTCCGGTCTGCGCTCTGCCCATCCGAGCGGCAGTACAGCCTGCTTCCGGGGAACGGTGGATGCTGCACGGGCAAACGGCCTGCAGCTGCACAACCGCTGGAATCCGGAGCTTGACACGTCTCTGATCCCCGGCTACCGGCAGGTCATGACGTGGGAGGGCGACCGGCTTTCCGGAGGCTGTCTCTGGACAGAGCGGGTGCCGCTGCTGGATACCTGGGAGAATGTGACGCTGCTGTGCGTCCCTGTGCGGGACGGGAGCGGAACGGTGCGCGGTGTCTGCGGTATGGAGCTGAGCGAGCTCTACTTCGGACTGTCTCACAGCACGGTCTCCGGCCCTTACGGCAGCTTTGTGATGCTGCTGGCGCCCATGAACGGGGATACCCTGCTTCTGGACAAGGCCATGCTGGGCAGCACGGAGGGAACGAATCTGTCGGCCTCGGGCGAGATGAAGATTCGCGGCGGCCGGGACTACGATACCTTTATATGGAACGATACGGCCTATCTCGGCAAGTATCAGATCATCCCCGGACGGCTGGCGGACGGCTATCCGCTGGCGGCAGTAACGCTGGTGCCGGAGAGCGGATCCCGCAACCGGGCGCAGAGTGCCCGCATCGGCTGGGTGCTGGGTTCCCTCGGCTTTCTGGTGGGGATGCTGGCGCTGGCCGCCGCACTTTCCCGCCGCTTTTCCATACCGATCACGCAGGGCTTTGCCGCAGCCAGAAGTCAGGAGCAGGACTGGCAGCCTACGGGCATTCGGGAGATCGACGAGCTGACGGCCTATTTTCACAGCCGTCTGCGGGAGAGACCGTCCGAGGATGCCCTGCCGTGGCAGGTGGAAAGCCTTGTGTCCGAGCTGATCGACCGGGCGAAGGGACTGACCGGTACGGAGCGCGTGATCCTGCGCTACTATGCCGAGGGCTATGCGGTCAAGGATATTTCCGGTCTGCTGTTTATCAGCGTGGGCACTGTAAAGGGGCATAACAGCCATATCTACAGTAAGCTGGGCGTGAATTCCTACGACAGCCTGAAGGCATATCTGGATGTTCTCCGGCGCTGTGAGCGGCTGGAGGAGCTGCTTCAGGGCGGCGGTAAATAAAGGAAGAAAGCTCCTGTGCGGAAACCGAGGCATATGTCCTCGGTTTTTGTGCGTTTGCGCGGAAATCCGGGCTGTTTTCTCTTTGTTGAAAACACCCAAAAGGTGATGCCTGTGTTTGTGCATTCCGTCTATGCCTGAGTCATGTTTTGGCGTTTTTGCCCCAAAACCATGACTCAGGCCTATATTTTTTTCCTGTAAAAACTGATATGAATAAATCATCAAAGCCGCGATTGGAAGAACTGCCGGAGAGGAGGGACGGATACATGAAGCGGGTCGTGAAGGAGGCAATGGGAGACTGCTCCACTGTTGAGGAGTTTCGCTTTCTCGTTCGCTGTCAGGAATGCAGCGGAATATGGCACAGTACTCCCATCCGCTTTTCCAAAGCCGGCGCGGAGCCGGAGCCGGAGGGGATGCGCACGATCTTCCGCACGCTCTACGAGCGGGAACGGGAGGCCGCCCGGGAAATGGCCGCGGCGGAGGCCGCAGAGATTTTCAACTATTGTCCGGTCTGCGGCAGGCTGGTGTGCGACCGATGCTTTCTGATCTGCGAGGATCTGGATCTGTGCATTGCCTGTGCGAACAAGCTGCGGGTGCGCGGCAGAATTGTGGCAGGTGAGACCTCGGATGCACGGGAGCCTCCTGCCGGGGCGGACGGAAAAATTACAACAGAAGGAGATGGAACCATATGAACATGAGGAAACGAAAGAATGCAGGGAGACTGTTGAGTCGTCTGCTCTGTCTTGTGACAGCGATGGGAATGCTTGTTCCTATGGCATTGGCAGATGAGTTGGGCAAGGTGCCGGGCAGTTCCGACACAAACACGTATGAAAAAGCAGACATCAAAGTGGAGATTTCGGTCGTGAAACATGTCCAGCAAACCGGCACGGAAACACCTCCCGCTGAGACCTTTGAATTTGAAGTGGAGGACACGGCTCGGGATGAGAAGCATCCCCTTTCCTACTACGGTATTGGTGTGGAGAAATTGAAGCTGTCCACGACCGGGGCCGGCGATGTGGAGAAAACGTTCTCTTTCAAAGTCTCGTGGACAAATGATTATACCGCCTATCACTGGGATGCCGTCCCCAAGTCCGGCACGGATACAGTCGCCTGGTACAGCAAGACCTTCCTGCTCAGGGAGAAGAATGACGGCAAACCGGGATGGAACTATTCTAATGAGGAATATGCGCTGACTTTCTGGTATGACATTGAATATGGCTCAATGGATCTAAATATCCATGTTCCCGGAAATGATGTGTATTACAGAAAAGCGGAGTTTACCAACACCTATACATACAGCGAGACCCGATATGAGCTCCCCTTCACCAAGACAGTGAAGCTGGGCGGCAGCGCCGCTCCCGGACGGGAGACCTTCGAGCTGGAGATCTTCGATGTCGGCGTCGGAAGCATGGAGGAGCACGCGAAGGAACTTTATACGGCTGCTGTCACCACCAACGGCGCGGGCGATTACGATGGCAAACTGGTCATTTCCGGACCGGCGGATCAGGTGCGTGATCTGGTCTGCGAGGGCTTCTATGTCAGGGAAAAGAACGCAGGAGGCGCCAACTGGACGTATGACGACGCGGTATGGCACATCCTGCCGGAGCGAACCGGCTATATCGTAGATGTAGATGCGCCGCTTGTCAATAATCCGCCTGCTGATACGCAGCCGGAGACGGACGCGAATGAATACCGCCTTGTCATCCACGCCACAAAGCGGGAGGAAAGCGAAAACGGTGTCTATTATGTGGATTCCGAGGCACCGGCGGACAAGATGACCTTCATCAACACCTACACCCGCAGCTCCGGCGGCGGTGGCGGCGGCTCCAGCAGCGCGTCCATCACGGTAAACAAGACCGACGCTCTGGGCAAGCCCCTTGCCGGCGCATCCTTCGTGCTGAAGGACAGCCGGGGGCGGGAGGCCTATCAGGCCACCTCGAACGCCAGCGGCATCGTGCGCTTCACCAAGGTCGACAGCGGCACCTATACGCTGCTGGAAAAGGCGGCTCCGGAGGGTTATGTGACCTCGGACAAGACTTATGAGCTGACCGTCAGCGGTTCCCGTGTCACGATGGATGGCAAGACCTATTCTCCTGTGACCTTCGTCAACCGCAGGGCGGCGGAGCTGAACCGGCGCGACCACTACGCCTTTCTGGTTGGCTACGCCGACGGCACCTTCGGACCGGAGCGCAACATGACCCGCGCCGAGGTGACCACCATGTTCGCCCGCCTGCTGACCGAGCAGATCGAGGCGGATAAGACCTATTCCAGCACCTTCAACGATGTGGCGAAGGACTGCTGGGCGGCCAACTACATCGGCTATATGCAGCAGTTCGGCATCGTCACCGGATATGAGGACGGCAGCTTCCGTCCCGACGCTCCAGTGACCCGCGCTGAGTTCGCCGCCATTGCCAGCCGCTTTGAAAAGCTGACTCAGGGCAGCGCGAGCTTCACCGACGTGCCGGACACCCACTGGGCAGTCAGATACATCAACTTTGCAGCTACCCGTGGCTGGGTCACCGGCTATGAGGACGGAAGCTTCAAGCCGGAGCACTCCATCACCCGCGCCGAGGTAGCGGCGGTCACCTGCCGTCTGCTGGAACGCAGCGCGGATCAGACCTATATCCGCAGCCATATCGGCGAGCTTCGCACTTTTGCGGACGTGACCGAAAATCACTGGGCATACTGGTACGCTATGGAGGCCGCCAACGGTCATGACTACACCAAATCCGGCGGCAGCGAAAACTGGAGCCGCACTCATCGATAACAGTTTTGATGCTTTCGGGCGATTCGTGTTCTGCGTCAGTCGGAGCAGCGAAGCCCTTCGGCAGCCTCACAAATGATGCGAGAAAGGAGAACGCCATGCAGCTGTCTGCCGGTCACGGCGCCGGATGCATGGGGATAACGCTATGGGCAGAAAATATCTTACGCTGGCGTCGGCGCTGCTGCTGGCACTCTGTCTGAATGCCTGCGGCAGCCGGCCGGGCACGGTCCCTCCTCCTTCCGGAGGCGGTGAAGGAGAAGGCAGTCCGCTGCTGACGACTGCATCGCCTGACGACTGCTATTGGACCGCCGTGCGGCATGAGTCCTACAACCCCTCCTATGGCCGTACTGAGGTCAGCACGATGCCTACGGAAAAATGGTGGGCGGATCTCGTCCTCGACGAGGACGGAACGGCGCAGTTCCGCGAGGTGCTCGGCCTCGGCTACACCTCCTGCCTGAGAAACGGCCAATGGTGGCTGGGGGCGGACAATGTCCTGCGGCTGACCGGAGAGGATTATGACGGAGAGCTCGTCACCATGGACGGACGTAAGGAAAAGGATCGTTCCGTGATGCTGGAGACCCCTTACGGAGACCGGTTTTATTTTGAACCGGCGCAGAAGCCGGATTCCGGCGGAGCGCTCTGCATCGCAGATCTGGAAGGGTCCTGGCGGATGACCGGCGGCGAGCCCGGTGCCGGGGAGAAGCACATGGCTTCTCTGCTGAACATCGAGCGCCGGTGGTCTGACGGCGAGGAAGGCGGCTATATCCTGCGGGCGGAGTATTACAGCGCCCGCCTGCTGGATACGGATACGCCGCAATACGAGACACAGAAGGAGCTGCTGGTGGAAAAACGGGAGGAGGCTCTGTCGGACGGCTTTTCCGGCGAACCATGGTCGGCACGGCTGTTTTCCGAGGAGTCCGGCGCAGAGTATCTTGCGGCGCTGACAGAGCGGAACACCCTGCACCTCCGGCGCTCTGATGCCCCGGACGGCCCGCAGACAGTCTACACACGCTCGGACAGCTTTCTGCCGGAGACGCTGACGCTGACTCTGGCGGACGAGCCGGACGATGCGCTGATATTTTACTGGCGGGATCCGCCTGCGGAGGTCGCGCAGCCGCTGGAGGCGCTCCCCATGACCGCACTGGAAAAGGGCGGTCAGAACAGAATCCTGCTGGTGGGGCGCTGGTACGAGACGGATATCCAGTTCTGCACAGGCAGTGCCGAGCAGAATGCGGACGGCACGCTGGGAGAATGGATCACGGATACGGTGCTGTATGAGGGTACGCTCGGGATTGACGAGCCGCAGTGGTTCTCGCTTTCCATCCCGGAGAAGAACGCAAGGCTGTGCCTGTTTATGAAGCGGCCGTGGGACGAGAGCTGGTTTACCTGGCCCATCACGGATCAGGATCCGTTCCTTGTGAGCGGAAACACCTTCCTGACGGAGACGTAACAGCGGTTTGCAGCCCCGGCGGCGGAGCAGCAGTCATTGATTGGAGAAAAACGATTTCAGGGCAGTGCCGCCGCAGCTTTCACTGTGCGGTGTTGCCCAAGATAAAAAAGGAGACGAAGATTATGGGACTTATCAAAGCGGCATTGGGCGCAGCAGGCGGCGTGATGGCCGACCAGTGGAAGGAATACTTTTACTGCGAGGCGATCCCCGCGGATGTGCTGGCGGTGAAGGGGCAGAAAAAGGTAACGGGACGCTCGAGCAACAGGCGCGGCGACGACAACATCATCACCAATGGCAGCGTGATCGCCGTTGCGGACGGACAGTGCATGCTCATCGTAGAGCAGGGCAAGGTGGTCGATGTATGCGCCGAGCCGGGCGAATACACCTATGATATGTCCACGGAGCCGAGTATCTTCTCCGGCGATCTGGGCGACAGCGTGAAGAGCGTCTTTCGGAACATCGGCAAGCGCTTTACCTTCGGCGGCGAGGCCCCAAAGGATCAGCGCATCTACTACTTTAATACCAAGGAGCTGACGGGCAACAAGTACGGCACCCCCAGTCCTGTTCCCTTCCGCGTAGTGGACCAGCGTGCGGGCATTGATCTCGATATCGGTATCCGCTGCTTCGGTGAGTACAGCATCCGGCTGAAAAATCCGCTGCTGTTCTACACCAACGTCTGCGGCAATGTCAGCGAGGAATACAAGACCGAGAATATCGCAGGCCAGATGAAAACCGAGCTGCTGACTGCGCTCCAGCCTGCGTTTGCAAAGATCAGCGAGATGGGCATCCGCTACTCCGCTCTGCCCGGTCACACGCTGGAGCTGGCGGACGCGCTCAACGAGCAGCTGTCCGGCAAGTGGCGCGACCTGCGCGGCATGGAGATCGTCTCCTTCGGCGTTTCCAGCGTGAAGGCGAACGAGGAAGACGAGCAGATGATCAAGGAGCTGCAGCGCAATGCAGCTTTCATGGACCCCACCCGCGCGGCAGCGCACCTTGTCGGATCGCAGGGTGAGGCGATGAAGGCAGCAGCCGCCAACACCGGCGCGGGCCCCGCCATGGCCTTCATGGGAATGGGCATGGCCGGTCAGGCCGGCGGCATGAACGCACAGAACCTCTTCCAGATGGGTCAGCAGCAACAGCAGATGCAGCAGGCGGCGCAGCCTGCTCCCGCTCCGGCGGTGCAGGACTGGACCTGCTCGTGCGGCCAGGGCGGCATCACCGGCAACTTCTGTCCCAACTGCGGCAGCAAAAAGCCCGAGCCGAAGTCCGACGCGGACAGCTGGACGTGCTCCTGCGGTGCCACTGTCAACGGAAAGTTCTGCCCCGAATGCGGCAGTCCCAGACCGGCGCCTGCCGTCGAGGGCTGGACCTGCTCGTGCGGCGCGGTGAACAAGGGTAAGTTCTGCTCGGAGTGCGGCGCGAAAAAGCCTGCCGGCGTACCTCAGTATAAGTGTGACAAGTGCGGCTGGGAGCCGGCTGACCCGCGGCATCCCCCGAAATTCTGCCCCGAGTGCGGCGATCCCTTTGACGATGGGGATATCGTGGGATGAAGCACCGGCTCTGGATCTTTCTGGCGGGCATGCTGGCCGGACTCATTCTTTCCGGGAGCTATAAGCACTTTGTCACCGATCGGATCATGGACTGGGGCGGCATGGAAAACCCGGATGCGTACCGGGCGGAGGAAACGCTGACCCGCTTCAGCTGGAAGCAGTAATCACAGCGCACGCCTGCTCTGCACAGGGAAGGCGAAGCAAAAAAACAGGACACAGTAGAGGAGGAAAAGATTATGGCAAATCTGACTGGAAATTTGAAGGACTCTATGACCGCAACCTTTCCCCGCGAATTCGATATTCCCAACGCGATGACGCTCGGGGAGATCTATGACAGGCTGAACGAGCGCGCTTCGGCGTTCCAGATGCCGTTTTCCGTCAAGGGCGGCGTCCCCGGCGAGCGCATCGTTTTCGCAAAGGAGCCGAATCTGGATGTTACCATCTGGCTTCACGTCAAGAACGGCACGCACATCAAGATCACGCCGGTCACGCAGAGCAGCAGCGCTACGATCAACGGCATCGACGTCGGCAAAAACAGCGTTATGCGCAAGGGCATCAAGGGTGTCGCGAGCAGACCGATGCTGCAGGGACAGTACATCGACGGTGTGACCGACACCATCAAAAAGATCCTTGCCGGCGAGACGGTCGCGGACTATGTGGCGCCGGCAGTCGCGCCCGGCGCGGACAAGCCCTTGAACTGGCTGACGCTCCTGCTGCTGTGCATCTTCGTCGGCGGTGCCGGAATTCATCGCTTCTATGCAGGCAAGATCGGCACGGGCGTGCTCTATCTGTTCACCGGCGGTCTGTTCGGCATCGGCTGGCTCGTGGATCTTATCAAGATCGCTACCGGAAAATTTACGGACAAGAACGGCAATGTGATCCAGAAAAGCTGAGCGGCGCGGCCGTGAAGGATGCTGGGCACGAAACACAGCGGTTTGATATAACCGACGGTAAAAGGAGTCAGAAATGAAAAAAGTTTTATCTCTTGTGATGATACTGATATTCTCCCTTACCGCCTGCGGCGGCAAGGGAGGCGGAGCCTCCGATGACCCGAATCTCGGCAAATACATCGGCGAGGAGTACTCCAGCGACGGCAGCGACTGGTATTCCATAGACGACGTTCTGGAAGGCGAAAGCTATATCGAGCTGAAGGACGGCGGCAAGGGCGTGTTCTGTCTGGGCGGCGACGCGACCGACATCAAGTGGACGCTCGAGAACGGCACGCTGAAGATGACCCGGGACAGCCTGGAGAGCAACGGCACGCTCAAGGACGGTATGATCACGCTGACCGACCTCTGGGGCAATGATACGGTTACCATAACATTCCAGAAGGAGGGCGACTCCGAAGCGGCGGCGACCGGCGATGCGCTGCTCGACTGGTGGAATGGCGACTGGTACGGCTGGTGGAAGATGAGCGGCTGCTCGGGCGGTTACGAGGACATGGAGGGCGAATGGTGGGACGTCTGCGGCAGCATCGACATTGGCGCGGATAAGACCGGCACCGTCAAGCTCTGGGACGAGGACTATTCAAAGGACGACCCGATGGCCGAGGCTTCGGTCACTCTGAGCACATCCGGTACCGGCGAACACGGCACGCTGACATCCGAGAGCGGCTACTTCACGGACGTGGATCTGGAGCACGCAGACTGGATCATAGATCCGGGTCTGGAGGATTACGAGGATCTGATCCGGATCGACGGCTGGTATGAAAGCGGCGACGACGAGTTCTATTATGAGATCTATCTCCGTCCGTGGGGAACCGCATGGGATGACATGGAAGAAGATTCGTGGCCTGCTCTTTACAGCAGCTGGTATGTGCCGCTGATCGAGGCGGGCAAGTCCATGCCGGATGCTGTCGGTGCAGATATGCCGGCGGACAGCGGCAATGCAGGCACGGCGGCAGGCACGAGCGCTCCTGACGGCACCGGCATCGTGACCGAGGAGCAGGTGCAGAAGGGCTATGTCTGGATGAACGAGGTCAATAACAACATTTTTGACACTACTTACGAGGAGATTGCCGACTACTTCGGTGTGGAGGGCAAGTTCGTCAAGGAAGAGTACAGCGACCACATGAAGAGAAACCAGCGCTACTACAAGTGGATCTCCAAGGACAACGAAAACCACTTTATCTATGTCAATTTTGCGGAAAAGGAACCGAATGTTTTCACGGTCAGCGCGTACAACACGAGCGGCTTCTCCGGCACGGAGGCCATCGAGAAGTATCTCGACACCGTGAAGGCCGAGGCGGCTGAGGCGAATAAGGCTTCCGTCGCAAGTGAGGGAACGAAGGACTTCTCTGCGACTGTGACTCAGTTTGCACATGACGATGTGCTGGTCAAGATCACGACGAAGATCCCGAAGTCCGGCTGGTCGTATGACGAGGGAAAGAAGTGCCTTGTGGAAAACGACGATCCCACGGCCTTCGGCGCGGGCAGCATCAGGTTCGAGGTACGGGCCAAGGTGGAGGACTTCGACTACTACAAGAAGGACTTCGAGAACTATCAGGATATTGCGGACCGCAAGATCGGCGGCATCACCTTCCACGGACGTACCTACAAGCACATCGGCTACGACTGGATCGAGTACGTTGCGCAGATCGACGACGGACGCGCGCTGTCCATCGGACTGAGAAAGCTGGACTGCGTGCCGGGCACGGCGCCCGATGTCATCCTGAGCAGCATGACGATCAAGTAAACGCGGAATGATGCAGGGCAGACTTTCCCTGACCGCAATACAGGAAACGGTGTCCGCGTCTGCGGACACCGTTATGGGAGAAAATGAAAGAGGTGAAACCATCTATGCCAGCACAGGTAACCAACTATCAATGCCCCAGCTGTACCGGACCGCTGCACTTTGTGGGCGCTTCCGGCAAGCTGGAGTGCGATTACTGCGGCGCCAGCTACGATGTTGCAGAGATCGAGGCGCTTTATGCAGAGAAGGAAGAAAAGGCTGCGGCAGCGCAGCATGCGGCAGAGGAAAAGGCCGCAGAAAAGAAGGAAGCCTCCGCCGACGGCGGAGACTGGGATACCTCCGGCTTCAGCGAGGACTGGGGCGAGGAGGGGGAACGCATGAAGGCATACAGCTGCCCGAGCTGCGGCGCGGAGCTGCTCTGCGACGAGAGCACGGCGGCAACATCCTGTCCCTATTGCGGCAACCCCACGGTCGTGCCGGGGCAGTTCTCGGGAGAACTGAAGCCGGATTTCATCCTTCCGTTCCGGCTCGGCAAGGAAGATGCAGTCAAGGCGCTCAAGGAGCACTGCAAGGGAAAAATTCTCCTGCCCAAAGCCTTTACCAATGAAAATCATGTGCAGGAGATACGCGGCGTTTACGTCCCCTTCTGGATGTTTGACGGCAAGGCGCAGGGCGACGCCAGATATGAGGCGACCCGCTCGCACAGCTATACCTCCGGCGATTACGAGATCACGAAAACGGAGCACTATGATGTTTACCGTGCCGGCTCGGTCACGTTTGAAAAGGTGCCGGTGGATGCCTCGAGTAAAATGCCGGATGACCACATGGACTCCATCGAGCCGTATGACTATGATGAACTGAAGAACTTTTCCACGGCCTATCTGCCCGGTTTTCTTGCTGACAAGTACGATGTGAGCGTAGAAGAGAGCCGTGAGCGTGCGGATGAGCGCTGTATGGGAACGCTGGATGCCGCACTGCGCGGAAGCGTGAAGGGATATGACACCTGCACCCGTAAAGCCGGCAGCACGGATCTGGTGCGCGGCAAGGTGCATTATGCGCTCATGCCGGTGTGGATGCTCAATACCAGATGGCAGGGCAAGGATTTCCTCTTTGCCATGAACGGGCAGACCGGAAAGCTCGTAGGCGATCTGCCGGTCAGCTGGGGAAAATTCTGGGGCATGTTTGCCGGTATCGCGGCGCTTCTTTCGATCGTTGGCTCGATCGGAGCCACGCTGCTCATGATGTGACAGGGGGGACGGACATGAAAAGAAGAATGACAGCCCTGCTGACGGCGCTCCTTCTGGCGCTGACCCTGTGTGTCCCCGCCCTGGCGGTGACGGAGTACGGCGCGTACTATGATGAAACCGACCAGCTCGGCTCAGTCGAGCTGACCTATCAGGGAGAGAAGATGCTCCCGCAGCTCACGCAGGAGCTTGGCGTCGATCTGCGTGTGGATGCCTTCACGGAGGAGGATGTGTCCGAGGACACGAGCGTCGAAGATATTGCGGCCTATGTCTATGAAAATTCCGGCTACGGCTGCGGTGAATCGAAAGACGGCGTTTCGCTGACGCTGCTGCTGCGCAGCACGGCGGACGGCGCGTACACGCTCGCGGAGAACGACTGGTGTGTATATGCCTTTCTCAATGAAGCGAGGGGCAGCGCACAGGAACTGTCCGACGTTGTCCGCGATGCGGTATCGCCGTACATGGCCGAGCGCGCGTGGAACGGCAAAGATATGACGATGAGCGCTACGGCGCTCTCGCAGGCGGTGGGCGCGATGGCGGAGAGCGTGGAGAATTATATCCATGCAAACGCTTCGACGGACGTCGCAGGCGAAGACACCGAGGCGGTCGCCGGTGAAGGCACCGAGACGCAGACGCAGGAGCCGACGGACGCCGATATGAACTACATCTTCGACCTCAGCGACAAGCTCTCCTTCGATGAGTGGGCGGAGCTGGAGGCGCAGGCGGCGGACATTTCTCAGCGCCACGGCTGCGGCGTTTACGCTGCCTTTGTGGATGACTTCACGGAGTACGGCGGCGGAGACAGTGTTTACAAAACCACCTATCAGCTCTATCACGCCAATGAGCTTGGTATGGGTGAGAACCGGGATGGTATTATCATCCTGCTGAGCATGGCTGACCGAGATTATGCTATGTTCGTTTACGGCGCGAACGCGGAGAGCGCATTCAACGAATATGGGCAGGAGCAGCTGGAGAAGTCCTTCCTCAGCGACTTCGGCAGCGACGAATGGTACAGCGGCGTTTCGCACTATCTGGATACCTGCGATGAGTATCTGACCCTCGCGGAAGAGGGGAAGCCCGTGCGGAAGAGCACGCTTCCGATGTACATCATTGTCGTAGTGTCCTCCCTCGTGATCTCGGGCGTCATCTGCCTTGTGCTGAAGTGGAAGATGCAGACCGTCCACAAGAAGGTGGAGGCCGATGAGTATGTTGCCGCAGGCGGCCTGCAGCTGACGAAAAAATACGACCGCTACACCCATACCACCGAAACGCGGAGCAAGATCCATTCGGATTCTGACAGCGACAGCGACAGCGGCACCAGCAGCTGCAGCGGTGGCGGCGGCAGCGGACGCAGCGGAACATTCTAAACCATGCCGCACCATTTCCGTAAAGCACCGCCGCCTTCCTTGTGCGGTGTTGCCTGAAAGGAGGCAGACAAATGAAACGGTTGATTCTGCTCCGTTTTTTTGCGGCGCTTGTCAGCCTGTCACTGGCGCTGAGCCTGACTGCCTGCGGCGGACAAAGTGAACCGCCGCCGCCGGAAGGCGGCAGCGGCATGGCAGGAGCTCTTTCCGGCGGAAAGGGCAATGTGTCCGAACCAAAGGACGATCCAGACGATTCGGAGAAAGCGGAGTCGGGACTTGACCTGCTGCGGGCGTGCATGGCAGAAGATGACCAGCTGGCCGGTGCGGTGGCCTGCCTCGGTCAGCGCGAGCCAAACGACAGATCGTCGATGACCGACTGGCTGCTCGAAAACAGCGGCGGTCTTGTCTCCGAGCTGCCGTTTCTGCTGGAAATCCCGGCGGAGCGCGTACTCGGCGGAGAGAGCGGCAAGCTCTACTGCATCGTCCCCCGGGACGAAAACACCAGCCTCGCCGTGAACCATGTGACATGGGAGTCACAGGGGAACGGAGTGTGGCCGGTGGCGGACGAGGTCCTCTATCGGGAAGAATACGCGCAGCCTGTGCTGGTATTTGTGAATTATGAGGAGTGGCCGGATGAGCCGGACACGGAGATCAATCTTGTGACCAACAACGGTCTGGAGGTGAAGTGGTATCCGCTGACCGATGCGTCCGGCTGCCCCGTCGTGCCCACCGGCGTGAACTACGCACCCATGCTGCTGGATTTTGGCGCTGCCGCAGGCATTGACTATCCGGAGGACTGGGAGCCGGCTGGTGATGACTGGTGGCTGCCGCCCACGGATCTGGGACTGGCGGACAGCACCTGGGTCTGCGATGACTGGATGATGGATCTGCGCTATGGCGGCTGCGACCCGGATTATGCAGGAATCGCCGAGCTGTACCACCGCTTCGAGGATAATGTGGAGATGACGCAGGTCTTTTCCGGCGTGTGGCGCATGGAGGATGACTGCCTTCGGCTGGAGCTTTCCGCCGGTACCGGCACCTCTCTCAGCGGCAGCTTTCCAATCCTTATTTCCCCTTCCGGCGAGAAGATGCATTTTCAACGCTCGCGCAGCGGCGAGGGAGTTCCCTTCCTGCCGGACGGCATAGACGCCATAGAACTGACAAGGAGCTGCGGCTGAAACGGCCGCAGCTCCTTTGGTGTCTGACGGATCAGTCTGCCTCGACCGCCTGTACGACCCAGCGCGTCGCGTGGCCGCGGCCGGTGCAGGTGGACAGCGTCAGCACGCGGTCGCTGATCTGCGGCGTGATGCCGGTCGAGATGACCGAGCGGGACAGACCGTCATTCAGAAATGCCTGCCGCTCTGCATCGTCCGAAAACGACAGACGGTAGGCCTCGCCCTCGGTCGAGACCTCATAGGCGGCATAGATGTCATATGTGTGGCTGCCGCTCGCGTCTATGAGATAGATGCGCGGATGCGCCTGCCGGTAGCTCGGGTCATTATAGTATTTCAGCGACGCGAACATCGAGCCGTTATTCATGCGGTGACCGTAAATGACGGTATTGAAGCCGCTCCGGTCGGAGGCGCAGCGCGCGTCCATGAAGATCGCACCGACGGCGCTGCTGCTGCGGTTCCATGTATGCGCGAGGTAGTAGTCGTTGTCCGCGCCCTGCACGAGCGGATAGGAGATCGCGGTATCCGGGATGGACAGCCAGCCGAGCACATCGGCGTTCACCGCCTGAAGGGCAGCAAGGTCGATGCTTGCGAGCGGGTCTGTCTGCGGCTCGGCAGAGGGTTCGGGCGTCGACTCCGCGGCGGGTGCTTCGGCCGGGGCTTCCGGGGGTTCCGACGCAGGCTCGGGCAGCTTTGCGATTTCGGCGGCCTCCTCGTAGGCTGCGTCGCCGGCCCGGTAGTCAAGCAGCTGATGGATGAACATTCCGCCGCTGACGATCAGGACGGCCGTCAGAGCAAGCGTCAGGACAAGGCGCATTCGTTTCATGACAGCCTCATTTCTGTGCGGTGAGGGCGCTGTCCATCAGCAGAACAAGCTCGAGTGCGCTGCGGAAGCGCTCCTCCTGTCTGCCCTCGACCCAGACGACCGAGCCCTGCCAGCTGGCGTTCTGCCGGAACAGGATGCGCACGATAAAGGTAGCGAGCCGGCCGGGCGTCCGCGTCATGGCAGACTGCTGCTGCGGGGCGGACGGGACGGAGCGGAAGGTGCGCCGCTCGGTGAAGGCCTGCATGGGGAGCGTCTGATCGAGCAGCTGCTCCATCTCGCAGAAAAACTCCATCAGACTGCCGAATGACATTTCGCTGTCGAGCGCCGCGCTCTGAAGCCGTCCGCACAGGATCTTGCTGTCGTATCCGTCAATGCAGATCTGTGCTGCGTAATTGTTCCCTCGCATTATTTCATGGTTCATATAATACTCCTTCTGTATGTCGGGCTTGAACTGGATATACCAGTGGTATCATATGATTACAGTATACCGTTGCGCGGCTACAGGAACGGATACAGATTGCCGTTTTCTGCGCAGAAAAACAGCGGGGCAGATCAGACTGTCCCGCTGGAAGCTGTCGCGGACGCGCGTTTCCGACAGTCTGTGTTTTGCCTGCGCGGGACACGAGCTGTTCGAAGATTTTTACCTGCTTAAAACAGGAAAACCGAGGCGCAAGGCCTCGGTTGAGTGCGTTTTCAGCGAAAATGCTCCTGAATGTTCATTATGCGGCAGCGTCCTTGCCGTCCATCTGGCTCTTGAGGGTCGCCATGTACTCCTCAGCGCTGTCTGCGTCGATGACCTTGGTGCCGCAGTCGACAAAGCTGTCGACCTTTTCGCCGTTCAGGTGTGCAACGACGGTCTTGACCGCCTGATAGCCCTGATCGTAGCCGCTCTGTGCAACGGTCATGGTCTCGCCGCCGTCCAGAATGGACTGTGCTGCGGTGATGTTGCCGTCAAAGCCGATGAAGATGGTCTTGGCATAAGCCGAATTGTTCGCTGCTGCACGCGCTGCCGCGATCGCGCAGTCGTCGTTGTGGCAGGCGATGATAGCCAGACCCTCCGGATGGCTCTGCATGATGCCCTCCATGCAGACGGTCGCCTTGTCGGCTACCGCGTCGGAATACTGCACCTCGTCTGCGAGGAAGGTGCCGCCTGCGCCGTCAATGCCTTCCTGGAAGCCGGTGCGGCGTGCATCGGCGGTAGAGTCGCCCTGAACGCCCGCAATATAAGCGGCTTCGATCTTGTCCCAGCCGGCTGCCTTCGCCGCCTCGACAGCCTTTTCGCCGCCGCTTGCCGCAGCGTCCTTCTGGCCGATGCCGATAAAGGAGATTTTTTCGGGAGCGTTGAAGTCGGTGTCGATCGCGAAGATCGGCATTTCGGCGCCATTCACCAGCGTGGTCGCCATATCGCCTTGAAGCGGTGCGATGATCATGGCGTCGTACTTGCCGGCGTGCAGGTCGGTCTCGATCATGTTCTGCTGCTCGTCATATGCGGTCTCGGAGGTCGCGCCCTTCATGTCGAGCACTGCGCCGGTCTCGGCCGCCGCCTTTTCCGCACCTGCCATCATGTACTGGGTGTATTCGTTCGAGGTGGTCTTGAACACGATGGAAATGTTGTAATTGCCGTCGCCGCCCTCGGCCTGAGAGCCGCTGTCACCGGTGGAGCCGGAGGACGAGCCGCCGCAGCCTGCGAGCATGGATGCCATCAGTGCGGAGGAAACGAACAGTGCGCCGATTTTCTTCAGATAGCTCATAATAAATTCTCCTTATACCTCTGTAAATCTCTGTTTTCTCTTCGAAGCTTGATAAAATGGGAACTTAGAACTGTGCGTATTTTGCAACGTGTGCGCGGGTGACTTCTGCGGACTTCTTTACGTTCTCCTCCTGCGACATCTCGTAGTATGCCGGGCGGAAGATCTCGATGGTGCAGCAGTCGCCGTCGAAGCCGATCTTCCTGAGGGTATCGGCGTAGCGTGCGTGCGGCAGGCAGTCGCCCTCGGCACCCGGCCACAGACGCTTCTCATCGTTATTGTAGTAAGCGCCGCAGCTCCCGCTGCGCGGTACCGTTATGTATCACTTCCAGCCCATTCTCCCTGTCAGCTCGCTCATCGCGCAGCAGAACCGTTCGGCCGCTGTCAACGATGTCTGCAGCGGGTCACCCTCGCGGATACGCAGGGTTCTTCTGATCTCCTTTGGGATGACGACGCGGCCGAGATCGTCGATCCTCCTCACAATTCCGGTTGCTTTCACGCTGTTCTGCCTCCCATTTACGGTAGTTCTGTTGTTATGGTGGTAGTATTTACAGTGAACAGAAAATAATGCGGATTTTGCGAGGAGATATGCGGCAGGGCAGGGAGCGGACGGGTGCACAGGGAAAAGCCGGAAAAATTCTCTGCGCTCTTGCAAATGAAGGGCACGGAGAATATAATGGAAGCAGCAAGAACCCACTCGAGACTATAAAAGGAGGAGAAAAACATGAAAGTATGTCCAAAATGCGGTTCTCAGATGAACGATACGGATTTATTCTGTCAAACCTGCGGCATGAGCTTCGGCGGCGGCGCGCCGCACGAAAATCCGCAGCAGCCGAACGGGGGACAGCAGAACAACTGGCAGCAGCCGAATAACTGGCAGCAGCCGGCGTACCATTTCGACCCGTATGACCATACGGCGGAATTTGATGCGAAGGACATTTCCGATAACAAGGTTATCGCCATGCTGTGCTATCTGCTCGGCGCGGCAGGCGTTATCATCGCCCTGCTCGGCAGCCAGAGCTCGCCGTATGCAGGCTTCCATGTCCGTCAGTCGCTCAAGTTTACGGTCGTTGACATCCTGCTCGGCATCATCAGCGCGGTGCTTTTCTGGACCTTTCTTATTCCGGTAGCCTGCGGCATCTGCTATGCCGTCCTGTTCGTTGTCCGCATCATCTGCTTTTTCTCCATCTGCAAGGGACAGGCAAAGGAGCCGCCGATCATCCGCTCGCTCGGCTTCCTGCGATAAAACGGAAATTTTGCAGGAAAAAGCGCCCGGCCATTGCGATAAGAGCCGTTTTTCAACTTCTATGAAAGCGCTGCTGAAAGTTCAACCTACCGTTCGGCGGTGCAGTACACTGAGATCAGACAAAGGCTGGACGATATGCTGAATTCTTCAGATATTATTAAGTGAGGCAGGAAAGAGTATGATACTTTGTATATGTGCGCTCATCTGCTGGATAATCATTGTTTTTTCACTTGCGCTTTTGCTGCATCGAAAAACAGATAAAAAACTTTCACCAGTTTTCAAACGACTGTTATTATGCTGTTTTTCTTATCTGGTATTTTTTTATTTTCCACACAGGAATATGTTTCAAAATACCGAACCTTTGCGGATTGACTTGACTTCTAATGAGAAAACCGCACAAATCGAAGATATATTGAGTAAAGAACGCAGCAATGTAATTCTGGAAACCTGTAATCGCCTTTATGTTTCAAGGAGTGTTTTGAAAACTCTTTTCGATAGATCAAATGGCGCCGTCGCATATATTTATTTCTCTGGCAGATATGATAACCATGCGAAAAACTATATTGCTGTTAAGACTGGTGACAAACAAGCGGTTGTGAAGAAAAACGGGGTTGTCTACCATGTTTGGATGCCCGTTGATTTTTTGACACTTCTGCAAAAGCCTGAATAATACGAATGTACAATGTACAAAAATCGCGAATTGATTCGTTATCAGCGCCCGGCCTTCTGGCCGGGCGCTTTTTCCTGCAAAAAGAAAAGACTGCATAAAGCAGTCTTTTCGAAATTCTTTTATTTGCCGAAGTAGCTGAAGTGCATGTAGTCGCGCTTGCTGTGCCAGGCGTTGCCGCCCCAGGCGAAGCCGTACTTGGTGAAGGCGTTGTAAACGTCGCCGCCCTCGGGAATGGAGAACGGGTCGGTGTACGGCGTCCAGTGCGTGCCGCAGGTCGGGGTAAGCGAGCCGTCGGCGTTGATGGTCGCCTCCATGTTCTCGTTCGGGTTGATATCGACCGCGGTGCCCTGCGAATGCTCGCCGGTACGCCACGAATAGCAGCCGACGTCGTTGATCGGGAACTTTTCGTCGCCGTTGTAGATCTCCTCGAAGATCGCCTTGTAGATCGCGGCGAGCGAGGCGTTGACCTGTAAGTAAGCGGTGCCGGTGGTCTTGGTGCCGTCCGACTGGAGACGCCATACCGGAACTGCGATCTCGACCATGTGCGCCTCGGCCTCCTCGGCAGAGGTGTATTTCGAGCCGCCCGGACCGTAGACGAACGTCATCTTATCGTCCGGAATGATCGTGCTCGGGGTGTTCCAGAGGTTGTTCGGCGTGCTGACCGTCGTGTTCGGCTTGGTGATAACGACCTCGGACTTGTTCGGCGAGAGCTTTTCGAACTCGCTGCAGAAACGGTTGGCCATGATAACGGCCTGCTCGCGCGTCGCGGTGCCGGACGGAGCCAGCTGCGCACCGCCCAAGCCGTCCGAGATGCCGTTGACGATGGTGTAGTCCACCATGCGGACGACCGGGTCGACCGCGTAGGACTTGATCGTGCTGACGTCGTCATAGTCCTCGACGCAGGCGTCGCCCGCGATCTCCGGCGCGTCAATGCCGGCCTTGTCGAGGATGTTGTTGAGAATGACGCACAGATCCTGACGCTCGATGCTCGCGTTCGGGTCGAAATAGCCGCTGGCGCGGCCGCTGACCAGACCGAGAGAATAGGCTGCGTTTACGTTGGCGTCGTCCGTGTCGCGGAAGAACTTCTGACCTGAGGCATAGACCGCCTTGCCGGTCAGCTGCTTGTAGGCCTTGACGGCGATCGCACAGAACTCGGCGCGCGTGATCTCCTCACGGGCGGAGCTATCTGCAAGCGAGGTCGGCATAAGGCCTGCCTGCTGTGCCGCAGCAATATCCTCCTGCGCCCAGCTCGAAACGTCGGAGAGCGCACCGGCCTGCGGCACGACCATAGTCGCCGCGAGAGCCAGAACGCCTGCGCGGCGAACAAAGTGGTATGGCATAGGGAAGACCTCCTGTAAATTCCTGTGTTAATTTCCTGTATTATATGTATATAGTTTAATGGGCTTTTGTGTCGAATTTGTGAAAAATATAGATTTATTCACAGTTTCCACAAACTTATCCACACGGATTGTGGATAACTCCGGTGCGTGCACGCACACGCCGGCGGAGCACAACGGCTGCACGCAGGCCGAAAAGAAATGCCTGCATATACATATTAACATTATATCATCAAACAGAGAATATTTCAACAACAAAACGCCGGGGAATGTCTATTTTATCGAATTTACAGGCCGTTTTCATCCAGCCACGCATCCAGAAAAGCGGCGGCAAGGCTGTTCGGGCGGATATTCGCGCGCGCCTCTGCCGGGGAAAACCAGCGGAAGCGGTCGACCTCGCGGTTCACGTGAATGCGCTCCGCGTCGGGGACGAAGGCGGTGAAGTTGCACATGAGCGTGTTGGACGGCTCGAAGAACCGGGTGCGGTTGAAATGGATACGGCCGGCGTGCAGACCGGTCTCCTCGAGGATTTCGCGCCGGACGGCATCCTCGGCGCTCTCGCCGCGGTTGATATAACCGGCGACGAGGATATAGCTCGGTCTGCCGTACTGCTGGATGAGCAGAATGCGGCCGGTGTTTTCGTCCACGACGATCATGCTGACCGCCGCGTTGTACATGGGAAAGCGGTATTCGCCGCAGACGGGGCAGAAGGGCACGATGCCTTCGCCCTCGAGCGGCTTTTCGATGAGCGCTGCGCCGCATTCCCAGCAGTGTTTCTGTATCACGATGAATGTCCTTTCGGGGGGAGAATGGCCGGTTATTTCGACCGGCGGAGCCACTTGAAGAGCAGGCAGATGATGAATACCGCGAGCGCGGTATTCAAAACCGTCACAAAGGTGCCGTAGAGGTCAAACGCGAAAAAGCTGTTCATGAAAGTACTCCTTTATACATTATAATATATTACTCAAAATTTGCCATGCGGTCGAGCGTGCGGTACTGGATGGCCTCGGCGATATGCTCGGCGCCGATGGTGTCGCTTTCAGCGAGATCCGCGATCGTGCGCGCGACGCGCAGGATGCGGTCATGGGCGCGGGCGGTCAGACCGAGCCGCTCGAAGGCGCGGCGGAAAACGGCAGACGCCTCGTCGGTCAGCGGACAGAACTCCGCGAGAAGCGAGGGTGGAATGGCGGCGTTGCAGACGTCCTCGCCCTGCCGGTCATACTGCCGCTGCCGGGCAGCGAGCACACGGGCGCGGATGGTCTCCGAGCTTTCCTCCTGTGCGCGGCTGCGCGCGGCGAGCGCCTCGTACTCGACCGGCTGCACGGTGATCTGGAGGTCGATGCGGTCGAGCAGCGGCCCGGACAGACGGCGCAGATACTGCTGCACGCGCTCCTTCGCGCAGGTGCAGCGGTTTGTGCCGTACCAGCCGCACGGACAGGGGTTCATGGCGGCGATGAGCTGAAAATCGGCCGGATAAGTGACCTGTCCGGCCGCCCGGGCGATGGTCAGCTTTCCGTCCTCCATCGGCTGCCGCAGCACCTCGAGCGCGTCGCGCCGGAACTCGGGCAGCTCGTCGAGGAACAGCACGCCGCGGTGCGCGAGCGTGATCTCGCCGGGCAGGGGAAGCCGTCCGGGTGAGCCCGAGCCTCCGGCAAGCGCTGCCGCCGAGGAGGAATGATGCGGCGCACGGAACGGCCGCTCGGCGCGTTCCACGGCCTCCTGCGCCCGGCCGACCGCCGACCAGACGCGGATGACATCCAGCCGTTCGTCATGCGAGAGCGGAGGCAGGATGGACGAAAACCGCTTGGCCATCATGCTCTTGCCCGAGCCGGGGGAGCCGGAGAGCAGGACATTGTGCCCGCCGGCGGCCGCGACCTCGAGCGCGCGCTTGACGAGGTGCTGCCCGAGCACATGCGCATAGTCGAGGTCGTGCTCCGCCGGTTTCGGTTCCGGCGGCGGGGGGCAGGGGACAAGCTGCTTTCGGCCGCTGAGGTGATTGATGAGCTCGCTGAGCGTGCGCACGGGATAGACGGTCAGACTGTCGGCATAAGAGGCCTCCTGCGCGTTGGCCGCCGGGACGTAGACCGCACGGAAGTCCGCGCTTCGCGCCGCGAGCGCCATGGAGAGCGCGCCGCGCACCGGACGCAGCTCGCCGGAGAGCGAAAGCTCCCCGAAGAACAGCGCGTCCTGCGGCAGAGCGTTGATCTCGCCTGCGGCGGCGAGAATGGACAGCAGGATGGGCAGGTCGAAGGCGGTCCCGGCCTTGCGCGTGTCCGCCGGGGCGAGGTTGACCGTCAGGCGCGACACAGGCCAGTCGAACGAGCAGGATTTCGCGGCGGCGCGCACGCGCTCTCCGGCCTCGCTGACCGCGCCGGTCGGCAGTCCTACCACATCGAGCCGCGGCAGTCCGCCCGAAAGCAGACACTCAACTGTGACGATATATCCGTTTATGCCGTCGAGACCGGCGGAAAATACGCGAGAGACCATGCTCGATCCATCCTTTCCGAGGGAAGCTGTGCTTCTGCCATGGAGCGAAAACCGCTGTATAGAATAAATATACCATATCACTCCCCCTTCCACAATACAAAAACTGTAGGTTTGCACAGGAAAAACGGACGAAAAAACGGGGGTTGTTTCACAATACAAAACAGCTTATCAAAAAATGAAAAAACAAACGAAAAAAACGGCTTTTGCTGTTTACAATCGTTTGCATCGGTGATACAATAAATTTCAGAAAAAAAGTCTCGTTATCGTGTAAAATACACTAAAAAGGGACTTTTTAAAATCCGACGCTATAATTAAATAGGAGGATATATCTCATGGCAAGAAAGATGAAGTCCATGGACGGTAATACCGCTGCGGCACATGTGTCGTATGCGTTTACCGAGGTTGCGGGCATCTATCCGATCACCCCGTCCAGCCCTATGGCAGACAGCGTTGACCAGTGGGCAGCCGCAGGTCAGAAGAACATTTTCGGTACTACCGTAAAGGTTATCGAAATGCAGTCCGAGGCAGGTGCGGCAGGCACCGTACACGGCTCTCTGGCAGCAGGTGCTCTCACCACCACCTACACCGCATCTCAGGGTCTTCTGCTGATGATCCCGAATATGTACAAGATCGCAGGCGAGCTGCTCCCGTGCGTATTCCACGTATCCGCGCGTACCGTTGCTTCCCACGCTCTGAACATCTTCGGCGACCACTCCGACGTTATGGCATGCCGTCAGACCGGCTTTGCCATGCTCGCAGAGACCAATCCGCAGGAAGTTATGGACCTGTCCGCAGTAGCTCACCTGGCTACCATCAAGTCCCGCGTTCCGTTCATCAACTTCTTCGACGGCTTCCGTACCTCCCACGAGATCCAGAAGATCCAGGTTTGGGATTACGAGGATCTGAAGGAAATGTGCGACATGGATGCTGTTGAAGCATTCCGCAAGCGCGCTCTGAATCCGGAGCACGCAATGATGCGCGGCTCTCACGAGAACGGCGACGTTTTCTTCCAGCATCGTGAGGCAGCTAACAAGTACTACGAGGCAGTTCCGGGCATCGTAGAGGAGTACATGGGCAAGGTTAACGCCAAGCTCGGCACCAACTACCAGCTGTTCAACTACTACGGCGCTGCTGACGCAGACCGCGTTATCATCGCTATGGGTTCGATCTGCGACGTTGCAGAGGAAGTCATCGACTACCTGAACGCACACGGCGAGAAGGTCGGTCTGGTCAAGGTTCGCCTGTACCGTCCGTTCCGCGCTGACAAGCTGATCGCAGCTATCCCGGAGACCGCGAAGAAGATCGCAGTCCTCGACCGCACCAAGGAGCCGGGCTCCCAGGGCGAGCCGCTCTACATGGACGTTGTTACCGCTCTGGCTGACGCAGGCATCACCGACAAGGTCGTAACCGGCGGCCGTTACGGTCTGGGCTCTAAGGACACGCCTCCGGCTTCCGTATTCGCTGTATACGAGGAGCTGACCAAGGCTGAGCCGAAGAAGATGTTCACTCTGGGCATCACCGACGACGTAACCTTCCTGTCTCTGGAAGAGAAGCCGGCTCCGAACACCGCAGCAGAAGGCACCACCGAGTGCAAGTTCTGGGGTCTCGGCGGCGACGGTACCGTTGGCGCGAACAAGAACTCCATCAAGATCATCGGCGACCACACCGACAAGTTCGTACAGGCATACTTCCAGTACGACTCCAAGAAGACCGGCGGCGTAACCGTTTCGCATCTGCGTTTTGGCGACAAGCCGATCCGTTCTCCCTACTACATCAACAAGGCTGACTTCGTAGCCTGCCACAACCCGTCCTACATCACCAAGCACTTCCCGATCGTGCGTGACGTTAAGCCGGGCGGCGTATTCCTCATCAACTGCCAGTGGACTCCGGAAGAGCTGAGCCACCACCTCGCAGCTTCTGAGAAGCGCTACATCGCAAAGAACAACGTTCAGCTTTACACCATCAACGCGATCGACCTCGCGATCGAGATCGGCATGGGCAAGCGCACCAACACCATCCTCCAGTCCGCGTTCTTCGCACTGGCTAAGGTAATGCCGTCCGAGCAGGCGATCCAGTTCATGAAGGACGCTGCTACCAAGTCCTACCTGAAGAAGGGCCAGGACA
>ENA-UOJJ01001513-UOJJ01001513.1-human-gut-metagenome-genome-assembly--contig:-CS66-NODE-1513-length-33924-cov-8.167675_pt1 | contig 33924 bp, 50 predicted proteins | sample MGYA00242343_ERZ723890 | MGnify/ENA metagenome assembly ERZ723890
TATGTCTGTCCTCTTCATCTACATGACGGTTAATATCTCGACTACCGTTTTGGTATCCGAGAATGTCTGCTACATCCTTACCAACAAACATAACCTCACCGTTAATAGTTACTGTTCGGATCTGTCCAAACTCCTCTGAATTAAAAATCTGTAAATTATCCATTTGTTCTGCTCCTCCATATTTTCAAATAAAAAGAGACGGTTTCCCGCCTCTTTTCTTTATTCCTCTTTATTTGCCTGTTTTACAATTTGGTTCACGTATGTAGAAAGTCCTGCTATGAGGATTCCCTGTGTGATCGCTGTAAAGATTGCCATCGCAATATCCTGCCCGGTATTGCAGGTGCAGGTAGCAGCCACATAAATTGCGCAGATTGCAACGCTGATCCCGCCAAGGATGAGTGGAATGTACTTATCTTTTATTGCCTGTGCCTGTTTTAATGCCATGCCTGTGAAGTACAAAACAATAGCCACCACAATAAGTTCCGGTTTTACATAGTTTGTGATCTGTTCCATAATCAAGCTCCTTTCTTTTCCAGGTCTTCTATTCTATGATTTGCGACCTTAATCTGTTCCTCATGTACACTCATTTTTTCTTCCAGAGCGTATGTTCTTTTGATGAGGTTGTTGTGTTCTTTTACTCTTTTAGTCAGCTCCTCGAGCTTGTATTCCATAAGAGTTCGCGTCTTTTCCTGCTGTGCATTATTGCTGATCACACATACAACCAGTGTCACTGCCGCACTGATGCAGGCTGAAATGATTGTTTCCATCTTTTTTCCTTTCTGGCAATTGCGCCGGCGCAATTTGAATAAAATAAAAAGAAGTCTCTCGGCTCCGCTCTGATTCTCATATTTCATATGTCCTCTGTACAAGAAAGAATCCTGCAATCAGGATTGTCCGCCTGCAGCGGGTCGCTTCTGCGACATAAAAAAGAGACGAGTATTTGCTCCCGTCTCTCTAAGTAAATTCACTTTTCATCTTCATATTTTATTTCAATTCTTGTTACATCTTTTTCCCTCAATACGACCCATCTGGAATTATCTCCAGAATAATCCTGTTTCACACTATAACGTTCATTTTCTTTTACATACCTTCTGTATTGGCTTATTGCCAGAATCTTTTCACAGCTACTATCTGATTCATGAAGCCTTAGTTTTCCTTCATACATTAAACCTTTCTCATCTAAAAATAATTTTACAGAAATTCCTTTGTTTTTGTCATTTTCCAAAGATGTTATAGTGTCCAAAACATTATCTCTAAGCGACGTGTTAATGGAGCAAAACATTAAAATTTTTCTTACCCAATTCCAATTTCCAGCCGCATGAATGAATACGGGCAAAACTACCGACATAATTAACAAGATGATATGAATTTTTTTTGATACATTCTCAAAATCAATCTTAATAAATATTGAAAGCAAAATCACATAGACATAACTAATCACTATCGATTTCAACAATGATATTTTATCTTCTACAAATTTTTTTCCATTTGCAAATCGAAATATAAAAAGTGAAATTATTCCAGGATATATGTATATAAAATATTCCTTTAATACGCCAAGCAAATCCTTAACAAAATTCTCCATGCAACCTCCTACTCATCAATTGGAGGTAATCCTCCAGTTCCCGGTCGTGTTATAGTAATTTTTCCCTGTTTCTTCTTTATACTATCATTTTTCTTGCAATTCAAATGATTTTTTTCAGATTTAGATTTATGTACCTGTGCACTTCTTTTTTTATATTTTGAATTTACACCATCATACCCGGCTTTATGTGTCTTAACTAGTTTCTTTGATTTACTTCCTTTTCTATGCGAAGCCATTTTATCCTCCTATAATTATGCTTTGGTCTATTATCTTCAAATTAGAGTAATAATTCCATTCTGTAGCTCACCGTCCGTCTTATAGATTACCTCTAGTTTACTCTAATTTGTATAAATAAGCAATTCCATTTTATGTCAAACAATCCGTCAGTTTCATCCCAGAGCCATTAGATCGTATATTAAAATACTATCAGCGTGAAGAACACGGTATCAGTTGGTTTGTCTGTAAAGCTGTGGACATATGGCTCATATAGTCTTGAATTATTCGATGTAATTGAATTAATCAGAGAGAGTATTATCCTCCCCTAATCAGCCTCACTCTCGAAATCCCTGTCTTTTTCCTTATTAATCTCCATCAACTCATTGTATTGCTCCTCAGTAATCCTGCCAGTCGCAAAGAAAATATCAATCTTATTCTTTAAATCATCTGTGAGTCCGTTTCTTTTCTTAAGTTTTAAAAGTGTTCTATATAACATAATCATACCTCCAATTCTGTTAATGCTACTGCATATTCGCTGTTGACATAGGCTTCTGCGGATTGTATATCAGTGTCCTGAGTACGTGCGTCCATATCATAAATGTAGTCTCGGTTGTCGTTGAGTTGCTGTTTGACATAATTCCAACCGTTCTCCATTGAAATTGGATAGTTAAATACTGTATATCCATCAAGTTCGTCTGAATTGACGCTGATATTCGTAGTTGTATAATATGTTGCAAGTGCTTTAAATGCAGCAATTTCTTCGGTGGTGAGGTCGGTTTCTTGTGGCTCCGATAATTGATAAATCACATCAAATTCAAGACTTAATTCTTTTAACTCTTGTGCGGTATATAATTCGTTATTTGATTTTTTTATATTTTTAATATACATCGTTGTGCCCGCTACACATGTTTCCCAGCCTACCCATTTAAATGTTGAAAATATGCACTCTTTATCACCATTCTCCCCAGCATTGTCAGCGCTAATATCGAAAGCCAATCGGTATTCTTCAGAAATCCACCCGTTTTTTGTATTAAATGTTCTCTTTATACACGTTCTAACTACTTTCCCACGTTCCACATCCACATAATCTGCGATATACTGTTGACCGCCGATTGTGACGTTACCGCCACTTGAAACAGGGATTGCATTCAATGTATATGGGAGAGTGACGGTCTGGGATTTTGTTCCATCTTCGTTTGACACCTTTACTGTCGGATTCACAACACTCTTAATCTCCTGCGGATAATCAGGATTCGGGCTTGGGATGCCGCCGGTGTAGGGTTCGTAGGATGTAACCGTATCATCACACTCGACCATGATTTTTTGGTCTGCTTTTTCAAAAGTGGTATTAGATGTTCTAAAAGTCAGATATTTAGCATTTTGGGGCGCTGTCATTATGTCGCTATTTACATAAGTACCAAGAGCAACTTTGTTTTTATCGTAAAAAATATATCGACATGTTGTTTGTTTTCCATCTATTGATAAAATATACGTTTTCGATGGTATAATTTCATGCTGATACCATCCAGGCAAATACGTGTTATCCACCCATGAAGAATATTCGTTACTTAATGTGGTATCAACCCATGATTCATTCCATAGATTTTTCCCTGTGTACTGTTTCTGTTCAGACTTCCCATAGAGCATCATATCCATGATTTTGCCGTCATCAGAATCAGCAAGATGATTTTCACCCTGATTCGATGCGTAAAACTTGGTGATTTTGTTGGATATATCTTTCTTTAAACCAGCAATATCCTCTTTGTTTGTCTCAATCTGTTCTGATGCAACTTCTACGCTTTTTGCAGATTGAGCTGCATTGTCTGCCGAAGTCTTTGCACTTTCGGCTGATGCAGTGGCACTGGCTGTATTGCTGGCAACGTTCTGAGTATTTTGTGCTACTTCCTGAGCATTATCAGCAACAGTCTGGGCGGCTGCTTCTACAGCAGCTCTATCGTCTGCAACTGTTTTTGCATCTTTTTCTACCTTGGTTATGATCTTTTCTCCTTCAGTTTTTATAGTATTAACCGAGGTGTCCTGCTGACTGGTGATTGCATTGATTGCCTGCTGCCTTGTACTGCCAATCTCTTCTTTTGCCTGATTGACCGATTCGGTCACTTTGTCATCAAATCCTGTGATCTGTGCATTGATATTCTGTTCGGACTCTGACGCTGCTTTTCTGGACTGTTCTGCGCTCTGGGCGTAGCCTGTGGCACTGTCACGGCTGCTCTCGGCTTCCTGTGCTGCCTGTACGGTATTGGAATGTAACTGTTGTACATCTGCCTGAGCTGATTCTATTTCCTGTTGTGACAGCTCTACTGCTGCTCTGGATGTTTCAACCTGTTTTGCTTTATTGATCACATCATCATGCATGGCGATATATTCCGGTGTCATATCACCAGGAAGGGCTATCATCTGCCAATATTCTGAATTATGTCCGGGATCTGGAGCAATTCCGGTGATTGTTGTTTCCAATTCTGCCAGGCAGAAGTACGATCCGCCCTGATAGGAAACTGTGTCAAGATATTCGTATGTTGCTGAAGAATCATATTTTCCTCTCGGGTTTAATGAGATGTTTCCTAAATCCGTTTCTGTATAATTATTTTCTGTATTATTTGCCATTTCTATCTCCTTAGACTTTCAGCCTGTATTTCAAACGTGATCCGCTTCGCTGGAAGTTTACCTTATCAATATTGGAATCGGAGTACATTTTCAGGCGACCACGAATAACTTTGAACGCTGCAAAGAAAACGTTTCCGGTATCACCCTTAAGATTTTTCTCTTTTTCCTGGACATATATATCTATATTTTTCTTTGCTTGTTCTGCTCTTCCTGTAACTTCCTCTACATATTTTGCAGCCTGATTGGCATAATAGCGGGCATTATCCTGTTCCTGCGCCGGGTAATCTTTGCGTCCATGCGCCCAGGCTTCTGATTCTTCCGAACTGGCAATAGCCTGTTGTCGAGCTTCTGCCGCCTGTTTCTGGTACTCTGCAGTAGCTGTAAGTGTGTAATGAAACAGATCTACTTTCTCTGGAATTTCTAAGTTTTCCGGAGCAGGACGCTTACTTACATACATAGTCACTGTATTTACCGTTTTTCCCTCTTCTGGCGTAGAAAGATAAATATAAGCTGTAATTGCTCTTTTCTGTTTAAGTCCTTCGTCTGGAATGTCTACATACGATGTCCCTTTTTGAGTATATCCAGTTACAATCTTTGCTTTCTCCAGTTCCTTCCAGAAAAAATGCACTTCGAAAATATCTGGTAAATTCAATCCATTGATTTGAAGTTTCTGGCCGTAATCATACTGCCAGAGTTCTTCCAGCTCAATTTCTTCATTCGATCTGGTAAAATTTGCAACCAACATATCAATTCATCATCCTTTCAATCAGTCCTTCCATCTTCTTTATTCTGTCATTTAAACTGCTCATCTCTCTTTTGAGGTTATTTATCTCTTCTTTCTGAACTTGTGTAAGTTTAAGTACTCCAGGAAGAAGTTTTTTTGGATCCCAGTCTTCGGGTTGTCCCTTTTCATTGTATCTAACAGCTTCCGGAAAATACTTTTCTACCAATTCCGCATAAAATCCAGGAATAGGACGTTTATAATCCGCATCTTCCTTATCAAGATAATCTTCTTTATATTCGAAATATACTGGTCGAAGATTGATCAGTTCTTCAATATCGCTTTCCTGCATAAATGACAGATGCTTTTTGTAGCGTTTTGAGGAAGATGATTTTTTCCTGATATATCCATAACTTGTTATAACTGCATCTGTACCGGTTCCGGTGCCTGCGTTAGGCACATTAACCAGATTTTTAAGTGTCGCCTTTCCAGTTACCTGAAGTTCCCCACGGATGCTTGCATCTGCCAAATCAGTCCCTGTTCCTACGCTGTAAAAATGTCCTGTTGCTTCTATATGTGTGCCCGCCGTAACCTTTCCGGTTGCAGATACAGTTCCTTTTGCAGCCACGGACGTTGCAGATACATCAGTCGCAGTCACAGTTGCTGCAGTCACGCCTCCAGAATGCAGAGTTCCTGTTTCTATGGTGCTTCCTTCTATAGATGTTCCATATACGGTTCCTACCCCAGGAACATATACGTTACTATTGCCTCTTGCGTATATCCTACCGCTGCCGCCATCTAACTCCAGTATTCCTCCATAAGTTTTTCCCTTCGATTTCAGGATCTGATTAGTTGCATCAACAGTCCATCCAGCCAGTTCACCTGTATTAATATAAGAAGCGTTTATATATAATTCTCCATTTATAAGATACAACCCCTTATTATTCGAGTTATCTGACAGTACATTTATGATTTCCTGCTTTGTCATTTTATTGTTTTTGATGTCTTTAACAAGACCATCTGCATAACTTTTTGCGTCTGAAAGCGCACTGCCTGCTGCACTATTAGCCTTATCCTGTGCAACGCTGTATATCGTGTCACCATTTGTCAGCGCAAAACTGGTTGGTTGAATCACAACGTTCCCATTGGAGTCAACATCAAACGTAATTCGATTATTCTGATCTTTAACAGTGATTCCCTTGGCATTAATATACTTTCCTGCAAGGACTCCAGAAAGGATATAATCTGCGTTGATATAGAGTTTTCCATTCTCGATATAGATTCCTTGTTTCTTCCCGCCATCTGTCAGTTTATTAAAGACTTCCGTCTGTCCCAGACTGGTATCATACTCATTAATAGCCTCCTGTATATCTTCCGTGTCTGCATAACCTGGAAAAATCCAGTCTGAAGATTTAAAAGAACCACTATCACGAGATATTTTGCAGATTTTAATCTTACCCTTGCCATCCTCCATGGAAGTTACCCACATATCCCCGGCGTCGTACGGTGTAGTCGGTGTGTTTACAAATATCCTACGTTTTCCATCTGCTGTATCCTGTGCTTTAGATGCTCCATCCAGTGCATTTTCTATGTCTGGATCTGTAAACTCTTCCCAGAAATATGAAGCATCTTTCTTTGTAAATCGAAATATTTTTTTCGTATCCGTATTATAGAAAAAATCGTTCAGATGTTTTTCTTTTTCATCATCCGTCCATCCCGATGCAGGCGCATTTGTCAGATCAGGATCATAAGCATAGAAATACTGTGTATTGATATCATTTGTAATTTCTCCTGCCACCGCATCCACATATTTCTTTGCGGAATCCTGGGCGATTTCCTCTACTGTTTTGCCTGTGAGTTTCAATGTCGTTGCATTAATATAAACTTCTCCTTTATCCGTATCTGCGCGGAACAAAATATCGCCATCTGAATTTTTCACTACAAAAGCGCCTGAATTAATCCAGTCTGCATTTAATCCAATTGTATTAAGGATTTTTGTAATCATAGTTCCATCTACAGTCAGCCCTGCGTTCCATGTTTTACCGCCATCTGTACTGACTGCCCAGCCCTTCGCATTCAATTCGAAAACAACTTCTGATTCTTCCAACGTCGGATGATCGCACATATAATATACTTTGCTCCCATCTTCGTTTGTTTTTATCACAGGATATAAGCCTTCACTGGATTCCATAGCCTTTTTCAGATTTTCCATAGCTTTTTCCCATTCTGTCTTATTCCGAGAAAGATTTTTTCGCAAATCTTTATAGACTTTTGTCGCCTCACTATATCGTTCTGAAGACAGTCTCTCTGGAGACTCTGCGCTGCTTATGCATGTCTGGGTTCCACCTCCGTTATATTGGACTCCGGTAAGAATCGTTTTGTACTGTCTTCCTTTCCAATCTGTAATAAGTCCAATGTCTCCAGATTCTACAGACGGATCACTCCGGCATACAGCAGTCAACGGGCGAAAACGTATACCGTTCATTCTCTGTCCAATAAATTCAGCCACCTCTCCACCTTTTCCATTCTGGATCAGTTTATTTCCAGAAATTTCCAATACATACCCATCTGCGCCATACTGATAGTTGGTTTCTGTATCATCGTTTGTATCCGATACGTCAGACGTTGAATCCACACTATTGCTGTTATTTTCTTCAATTACTTTAATGCCAGTTATTACCACATCATCAGTTTCTATTGAACTTCCACTTACCAGTGTATCTATTTTAGCCACCCTGATATCATTTTCCATATCACTGATGGTTTCTTCTAATGCTGAAGTATCATACCATTGTAATGTGAGTTTCCTATCATTGTTAATCTTTGCATATTTACAGGCAATCTGTGCAACCCACTGAATCACCTGCCTGAAAGTCAAAACAGAATCATCCGGTCTGCTATCAACCGTAAAATCCGAATTGTCAAATGAAGCCATATCTGCTGCCAGCGATACCCCACAACAATTGCAGGCGTCCAGAAGGATTTCTTTCAGCGTTGCAGGATAAACGAGTTTACTTTTTTCATACGACACGTCAAATTTTGTCATATCATCAAAAGCAGAAATTGTAATAATATCCCCAGTATCCTTTCCAGGTTCTGCATAAAAGATTCCTTTGTTTAGCCATTCAGTATGTGTCCCTGCTTCCAGACCGGTTTTTGCCTCGATCACAGCCCCCGAAAAGTTCAGATTTGTCATGGAATCGTCCATATTATCAATTTTCAAAGTGAGCTGCTTCGCAATTGCAGCTCCAATATCAAAACTTCCATTGTTGGATGTGTCGTCACTGACGCTGAATTGGAGCAGTTCTTTGTCCTCTACTGTTTTTACTGTCCCGTCTGCAAAGGTAATCTGTGCCCGGTTATGTAAGATCCTGTTTTCGCTTTTTATCTCTTCTCTATAGTTATTTGTTGTATTGATCATATTGAATCACCGCCTTGTCATCTCTGAATTATATCCACAGATGCACTTTTATAATAAAAAATTCCATTCCCTAACCAGCCCAGTTGTTCTTTGCTTAAGGTTCCGCGATAAGAGCTGATCGTGATGTCAATTCCATCGTCATAAAATGAAACGGGGAAATACCCCCGGATCAGAGTATTTTTTATCAAAGCCATCTCTTTTTCCGTAAGTATTCCCCATTTAACTGAAAGTGTTTTCTTTTCTGCTACCGGATTACCAATCATATAACCAGCCAACGTCCTTCCGGTATCAGAGGTCCATATAATCTCGTCATTAATGCTGATGCTCACAGGCGCAGGGAGTGTTGTACTCCCTGACCATAAAATTCTTTTTGCCATTATCTTACCCCTACTGTATTGTATCGGATATCAATTACTTCCTGTGCTGCCCGGTTTGCTTTCGCCATCTGTGTCCCGTCAAGATAAAATCCCATTTCTGACAAAGCTGACACTATTCTCATCACGCCTCTGTTGAATTCTGTACCTGTAAGGGCATCTGAATTTCCGGTACCTGCTTTTGCAACGGCCAGATCAACCATTTCCTGAAGTTTTCCTTCCGGAGCAACAATCTCTCCCTGGTGTCTGTTGTCTCCGATCATGGCAAGCTGAGGTGTATTCTTCTGTACAAATCCGCCTTCTGCCAGTTGAGGGATTGTTCCAACGCGCGGGAAATGTGCCGTAAATCCAATCGTTTTGTTTCCAAACGGCGTATGTACTGTCCAAGGACCAAATGTAAACGCAGATTCAATACCACCAATTGCATTATTGATTGTTCCAATTGCTCCATTGATAATCCTGATTGCTTCATTAATAGGATTTTTAATATAATCAACAATCCCTTCAAAAGCTGTCTTTACTGCATCTCTGGCAGCTTCAAATTTATTTGTAATCGCATTTTTTATCATTTCTACCTTATCAGAGACGAAAGAAGTTACATTTTCCCATACCTGAGAGGTTTTCTCCTTAACACTGTCCCAGACGCCTGTTACTTTTGATCTGATCGAATTAAAAATTTTATCAACTTTACTTTTAAGAGCCTCCCATAAACTTGACAAGATATTCTTAATCGCACTCCAGATTGTTGATGTAAGTGTTTTGATCCCAGACCACGCTGTTGATATTACGCTTTTCACTATCTTCAAAGCATTTTTGACAATATTCTTTATCAGTTCCCAGGTATTTTTAATAACATCTTTAATGAAATTCCATGCGCCCTGTCCAATCTCTTTGATCCCTTCCCAGGCTTTCTTCCAGTCGCCTGTAAATACTCCCACAAGGAAATCAACAACTCCAATCAGAACATCTGTAATATCTTTCACCGCATCTGCGATCAGTGTTGCAAAATCAAGTATTCGTTCTCCAAGAAACTGAATAATCGGGGCGATAACCGGCATAATGTTTTCTGCAATCCAATTGATCAATGGCTGCAAAACACTTTGCCAAACCGCAGTTAACAGCTCAAATACTTTTCCCAGTAGTTCAATAATGCCATTAATAGCCGGTTGGATATGTTCCTGCCATACAGAAGTGAACTTATCCGCCAGGTAATCCAATACAGGTACCAGATATGTGTTGTATGCATCCAGAAATGTGCTGACAATCTCCGAAATGCCCTGTGTCAGTGCATCCATGAAAGGTTTTACATACTGATCATATGTTGCAGATATTTTCTCAAATGTATCTACTACCGCCTGATGCAAAGTATTCAGGACTGTTTCTATTGGAATTAATGTATTTTCAATCGCAGTTTTTATCTTGTCTACGTTCTGAATAACAGGTAATATAAAGATTTGTTCCAGATCCCTCGTGAATTTCAGGAGTACCTCGTAGGCTCCAAGAATTCCATCCGCAAAGATTCCAATAATGTCAGCAGTAATACTTTTTGCAGTTTCGCCGGAAAATACATCAAAAATATCCGCTAAAGCAACATAAAAGCCACCTTCTAAGTCTGCGATTTCTGCTCGAATATCAAAAATGGATGCCAGTTTCTTCTTGATATAGTCTTTACTTCCTGTAAGATATTTATCGAATCCACCGATCAGGTTATCAGCAATTGCTAAACCTATTCTGGCAAAAGATCCAACCATTTTCCCAAACGATAACGCCAGAGAGTCCAAAAGATGGTTTGCAGATTTTGTGACCGAAGGATCTGAGAATATCTCTTTCAGTGTTTTTCCTATGTTTCTGATACTGTCAGTGATCGATTTAATCTTTTTCTCTGAGTCTCCAAAACCAATTTTAAAGCCTTTTTTGAAAATTCCTGCCAGCTCTTTACAACGTTTCAGCAATTTATCCAGGCTCTTATTGGTGTTATCAGCAGTATTGTCTCCCTCTGCAAGTTTTCCAAAATCAACTGCATCTCCAAGGCTTGCGCCAGTACTGCCTGTTCCGGCTGTACTTCCTGTGTCTGAATTGGTATCAGAAGGACTGTCCAGTTTCTGTATCTGATCAAACCCCATCAGGGAACGCATCTCTTTTGCTGCTTTCTTTGCAGTACTTCCAGCCTTCTTTGTTGCCTCCGTCATATTGTCGGCAGACTGAGAAGCGTCTTCCATACCTGTTCCAGCATCAGCCGCAGCCTCTCCCATAGATGAAACCTGACTGGAACCGCTGGACTTGTTTCCAGTGATCAGTTCTGTAAAACTCTTAAATGCATTCGCCAACGTTGCAAGTTTGCCAATCAGAGTATTTACCGTCTTAATAATAGGTGTGAAAAGATTGATCAGGCCTTGACCTATGGTGGCTTTTAAAGAATCAAACTGCAGTTTTAAGATACGCACCTGATTCGCCCAGCTTCCGGAAGTTCTTGCAAAATCTCCCTGTGCTGCTGATAACTGGCTCTGCACAAATGCATAGCGCAATGATACTTTCTCAGCTTCTGTCATCTGTGCAGTAGTCTTTCCGAAGCCGTTTGCCAGGGCGTAACTATCCAGTGCAGTCTGGGTCATTACAACTCCTAAATCCTTTAAAGATTCTGTTTCACCTGTAAATACAGATTTAAGTTTTGTATAGGCTTCATCCTGACTCAAATTATAAAAAGATGCTACATCACCAGTTAAGCCAGTGAGAGCAGATCCCATGTCATATGCCTGTTCTTCTGTAAATCCAAAGGCTTTCGCCATAGCTCCAAAAGTACCGGTATACTGTTTTGTCATGGTTTCTGATAAGCCGAAGCTCTGTGCAGCTGACTTGGCAAATTTATCAACCTGCGCAGTCATATTGGGAAATGTAACATCTACAACATTTTGTACTTCCGCTAAATCTGATCCTAACTCCAGGCATTGCTTTCCAAAGTCAATCAGTTTCTTTGTCCCGAATGCCGCTGCCAATGCGGCTCCCGCTTTTTTCGCCAGGCTGGTAACGCCTGTCATCTGCTGTCGGAATCTGTTCTGATTCACTACCAGATCAAGCCCGATCTCTCCTATACTTGTCGCCATATGTAGTCTCAGTCACCTCCCAGTCCCGCCATTCGTAAAAAGGCATTTTTCAACCCATCCATGGTTGTGTCCATTTCCTGCTTTGAGATAGATTTTGCCAGCATTTTAGCGTGTTTCTCTCTCCATTCATTTCTGATCCGGTGCTGTTCTTTCGTAAAAGATTTCAGGACTTCTTTATCATCTTCCGAACGAATCGCAATAATCCTTCCGAGAGCTGTATTGGAATCAATGCCCGTCAGCATCTGTTTAAATTCCAGCCAGGGCATTTCATGAATTTCTTTAGATAAACGTAGCCCATACTGTGACTGAAAAGAAGATACGATTAAATCGTAATCTTCGATCAGGTCATAGTATGGGTCTGAACTTCCCCCTCTGTTTCTGTATCCTCTCCGACGATAAGTTTCTGTGCTTCCATTACCACAGTTGTCAGGTCGGTAAAGCTGAGTTTCATTTTTTCAACCTTATTCTGGCTTTCTTTTGGGAACATCAGGTTATACAAATCCAGAATATCCTTTGCCGTTGCGCTCTCCTCGTCAAATTCTGAATATTTCCCCATGATTTTTAACATGGTTGCTGCATCCGCATTTACTTCCAGTTCTTCACCCTTGATAATTAAAGACGGATTTCCATCCAATTCCAGTTTTTCTGTAATCTCTACTTTTCTTGCCATTATTTTTTCTCCTTAATTATTTTATAAAGCAGGTGTCACGGTCGGTTTTCCATTACTGATCACGTCAAATTCCAAGCCCCCAACACTTGTGGAATCGCCACCACCGCAGTTTTTGATATCAAACACTGCCGCTGTCCAGGATACTGTTGTTCCATCCGGGAACTCCCACTCGAAGTATCCTTCTGCATCATGACCATTGCTAAACTGTTTGCCAGCAACATAATCATTGCCTGTGTCTCCGATATTTCTCTTGCCACTGAGTGTAACTATAACTGCCTTTGCAGTCATTAACGCTCTCTGCCAGCCTTCCTGATCCATTGGTGTCCAGGTTTCTACTCCATTGGAAAATTCCACTGAAAATGTTTCCATATCAGCGATCATTGTTGCCGTGGTTTTATCTTTCCCGACTTTAAACTTATTGTCCAGAACAGGAAACACATTGGTCTTTCCTGCAAATTTCTGAAGGCTCATCTTTAAAAGTTTAGCTTTCATCCTGATTCCCTTTCTTTTCATAAATAACAGCCGCTTCAATCACCATTTCATAAATGCCGGAATCATCCGTTCCGACATCCTGAGGTTCATAAAGCGGCTGAATAAATTTGATTGTTTCATTATTGATCTTAATATCCCTTGCCTGTCTGAGCGTGTCAAACAGGGCTGTAGTTGCTTTTTCTGTATCCCTTGGAGATTTATTCCAATGTATCAGTAAAGTTATGTATTTTTGCCCATATCCTTCCTGTGCAGGGCCTCCAAGCGCTGTATGATATGGATACTGGTGCTTACTATTGTAGACACCTATGGATTCATCCTGCTTGTCAGGAAGTTTTCCCATATATACATGATCAGACACCTCAAAGGATGCTATATAATCTCTTATATCTGCTAATGTCATACGCCCGTCAGCCTCCTGTAAATCTGTTTAAAAGCATTTACGCAGAAGCCAGCTTCTTTGCCACCTGGTAGCCAGTCTTCATACCATTTTCCCTTTGCATTTGGGTTTTCATCTGTCTTAAAATGGTATTCCGGATGAAAGTAGAGTCTTCTGGCATAAGGTGTCGTTGACACAATGCTGACTTTTCCGCTTTTGCTTTGTGAAGTGTCTATAAATGTACTCTCATTCTGCAAATTTCCAGTATCCCGTGGAAAAACCTGCGCCTGTACAACCTCTGTATGCAATGCTTCTGCAGTCTGCTCCAAGGCTGTCACCTGTAATTCCGTCAATTCTCTAATCTTTGGAAGATTCAGATTTATGATCGAATTTACCCGGATCATACCAGCTGTACCTCCGTATAATTTACTGTTCCATCAGGGTTTCTGGCTTTGATTCCCTGTTCAATTCGTCTTCTGGTACCGAATATTACTGCCTCCCCTCCGGAGATTACTGAAAGTTCCGGACAGATATCCCCAGGAAACAGTGCAGTCCCTGTAATCTGTACCATCTTTTTCTCAGCAGTAAAAATCGTTTTGGCTTTATCCTGATAGTTGCATTTTCCAGAACGTTCTATTACCTGTAAAGGTTCCCCATATTCATTCAATCCCTCTCTCTCAAAAAACAAGACAATGTCTGTTTTGCAGAGTCGCTTCGGAACCAGACATGGATATTTCATATAATCACCTCGCCAACAGACAGCACAGACCAGTCTGACAAAGAAATGTGTAGTCATCTCTTTTCATTGCAATCCCTCGATCTGTAAATACATTCCAGGATCTTCCAAACTGAGCAGATACGCCATTAATACTGTAAGAAGATAAAACACTGCTGATCTCATCGGCATTTTCATGTTCAAATTCTGCCTGCCGGCATACAACTTCTCTTATAATCTCCTGTTGAAATTCCGTAAGATTAGAAAATCCCCGACCTACAATTCTGTTATAAGTCAAGGAGTCAATATGTCGGCTTGCCTGTGTCAGTGTTTTTTTCAATTCATCTTCCGGTATCACGGAACCTTCGTAACGATCCAGATAATAACTTTCAGAAGCATATGATTTATAGCTCATCTGTCAGCCTCACTTTCTGGTCCGTCTTTCCCTGGTCGGTTCAGATGACTCCGTTTCCGGTAAGGATTCTTCCATAGCCTCAGGATCGTCTTCCATATCCATTGGTTCCTCTGTTTCATATCCGTGGTCTTTGAACCATTCAATCAGATGCGGATCGTCTGTCTCTCCCACTCCACTACAGAAGGAAACAGATGCGGAAATTCCTGTGTATTCTTTATTTGGACTGTAAATCTTCATTGTCTGTTCCTCCTGCCTATTTTACTTTGATGTTTCTGAACACGCCTGCAGCTTTTGATGCCTTCAGCGCAATTGCGGCATTCATTTCCACTTCTCCGGTCTTTACTGCTCCGGCAGTAGAAAAATCCGGAAGCCATGTCTGTACCGGTGCTACTCCGGCAAAAGATACTGCATGAAGTCCATCCATGGCAAGACGGGCTACATAAAGAGAAGTGGTACCGTCTCCGGATTTTGTAGGCACTACTTCATCATTGGTTCCAGGTTTTGTTTTTAAGTCAACAAAAGGAATCCCGCCATAGCTCTCTACCTGATTTCCCCAGTTGTCTTTTGTGACCTGATACATACTCGCACGTCTTGCGCAGGCTCTCAGCTTGGAGATCATTTTGTTGTTTCCGGCAATAAAGGTTGGTGTTCCATCCAGACCACCTAAAAATTCATCCAGCATATCAAGGAAATACTGGAAATTTTTTGTTACCAGTTCTGAAGTGGACAGATCGATTGTTCCTTCGGCATTATATTCTGTGCTGCTGCCAGTCAGTGCCTTATCCAAGCCATCAAACGCTTTTGAATCCTTACCCACATCTCCATTGATAAATGTGTCATTGAAAATCGCCTGTGCCGCTTTAATCTTCTGAGACTGCTGAAGCTCGATCTCGTTTACAATACCACCCATATTTGCAATTACACGGTCAATCTGATAAGAACCGCCAAATACCTTAATTTCCACAGTATGAGGCTCTTTTGTTACTTCTGACGGTGTGTATTCTGTGTTGATTGCACGAAACTGAGCAGTTGGCTGGGTTTTCAGTCTTACATAGCTGTAACTTGGTGTTGCTCCGCCGCCTGTCGGGGACACCGCATCATCAAACGGGATATGTTCCAGAATAAAATTGGACTTCTGGAATTCATCAATTACTCCCATCTGTAAATCATCCTGTACGTTTTTCTTTGCTTCTTCAAGTGTGATCGCCATAATTATTCACCTTTCCCTTCTGAACCTAAATTTAATCTTGCAGCAATAGCATCTTTCATTGATGTATGACCTTCATTGCCTTTCGTATTTGTTTCCTTTGTTCCCAGTGGAAAGAATCCTTTCTTTGCTGTTGGCTTTTCTTCCTGTTTGAAAAGGAATGGTTTGCTTTCCTTTAAGGATTTTACCTGTTCCTCCAGACCAGTTACCTTACCGTCTTCTCCAAGGATCAGCTTGTTGCGATCCACCAAAGTAGCAACCAGATCACTATCCTGTGCAGAAGTGGAAATCGCCATTTTGATTGCATTGGTCAGCTTCAGATCTTTCAATTCTTTCTGATGGTCTGCGTCTTTCTGCGCATTCTGCTGCTGAAGGTCGGCAATCTGTTGTTTCAGGGCTTCATTATCTCCTGCCGAAGTTTTAAGGCTTTCCAACTGTGTCTTATAATCGTTTACAGATGTTTCCAACTGCTTGCGGCTCTGTTCTGCCGTATCATAGGTTTCTTTTGATACATAGCCTTTCAGTTCTTCCTGTGATACCTCTGCTGCCTTTTTCGCAAGACTTTTTTCAATTCCAAGTGTCTCAAACTGTTCCTGTGTCATTTTTTCTCTCCTTTTTCTTCAATGATTTTTACCACCTTCATATCTGCCAGATACTGTCCTCTGGCTTCGGATACTTCCAGTACAGTTCCTTCTTTTCTGAGTTCAAGGTCTGCTTCTTTATCCTTAAACTCATGGATTACTTTCACTTTCATTTTGCTCACCTCCCTTCAATTGCGCTGGCGCAATTTCTGAAAACGGGCACAAAAATACCACCGGCCGTTTCTGACTGGTGGTATTAAATGCGTCCTTCTTTCTTTAGTTTCTTAATTTCCTCTTCCGTGAGTTTTCTTGGTTTCCCCGGCATTGCTACTCTATCCTGAAAGTCCTTATAGGCTTTCTTTTCCTTTGCTTTCATCTTCATACGATCACCTGCAATTCTATCTCTTTTTCTTTCTTTGATATTACTCTGAATACAGTATCCTTGTCAAGCAGCAACTCTCTTTACTTATTGCCGGTTCTCATTCTGACATTCTTCCATTCTCTTTGCTTCATTGCATACTTTTTCTGATTCTCTGCATCCAATAAGAATTCAGACAATCTGCTGTATGTTTTCTCCTGTCTTGCGGCATATTGTTGTCGTTCCTGAGTAAGATTTTCCTCTGAAATATTATCCAGTTCCCCTTTGGTATATTTTCCGTCAGGTGGGGTACTAATGCCTTCAAAGTATGTAGTATGGCTGTCCCGGCATCTTGGATGATAGAGTCCTGCTGCCACTGCACTACTCATGAGTGGATATTTTTTTCCTGTCACTGGAGATTTTCCATCTTTCGGGCCTCCACTCCAGACATCATCTATCATAACCTTTCCCACAAAAGGAAGGCATAAAGGACAGGGATTTCCACGTTTGTTCATAATAACCGTGTATATCTTCCATTCCTTTCGTTTCTCTCCTTCTCCTTGCAGATAAGCTCTCTTTGTTGCTGTTCGAATCGCCATATCTGCATAGTCTGCAAGGGTGTGTCTGGCACCATTAGCATATTCTACGCAGTTCAAACCGGCTTTAAGGAAGTCCTTGGTCGCCATATCTACCGCTTTCTCATAAGTACCTGCTCCTGTATTGGCATATACCTGAGCATTGTAAATAATCTTACGATATTGGTCATTTGCCATGCGAAGAACTGCCGTTTCTGCTTTCTTCATATCGTCTGTAGTTGCTTTAATCAGAGCCTCCAGTTTTCGATCATTCAGTTTAAAGAATTCCGCAGTACCACCCTTAGATACTCTCTTTACTGGAAAACCGTTTTTAATTGCATTCAGAATTGTAATCTCCTGCTGCATGCTTCCCTCAGATCTTGCAGTACGGATCAGTTCTGCAATCTTTGCGTTAATGTCTTTAAACTGCTGCCCGTACTTCTTTTTATTATCATGTTTATACTTTTCCAGGGATTTCAGCATCTCTGTCTGCCACATGGACCATTGCTTATCCTCGTCAATTTCCTCCTGCTTATGGTTCTGTATATTTCGGATCATGGAGGCAATCAGTTCATTTTCAATTGCTTCGAAAGCAGCTCCGATATCATATTCGTCATTTATTCTTGCCATTAGAGAATACCTTGAAGCCCTGTGTTTTAAACTGCCTTGTCAGCTCTTTCAGCTTAGTGATGCTGCTGCAATGATCGCATCTGAGTTCTGCATAATCAGCTTTCTCCAGAGCGTACACGCCCAGAGAAACCTGTTCTTTGGCAATTTTAAGAAGTCCCTGATATTCCTCACGGTTCATCCGGTATATCCGGTTGTTTACCTTTACTCTCATAAAGTTCGCCTCCTGTGTTTACTCCAAAGTCGCCCAGTTCCATATTGACACCTGGTTCCGGGAGTTCCTGAATACCCTGCTCTGCCTTCAGACGTTCCACTTCTGCTTCCTTTTCTTCTTTGGTCCATGTATCGCCATAAAGCTGATCCACAGAGGTTTCCAGGCTCATTACTCCGTACTGTTTGGCTTTTCCTACTGTATCTACGGTGGTTCCAAAGTCTGGTGAAGCATATTCTCCAAACTTTACCGTAATCTCGTAATCTCCAGGCGCCTGACCACACATCAGGTCATAACATTGAAGAATTGTTCTGAACAGTTCAGGAAGAGTCTCATTCAGTGCATCTACAATCTTGTTGCGTACATGAAGAGTCACTTTCTCTTTCTCCCTCTGGGACTCTGCATTATCTGTTTTCTTCAGATCAATGCCTAATGTTGATGGGGATATAATCCCCTGGAGGACCATATCAAGAAAATTACTGTAGCTGTTTACATAGGCTTCATAGGAAATCTGAGGCTGCGAAATTTCCACCTGATGATTTGCTTTTTCTGACATATCATCCCCAATGGCTATAAAATCATTGTCAAACGGATTGGCCGGTAACAGCTCTCCTGTCTCCGGATCACGCGGAATGAGGCTGTCAGGAATGTATCGTTTGATTCTTCCCATACGGATTGCATCCATCCATTGACTGATCACTTCGTCCAAGCCGTCCAGTACATCTGTTTTTCCGTCAAACAGTGCCTTGCCTCTGTTCTTGTACTTTGTGGAAGTAAATATTCTGATTGGAACAGCAAGCATAAGGTCGCCCTCTATTCCGATATCTACCAGATGGGCTGTCTCCGGAAGTTGGTCCAGAGGTGTTTCCTTTCCACTATCGTCATAAAGTTTGTATTTGATGTAACCATATCCATAAGTTTCTTCCAATCTCAGTTCTTTGCTTCCGTTTTTGTAAGTGGTATAAAACTTAATTTCTCTGAGTGTCGAGTGAACATAAACATAATCTACATTTTCAGCGTCATAAAATTCTATAACAGGATATGGACTGCACTCATCGGCCGTGAGTTTAAAAGCTCCATCTCCAGATGCAAGTGCTCCTGTGATTGCTTCTCCGATTACGTCATTCAGTCTGCTCTTTTCGTAAATGTCTTCCCAGAGTTCCTGAAGCAGCGTATTTTCTCTCCCGAAGTCTACTGCATCCAGATCTGACAGGATTATGTCTTTATATCGGTCTACCACTGTACCAACAATACCACTGTGCATTTTTCTTACACTACCCTGTGCCCGGGCAGCCCAGAATCTTGCTTTTTCCAGATCCCATCGTGCAGTTTTCTTAAAATATTGCTCTAAAGTGGCACTGTCTCCCTGATACCACAGCTTGTTCCTGATCACATTTTCCCGGAATGTGTGTGGCTCTATGATTGTAACCGGTCTGTCCCTCGCCGGTTCTATCCGAAACAACCGGATAATGAAATTCTGAAACCAGTTCATTCTTATCACCTCTTGTATATTTTGCTTTGATACGGAATCCATGCGTACTGTACGGAATTGACCATATGATCATGTCCATCTTCCGGAGTATTGTCTTTATCTTCCAGCCAACTGTATGTTTCCAGTTCGCCGATATAGTTCGTGCAGGAATCCAGAACATAGAAGCAAGGTTCAATCTCTGCTACATCATCAGACGCCATCCAACCCAATTGAGTATTAATACGATCTATGATCTGCATCTGTTTCCAGGCATTATTCAAAATATAAACGCATCCATTCCGGCGTTTGTATTTATTCCACTCCTGCATGGTTGCCTGATCAGCGTTATCAAGAAAGACATTTCGTGCAAGTCCCCATTCTTTTTTGTTTCTGTCCAGAAAATCAATGAGATTTTTTACTGTATCTGACGGAGCAAGCGGTACATCCAGATCTGCATTGCTGTAGACTCGTTCATCCAAAACTATGGCTTCCCCCTTGTTTGTGATTCCCAGAAAGGAAAAAGCTATGGTATCCGATGATTTCTGAGAATAAGACGTATCTACTGCCGCTGAAAAGTGCATGAAAAATTCCTGTTTCCTTGGTTCTCTTGGTCTCTGAATAAACTGCTGCGCCCATGTTTTCGTTCTTACATGATGTGCCCGGTTGAAATTACTGAATACAAGACCGGTCGCCTTTCCACGCAAGCCCTGAATCTTATTCTTCCAAATCTTAGTTCCTTTTGGCGTGTTCTGGATGATTCTCTGTTTCTTTTCTTCCGGAAGTCCTGCATTATCGTCAAAAGAGAAGAACCAATGGACCCAGCCGGGTTTTGGTTCTTCTTTCAACTCATCTTTTATTTCCTGCGGAGTACTATCCGCCCATTCAGGAAGTGGTCTGCTGCAATTGATATACTCTTTATACACGTCCAGGCTTGGATCATCGGGATTGAGAGTTGCCATAAGATAATCGCAACGCATGGACGCTTCACGAACAAAATCAATGTCTGCTGTGTTGATTTCATCAATATACAAACATCCATACTGGCCACCAAGAGCATCCTTCCACTTACTCTTATTTCCATACCCAACTACAAAGATAATTTTATCTCCTTTTGAAGTATGAAAAAGAATATGTGGCATCTTATATTCACCAGAGCCGTTTCCCTTATATTCTGTCAATATTCCAAAATCATCCAGAATGCCAAGATCCTTGTTGATAATATTCTTTTCCGCTGCTCCTGTATCATCTGCTGCCAAGATATGTAGTTTTTTTGCCGATTCAGCTACTTTCAGCATGAATTTAAAAAGTCCAACTGTCGTTTTACCGGCAGCTGTAGTTCCTTCCAGAAATTCAGCCGGTGCATCATGCTTCAGGAACGCTTTGTATTTGTCAGAAAGCATCAGCCGTTCTGTACTCATTGCTCATCACCGCGTATCTGCTGTAGAATATCATCAAGTTTCTTCTTTTCCTCTTCCAGACCAGAAACCTCTACTTTGTCTTTAAACATCCCAAAGTGTCGTCCCAGAAGTTCCAACGCTTTTGTCTTATCATACATTTTCACTTCTCGTTCAATGCCCTCTCCATCTTTCGTTGGAAAGCGTTTTACTCTGATGGAAGAAATCGCAGCCAAATCCTCCTCTGTTGCTTCTTCTTTAACTGTTGCTTCATCAAAATTTATCAGATTCTTTGGATTCAGCAGCCCTATCTTAGCAAGTTCTATTATGATTCTATCCTGATTAATTCCTGTTCTTTTTGATCGCTCCGCCATAGCTTTTTCTATACACGCGCGTATTTCAGGTTTTCTCAGGTTTTCGCTCCCAATGGAATATGCTGCTTTTGGGCTATAGCCTGCTCTGATGGCGGCCTGAGTGGCATTTAAATCAATTAGGTACTCTTCTACAAATCTCTTCTGTTTTTTCGTCACTTAGGTTCACCTTCTTTCAAAACTATAATAAAGCACAGTCCTGCCGGTGCCGTGCACACTATGCGAAAATTTGCAATAGAAAAGCGTCTGGATGCTCCGAGTGCTCTTATGGACATTCTGGGACTCGAACCCAGGACCGACCGGTTATGAGCCGGTTGCTCTAACCACTGAGCTAAATGTCCTTAAAATTTAATTTTTATGTTGCAAGCTACTGCTAGGTGCTCTTGCCAAGCCTCACCGCCTCTCATTCGTTTCGTTTTTGAGTATAGAAAAAGCAGCCCGCAAGCTGCTACTTCTTTGTACTTCTTCTCTTTATATATATCACAATATTTATTATAGCATTTATCATAGTACATACTACTATCAAAAATAGTATCGCTCCTATAAAACCAATTGTTAAAAGTTTTATACCATGTCCAATTAATTTAACAAAATTCAGTGTATTAATCGCAAAAAATGTCATAATTGCTGATATTGATAGTCCCTCCTCAAACGAAAGTGCTCTCTTACTATTAATTCTATTTTCAAAAATCACAATATTAGTAAGCAACCCTATAAACAATGTAAAAAATGTACATGGCGCAGTTATTGAAAGTACTCCTAATCTAAAAATATCTAATTCCAAATATAAATCTCGATTCCAGATAAAAATAAATAAATTTCCAGGTACAAATAAACACAAAATAAAAATTAATGTATTTCCTATTTTGGATGTTAAAAATTTTGCTAATTCTTCCATTTTCTATCTCCTCCATGCATTCATTTCATTATACTACAAAACGCCCTATATTTCTACAGGGCGTTAAGAAAATGTATATTGGAGATTCTACGGAATTCATCCGTCTGAGTTCAGTTTACACTATAACATTTTAAATCGTAACATATGTAACAATCGTAACAAACTTTAATTTTTTTCAAAAAATCTTTGAAATTCCATCTTTACACTACCTTCTGTGGCTTTTCTTCCCATCTTTCTGGCTACCTGCTGCCAGGTCAGTTCTTCAAATACCTTGTATTTTATGATTCTCTGCATTCTGGGTGGAATCGTATTTAACCACTCTTCTACATTTGTCTTTAACTTCTCTACTTGCACTCTTCTTTCTTCCAGCACCTTCTGCTGGTAACGCAGATGGCTGTCATCTTTAAATGAAAATGTTGTTCCCTGAACCTTGAAATGTTGTGGGTTGTAAGGAAATTCAGGGTTGCTTCCGGACACGTTTGTCTGTATCACTGTCTTTTTCTTTCTGTTTAGCTTCTTGATTTCCTCTTCTGTTTCTTTGATCAGCTCACAGGCATCTATGTACTGACTTAAGATATTCTTGTCCATCGGTATCGCTCCCCTTTCACAAATTCTTCAAATCTGTATCACATATTGCTCACATTTTCTGGATATATTATTACCTGTACAGAGCAAAGAGTAATTGCAAATAAAACTTTTTCTTTTTCATACTTTTAGCCGGGAGCTGTTGATAGTTCCCGGCCTCCTTCTTCTTATCGGTTCCATTCATTTTCCGCATAATTTTAAGAGCCAGTTTCTCCGAAGCTCCCAGTCTATCCATATTGTATCCGTTTTCTTGATTGTTACGTCTACCTGTTCCAGTTTGTATTTACCTTTAATTGCATAGTTTCCGTGATATGGGTTCGATACCAGTTGTTTGCTACACTTTAATCTGTCTGCTACCTCCTGCAAACTCATGGAAACGGCTGGAGCAAGGGGCTGTCCGGTTCTTACGTCTTTGATCTCATATAGATTCATTTTCTCTCCTTGTAAAATCGGCAGTCTTCACAAGCTGACTGAGGTGTTACATATTTTCCCTTGATGATGTGCATATTCGGGCAGGTTGGAAGGGTATATACTGCTACGCTTCCTGTATATCCTGTACTGTGTTTACATATCTTTGCTCTTTGTTTTGAACCCATATATCCTCCTTAGATGTATTCTTCAATCAACCAGTGAAGTACTTCCAACATGTCTTTTTTCGTGATGCCGTTATATGTAGCCATATCAATTACTTCCTGAATTGCTGTGATTTTGTCTTCTACTTCTGTTTCCTCATTATGAATATCTTTGAATATTGCTGCTGCTTTTCCTATGTTCATTACTCATCCTCCAGATAATTCTTACCAAATAATCTTATAAACTTCTCTCTGCTGCCACATTCTCTTTCAAAAGCTCTCTGGCCAATGCGATGTAAAGTTCGTCTGACTTCTTTGTTTCTATGTACGGCTACCTCTGAGATCCTGTGGCACTCCGGGCAAAGATATACGGTTAAGCCGTACTGTTCGGAATATTTGCGGTTTGCACTGCCATAGATGTGATGGCGTTCTGTATATCCTCGTTTCTGGCATATGAAGCACTGACCTTTCATATCTCTGTTTATGATGCTTTTGTGGTGTTTCTTTCGTTTTTTTCTGACGGCTTCCTTTGGAAATAATAATCCTTCCTGATTCATCTGATGTACCTCCGTGATCTTCTGATCTGAGTGTTTCTATCCTGAATATTTCGGTTAAAGTCTTCTACTGCTCTGGTGGTTTCCTGTCTCTTCAGTTCTGCCAGACCGCCCCAGGGCTTGCGAATAAAATTATGAAACCGGCGGCTGCTGTAAAACATCCAGCCCGGTGGATTCTTACCGACTCTTTTCTTGAATAACTTCTTTTTCTGTCTGAGGTTCATGATTTTCCTTTCTCCTGCTCCCATTGACAGGCTTGGGAGCAGGAATGATATCTGATATCTATGTGAATTTTAGAGCACCCTTATTCTTCCCACGGGATTCCGCTACTGTTTACTTTTCCTTCCATCCATTCTTCCCAGAAGGCAGTATCCAGAAGTGTGCTATAGGTCTTATGTGAGAAAGATTTCATTGCTTTTGCCAGATACTCTGCGGTTCCATAGGATGTCAAAGTATCTATGTATTCTTTTCTGGTCATGGGTTCTTCTGATGGTTCTGGTTCGGATTGCGCCGGCGCAATTTCTGGTTTTTCCGGTACCATTTCGTTGACCTCACCGAAATGGTCTTCCTGCAATTCTGGTTTTGGGCTGCTTTCTGGCTGTTCTTCTATAGGTCTTGGCATATATTCCGGATGGTTTTCGATGCTGTCCTGACCTGGAATCTGTGGTTCTGGCTTTGGAAGTGCTGTTTCTTGACTTTTTTCTGTATTTTCCGGATGAGATTCTGGTGTTTCTAAAGCAGAATTTGACTGGATGTTTTCCAGTACTGATTCTTCTTTTTCCGTAAGTGCTGTTTTTTGACCTTCTGCATGGTTATCCACAGAGTTTTCCACATTTTCAACCTGTTCTGACTTTTGCGCGGGCGCAATTTCCGGTTCTGGGCGAACAGAGTGTTCGGTTGCCGGTTTGGGCTGTGGCTGTTCTGGTTCCAAGATGGGAGCTTCTTCCGGAATCCCGAAATAATTCTCATATGTCCGGTTACCTGCTGCCGCTTCCGCAAATATCTCCTGTGTATGGGCGAAGAACTGTTCCCATGAGATAGTTTTCATCTCTCCATTGAAGATTTTCACAGTAATATTTTCCTGATGGAACATTAAGAAAACAGTTCCTTTTCGATAGCTCATACTGTCTCCAGGGTTAATGATCTGGGACATTTCCTTGATGTTCCCTGTCTGATAGGCTTCGCTGCTATATAAAGAGTTGAGTAATCCTTTCTTCTCATGAAAGAACTCCTGAATAGTTGCTCTGAGCTTGTCCTCCGGATTCTGGGCTGCCTTCCAGTCCAGGAGATTCACAGGATTGCTTTCATTTTCTTTGTTGAAATCTTTCAACTCTCGGATATGTTCTCTTTTGTCCGTTGGTTGAAATATTTTCTGATCTTCTTCCGGAAGTCTGATCAGCTCTGCCAGTACATTGAATTTAAAGTTTCTGTACTGTTCCTGAAGTTCCGGAGTGTCCCCTGGAACGGAGCATTTCTCATATACTTTTATAAACTTAGTGACTCCGGATGCGTTCATGCCATATTCTGCTTTGGCGAATTCTGCAATTGTGTTATAGCCATCATGTTTATAGGCTTCTGAGTTGTTAATTCTGGTGAGCTGCCAGCCAATCCGCACGAAGCTCTTTACAATCCCGCCTAATTCCTGTTTGATCTCATTCTTGCTCTGGATATAGTCATCCATACTTAACTGCATATATTCCATAGTGTCCTCCTTATGCTATGCCTGCTGCCGATACCTGAATCTTTATCTTCTTTTTTCGGATGCTCCGTTTATACCGGTTCAGGACATCATTGATGGTCTCTTTATCCGGCTGTCGGTCATATTCTGAATAGAACTGGATGATATGGTCGTCCTTCAGGCTGATCTCTATGGTGTAGTAGGGCTTTTCCAGTTCTGATTTTCTTCGCAGGAACAGGATCCAGCTGACGCCGTTTGCCATCTTTTTCATGTAAACGTCACTGCTTCCCACACAATGATGAAGAGTTCTTCCTTCATCCATCAGTTCTTTACATGTCCCGGTCGGTATGATCATGTATTCCCGGTCTTCCCAGAAGTAATCTTTCATGTCCGGAAGCCTTTCTTTTATCCGGTCATCCAGTTTCTTATATCCTTTCAGCCGTTTATCATCTTTTCTCTGATTTCTCACTTCTACCAGCTGATCGTGCCTAGCCTTTAAATCCTTTGGAAGTCTCACAATGTCGTCAGTGGTATCGTATCCCTCTTCTCTTGCCATACGCAGGTAGTCTCTCCATATGATCGTGAATTTACTTGGAGCTATTTTCTGTTTCTTCAGGTAATTGATCATCCGGTTTACGCTTTCAAGTTCATCAAGGATATCCTGGCAGTCACTTATTTTTAGATTCTTTTCGGCAATCCATTTCAGACTTTCCTGTGCGATCCGAATGTCATTGTTCTGTTCATATTGGAGCCATTCCAGGATGGCAGCTCCACCGTTTATCGTTTTCAGCCTGTTTATGTGGTTTCCGTCCAGCATCAGTGCCTCCCTGAGATTCCTTCCGTTTCTGTTGATCTCTGCCCAGTGACCATTTACGATATCTGCTGCCAGTCTTGTCAGACCGGCTTTTGTCAGATATTCCAGATAAGGGTGGTTGTGGAAGGATATGATATAGATGTTTACGTTGAATTTCATGCCTGCATTTGCAAGGATATCCATTCCGCTGTGTTCCAGTCCTCCGGCTTTTAACACTTCCGGAAGATTTCCGGGATACAGGTATGACGGAACGAATCTCTTTCCATGTGGTTTATCCCAGAACTCCTGTGCGAACTCATCTGCTTCCGGAATTGTGCCGTACCACACTTTCCCCCAGGTTTCCCTTAGCGGTATGATGGCTCTGATCTTCTCGAACAGTTCTATGTCTTTCTTCTCTGCTGTCCATCTGCAGACTGCCTGGAACTGACGCTCCACCCACTTTTTGCCATATTGCTGCAAGATGGTTACCATGGCTTTGGCTGTCTTTTCCTCCTGTCTACTGTTTGTCGTTACCGGTGTCTTGCATTTCGGGCATATGGTTTTTTCTCCATGCTTCCATCCGCTCTTTCTCCAACCGGCATAACCGCAGGCGGTACAGCTGAATACAGTCCGTTTATCTTCTTTCTTAAAAAACAGGATGTTTCCCGGAAATAGTTTATCTTCTACCCACCTCTCTGCTTCCTCCGGCACGCAGGGGACTTCTGTCATCATTTCATTGATTCTTTCCTGCTTCCGGCTGTATGCCATGTCTCTTTTTGTTTCGTTCACTGTAGTCTCGTAGTAGTTAATACTGTAAGTTTCCAGAAAGTCACATACCCTGTCTTTATCTTCCCGTGCAGCCCACTTCATATCCGGGGAACTGTGGTAAAAGTCATTTTTCAAAACCGGCTGGCCCACACAAAGCCTAAGTACATTTTCGAGTCTGCAGGTTGTCCATGTTTCATTTACCCATGTACTGTGGTTCTCTTTATCTGCAAAATACCGGGCTTTCAGTTCTCCTTTGATGAACAGGCTAATCTCTACTGCCCACTCTCCGTCCACTTCAAGAAGCTGGCTTGCAGCGATCACGCTGTCGGAATCTTTCACTTTTGGTACTGTGCATGGGACGCAGCGTAATAATTTTGTCCGTTTCATGCCTTTGCTCCTCCCATGTAGTAATCCCGAATCAGTTCCTTGGCTTTTGCCATGCCCGGAACTCCAAATGTCACCTTACCAGCGCTGACTCCTGCTGCCTTTATAATCGTTTTATCTACCGTGATCTGGTTTTTAAAAGAATATTCCAGCAGAACCGCCATGCATCCCTGCAGAGTCTTTCCTTTCTTGCGAACCTGGTGGGCGATCATCTCATTTTCCATACAGAGTCCTTTGACATACTCCACCCAGTCCAACATCAGTTCCTTAGGTTTCAGTTCTGCGCATTCCATATCGATCTTGCCAATGGCAGCAGTCGTAGCATCGCAAAGGGTTGGGATGGCATCTTCCAGGTACATTTCCACGTAATCATCCGGGATGCCGTTTTCTTTTGCCATTTCTTTTAAGCTGTCAAGGTCACCTTCTTTCAGAAGGTTCTTTGCAAGCTCATTGATCTCTGTGTACGAACTCATTTCTCCAAATTTTTCAAACATTATATTCTCCTCTCTGTGTTAAAGCCCTATCTGAAATCTCACTGCATGACCGCTGAGCTTTTTGTCAATCTCCTGCCAGAGGTCTGCATTTTTTAATTCCTGATTTCCATTTCTTTTCCATCCGTTTTCTTTCCACACTGCAAGGTTCTGGCAGCCATTTGCCAGGTACCGGCAGGTTGTGTGGATGGTAAGCAGGGATGGTCTGTGTATTCTCTGAAGGCCAGCTATCAGGCACTGCATGGCAAGGCGGTGTCCTGTAGTTTCTTCTGCTTCTCCCGATCCGCTGATCGGATTGCCTGGACCTTTTGGGAAATCCTGGCTGGCGATCGTGTATGTATATTTGCCCTTCTTTATTCTTCCGCCTTTATCACTGACATTAAGAGTGATATCTACTCTTGTCATTTTAGGTTCCCGCATTTTCAAATCCTCCTGTCTATCTTTATGAGGGTGTAGTGCCGGTACGCATAGCCGGTATATGGGTTAATTCCCATCTTTACTGACTCCGGATCCACATAATAGCCTTTGGGAGCTTTCGGGTAGATTGGCTGTTTGTATCTGTCTACCAGATTTCTTCTTTTGATCTCTTTTTGTTTCGGTTCCTTCCGGATCAGATTCCGGGAACAGCTATATCTCTTGATCTCGTCCGGCTCCTGTTCTTCCAGAGGTTTTGTGATATACTCTGAAAGTTTCACATATCCGCCTGCATCATAAAGGGATGCAAAATACACATGCCCGTTTTCCCATAGTTCTGAGATGATCCTGTCGGTACCAGTCTCCTGATCTGTTTCCCGGTTTACCAGAAGATGTACATGGGGACCTCCTTTCTTTCCTATGGCAAGACGGTAGATATATTTCAGTTCCCATCCATTCTTCCGGTATTTCGTCCGGACTTTCCGGATCAGCTTTCCAAGGTCCTTCTTCATCTGCTCCCATGTGGGGCGTTCACCTTTTTTGTAAGTGAGAGTCATCCAGTAATCACCTGGGGAGAAGTTCCACTTGATCAGTCTCCTGACATCCCTCTCCCGTCTCCACTGATTCTGCTTTGCTATCTCTTCCGGAGTGGCTTTCCTCTTCTCCTCTCTCTCCTGCCCTTTAGCTCCATACCTCCCTGTATGTTTTTCCTCTATCTCTATGGAACTGCCAAAGTCCCATATCTCTCTGATGTATGCCCACCTCATATAACACTCCTGTCGTAAGTCTAATACCCCTAATCGAGCTTCCAAGAGGCTTGCGCCCCTGGAAAAGGTTAAAAATATAGCAGGTTTTTCCCTGCTTGCATCTTGACTTTCTGACACCTGGATGTTATATTTTTTGTAGGTTATTTTATCCAAGTGGCAGAAAGTCACCCTGACTCATGTAATGCGAATACATGAGTCTTTTTTATTCAATGTGTTCAATTGGTCCGTAGAGACACTCCATTTGCTTTGCTGTCTGGAGGACTTCTTCTAACGTCCCTGTACGGGTTGTAAGTTTTCCGCTTTTGTATCGAACGATACGAATGATCCTCTGCTGATCCGGCGGAATCTTTACAGTTCTTCTGCTTTTCTCAGCGATCCGCTCTACTTCCTTCAGTCTTTCTTCTTCAGTCATTGTGTCTCCTTCTTAGTGTTATCAGGTTCCGGAGGAAACATTTGATTTCATCCAGACGTTCTTCTGTGCTGGATTTCTCTGAAGCAATGAATACTCGACCCTCTCCGGTAATCCCTAACATTTTCCCCTTGGTATGATAGTCATAGCTTATACTTATATCTGTCTTGCTCTCAACTTCAAATACAAGGTTCAGGATTTCTTTTACCTCTTCTTTGAACATCTGACCTTCTTTTCTCGGTACTTCTGTGAGTTTTCCTTCCAGAAGCATAAGTGTAAAATCATCGCTTGTGAGAAGTGTCATCCGCCCAATCATGTCTACATGAATTACATAAACCTGTTTGTTTTCTGAAAATCTCGGAAATTCTGAAAACGCTGGTGTTATTCTTGTGTTTTTGTTTCTGGCAATACTTTTGTATATTGCTCTGATTTCCTCTGTCTTTCCTACGAAAAACTCGGAATAGATGTTATCTTTTTCTACATACTTTCTCATATTTCCTCACTCCCGCTCTCTTTCGAGCTGTTTCGCGGACCATGCCGCCGCAATCCCGAACAGAATGTTGATCCAGATCGGGATGTCTACATATTTCCCTGCAAGGATGCAGAGGATGATCATTATGTACTGTTTCAATGCTTGTCCTCCTGTTTCCGCCTTAACCGGCGGCTTTTCTTTCGTAATTCATATTCAGAAGAAGTTCATCCTGTCTCTGGATGAGCAGGCATTTGATTTCTTCTTCTGACATATCACTTGCTTTATGCTGAATTCCATTAATACGGATATTTCTTGTTACCAGTTTTAATTCTGACATCTTCCTCACCTCTTCTTTATGGTATGGGAAATGATATGTATGGGTTACTGTTTATAAAAATTTAAGCAGTTTGTCGAACGACCTTTGTTGACTTCTCTTTGTTTCTCTCCTATTCTTGTATTACAGGGTACTGGCATACCCGAGTACAAGAGAAAGGAGAATTTTTATGGAAATAACTATTATTCCGCCAAAGAATTGTGATCCTCACGATATCAAGCATGAGTTTAAACAACTCAAAAACGGTTTTGTTGACATTGCAACTTATCCCAATGGTATCGAAGTAGTTTTTACCAATGTCAATGGGACAACTCATGTAGAACCATCAAAACCTCTCATCAAGATTGATGATCACACTTATCAGATTCCAGAATAATCTGATCGGCCATAATTGTGATACTTCCGTCCGGTTTTATTCGGATGGAAGTGTTGCGATTATTTCTTATTAATGCCGTATATCTACATGCCTCCCTTTCTTTTACTGAGCTTCTCATAATACTCACCTCTTTCTGAATATACAACCATTGGCTTTTCTTTATGTTTCTCCTATTCTTGTATTACAGGTACTGGCATACCTAATACATAAGAAAGAAGGTATAAACTATGTCCGATAAAAATTCTTCCTTTATTAATCTGCCTGGTCTTCCAGACTCTATTGATAATGCTGTTAAAAACCTCACTGATAAACCAACACAAGAAATTGGACAAACATTTTCTGATGTATGGTATTTGGTTTTCGGTGGAATCACTCATGCCGCGGATAAACGTCGCATGAAATATGCTCATGATCTGGAACTTTATAGCCAAGAATTATCACAAGCAATTTCATCTATTCCTGAAGAAAATCTTATTGAGCCTAATTTTCAAACAACTGCTCAAGCTCTTGAAAATTCCAAGTATTGTATTGAATCAGAAGAACTCCGTAAATTATTTGTAAACTTGATCTCTAAGTCTATGAACAATAACTATATTTCGAATGTTCATCCATCATTTGCTGAAATTATTAAGCAGATGAGTCCAATAGACGCTAAGATTTTAAAAACGCTTCATCCAGATCGTATTTTTCCATTGGTCAATTACGTCCTTGAAAACAGGCAAACTTTAGGTTCTGAAATTAAACTTTCTACAGTTTATATATCCAGTCTTCCAGATATAGATTTAAAAACGGCTTCTTTTGCTATTTCTTCATTAGAAAGATTGGGGATAATTGCGATTGATACAGACTCATTTTGTACTGATGAATCCGTTTATATTCCCTACGAAAAAACAGCCTTCTATAAAAAATTTTCTTCAGAAGCAATCCGTTTGTACGCTTCTAAAAGAGCTTCCATTCAGAAATATCTCGGATATTTCACTCCTTTAGGTAAGTATTTTTTTGAAGTTTTTGTAAAATAGCTAATGCATCCTCATTACTTTTAGCTGTCATTTCACACATTTCTTTAACATAGCCATCTACTTTCTTAAAATAGTAGGTGGCTACTATTTTGGCGGTAATTGCTGATACAATTATGGATATCGTAATTGTTGACATTTATCTCACCTCTTTCTGGATATCCAAATCATGTTTTTCTCCTCTATGCTGTCTCATTCTGGTCTGACAAAAAGTATTCAATTGGAACATGGAAATATCTTGCCAGACGACTAAGGCTTTCTAAGCTCGGCTCCGACCTCCCGGATTTCCAATTCGAAAATGCAGTTTGGCTAATTCCTGTTTCTTTTGCAACTTGATAAGAAGTTTTGTTTGTTTTATCTAATAGTTCGCTATATTTTTTGTACAAGATTACACCTCCTTACGAAAGCATTTTCTATTGATAATACTTTCGAGCTGTGATATACTTTCAATTATAAGACTACCACATCTTATAAAAATAGTCAAGTAATTTTGCTAACTTTTGCGAAAGTATGCTATTTTTGTGAAAGGAGTACAATTTATGTACGAAGTATTTGAACAGCTTCTACAAAAGAAGGGTGTTTCTTCCTACAAAGTTGCAAAAGAAGCTGGTGTAACACAAACAGCATTAAGCAACTGGAAATCTGGTCGAAGCACACCAACAGCTAAAACACTACAAAAGATAGCTGATTATTTCGGCGTAACAATTGACTATCTGATGACAGGAGATAATTCATCCGAGCAGGGTTTAACAGCAAGGGATAATCGTGATATCGCAAAGGACTTAGATAGTATCATGGAAAAACTGACATCTGGTGAAAACGGTCCTGCCAGTTATAATGGAGAAGAAATCAGTCCTGAAGCGGCGGAACTATTCAAAGACGAATTAGAAATCGCACTGAAAAGGTTGAAGCTTATCAATAAGGATAAATACACGCCAAAGAAATATAAAAAGTAGGTGAGATATTTGAATCGTGATATTAAGAAGATTGTTTCTTACTACAAAAGAAAAACAGGAACCGCAGACCCTTTCGACATTGCCGATCAGCTCGGTATCTTATACCAGATATGCAATCTGCAGTTCGAAGGATGCTATATGTTCCTGAAGAATCACCGCTACATATTCATTAATAAAAATCTTCCGGAGCATGAGCAGCGTCTGGTCATGGCTCATGAGCTTGGACACGCTATCCTGCACCGGAAAGAAAATTGTTATTTTATCAGAAATAAAACTCTCTTATTAAATTCAAAAAAGGAAATTGAAGCTAATAGATTCGCTATGGAACTGCTGGTACCAGATTCTTTTTTAGAAGAATACAGAGACTTTACCATTGATCAGATATCCAGAATAACAGGATATCATCAGAATTTAATACAGCTTCGTATCGAAAATTAATATTTTACCATCTTTGATAACTAATATTTTTTATAATGAATACTTGACAAAGTTTTTACATATGCTATAATGTCACTAATTAGTGAATGACTGCTGGGCGGTCGCAAAAGAGCTTTGGAATTGTATTCCAAGGCTCTTTTTGCATTATTGGAGGTACTGATGGAAGAAGAAAAAATTTTGTATGCAACTATAGAAGAACAAATTGAAAAGCTAAAAAGGCAAGGATTAATCATTGATGATATAAATTTTGCTAAAACAGAACTTGAACTTTATGGCTATTCAAATTTAATCAAAAGCTATCGTGACCCCTATACTATAGTATCTGAAGGTACTAAAATATACCGTTCTGGTATTACTTTTGAACAAATCTGGTCCCTATATATATTAGACAAGAATCTTAGAAATGCCGTTATGGCATCCATGCTTGATTTGGAAGAGTATTTAAAAGAGGCTGCTGCCGATGTTATCGCTAATAAATATGGCACAAATCAAAATAATTATCTTCAGTTTCGCAAT
>ENA-UOJJ01001530-UOJJ01001530.1-human-gut-metagenome-genome-assembly--contig:-CS66-NODE-1530-length-33519-cov-6.222956_pt1 | contig 33519 bp, 31 predicted proteins | sample MGYA00242343_ERZ723890 | MGnify/ENA metagenome assembly ERZ723890
ACTTTCGCTCGATTGATAACAATTCAGAGCCCAGCTCGCTTCCGCTGCACAGACCTGAATAGTTCTATGGTAACAGATATTTTTTGTAAATACCAATATATATTTTATATGTAAGACTTCGAAGCAATCCTTTCCACCGCAAAGATCTGCATTGTCTTGACACATGATTTGACATATTTTGTCTTCTTTTTCGAGAATACTTGTTTATTTTTACTTTTGGTGTTAGAATGACCGAAAGGGCTCGTCCCTGAAACGAATATTGGAGGAACTTTCATGAAAACCAGAAACCTAACCCTGATGACAGATCTTTACGAACTGACCATGATGCAGGGCTATTTTAAAGAGAACAACAACGAAACCGTTGTCTTCGATATCTTTTATCGAAACAACCCTTGCGGAAGCGGCTACGCCATCGCAGCCGGTCTGGAACAGATCATCGATTATATCCAGAACCTGCAGTTCACCTATCACGATATTTCCTATCTGCGCAGTCTCGGTATCTTCGACACCGACTTTCTGGAATATCTGCGCGGCTTCCATTTTTCCGGGAACCTGTACGCGATTCCGGAAGGCACCGTCGTATTCCCGAACGAGCCTCTGATTAAGATCGTGGCTCCGATTATGGAAGCGCAGCTGATCGAGACAGCGATGCTGAATATCATCAATCATCAGAGCCTGATCGCGACAAAGGCTTCCCGCGTCGTATGGGCAGCGGAAGGCGATGGCATCATGGAATTCGGTCTGCGACGCGCCCAGGGACCGGACGCCGGCATCTACGGAGCGCGCGCTGCCATGATCGGCGGTTGCATCGGCACCAGCAATGTTCTGGCTGGACAGATGTTTGACGTACCGGTGAAGGGTACGCACGCACACAGCTGGATCATGAGCTTTCCGGACGAGCTGACGGCTTTCCGAGCCTATGCGAAGCTGTATCCGACCGCCTGCATTCTTCTGGTTGATACATACGATACTCTGCGCACCGGTGTTCCGCACGCGATCCAGGTATTCCAGGAGATGCGCGACGCCGGTATCCCGCTGACCTTCTACGGAATCCGCCTGGACTCCGGCGATCTGGCTTATCTGTCCAAGCAGGCCCGCCGCATGCTGGACGAGGCCGGCTTCTCAGATGCAGTGATCTCTGCTTCCTGCGACCTGGACGAGTACCTGATCGCCAGCCTGAAGGATCAGGGCGCCACCATCACCTCCTGGGGAGTAGGCACCAACATGATCACTTCCAAAGACTGCCCGTCCTTCGGCGGCGTATACAAGCTGGCCGCGATCTGGGATGACGAGAAGAAGGAATTTATCCCGAAGATCAAGAAGTCCGAGAACTCCGAGAAGATCACGAACCCCGGCAATAAGGTCATCCACCGGATCTATCTGAAAGAGACAGGAAAGATCGTCGGCGACCTGATCGCTCTGGAGGATGAGACCTTCTCCGAATCCGAGGATTTGATGATCTTCGACCCGACCTACACCTGGAAGAAGACGCTGCTGGCGGCAGATACCTACACACTGCGTGAGATTCTCGTTCCTGTTTTCCAGGACGGCATCTGCGTATATCAGTCACCGTCCGTAACCGAGATTCAGGAATACTGCCGGAAGGAGCTGAATACGCTCTGGGATGAGACCCGCCGTTTCATCAACCCGCATAAGGTATATGTCGATCTTTCCGCCAAGCTTCACACGATTAAGAATGAGCTGCTCGGCAGCATTTAAGTACACGGAGGTTTTTTGCATTTATGATTCGTACCATCTTTGTACTGCTGTTTGTTGTGATTTTCCTTGTTCCTGTCGGGATTCCACTGCTTTTCATTTTCTGGCTGCTGGGGAAGGCCTTTCCGGATGCCATGGATCGAGCATCACTCTCTGTGATCCAATGGGTCTTACGGGTGATTATGCTTCTCTCCGGCGTGCGGCTTACAGTGCTGGGACAGGAGAATCTTCCGGCAAAGGATCAGCCGGTGCTCTATGTCAGCAACCATCGCAGCTACTATGATGTCATCATCGGCTATACTCTGGTGCATGGCCTGACTGGCTTCGTCGCCAAGAAAGAAATGAAGAAGATCCCGTTGCTGTCCGCCTGGATGAAGCGCCTCTACTGCGTATTCCTCGACCGTGACAATGCCAGAGAAGGACTGAAGACGATCCTCCTGTGCATCGACCAGATCAAGCACGGCAAATCCATGTGGATTTGTCCTGAAGGCACCCGCAATCAGGCGGAGGAGATGATTCCCTTCAAAGAAGGGAGCTTCAAGATCGCAGAGAAGGCCGGATGCCCGATCGTTCCCATTGCTTTCTACCGCACAGACGATATCTATGAGAATCACCGTCCCGCGATTCGCATGACGCATGTGACGGTAAAGATCGGTTGTTCTATTCCTGTGGCCGGACTCGACCGTGAGCAGAAGAAGGTTCTCGGTGTCACCATACAGGACAGAATTCAGGAAATGTACCTAGAGATGAAGGATACTGATCAGGAAGAGGAATAAAATTAAAAATAAGCGCGGCAATAAGGTCGGCGCAAATATGAACAAAATTGTTTGCGATGAATTTACAGAACGTTCATATCGTCATCACAGAATTTTCACCGGATGCCGATATCATATAACCATAAGTTAAATGATTCATTGACAACTTACTTTTTCATATTTTTCATATTTTTCCTCACTTTTTTCAAAGCGAAAGCCCCCGATTTCGATCAGGGGCTTTCGTTTTTCATATTCAATTATTAGACAGTTCTTCACACAGCCCATTCTTCGCTGCTTTTTCTTTCCGTTTTTCCGGACGTCCTGTCTTTCGTCCCCCTGAAGGCTATCTTTTGCTCTAAATTGTTCTTCTGGCATCATTTTCTGACCCGGCGCCTTAAAGGCTGGAATTCGCCCAGGCGGAGGCGATCCGAAATCAGAGCGATAAATTCCGAATTTGTAGGCTTCCCTCTTCCTTCTTTGATTGTATAACCGAAAATTTCTTCTATGGCATCCATATCGCCGCGCCCCCAGGCGACTTCAATCGCATGACGAATCGCGCGCTCTACACTGTTCGGCGTCGTACGATATTTTTTCGCAATATCCGGATACAGAATCTTGGTTACACCCTCCAGCATCTCGACATCGTTCACCACACTCAGAATCGCGGTTCTCAGATACTGATATCCCTTAATATGGGCTGGAACGCCGATCTCGTGCATCAGCTCCGTAACCACGGATTCCATATTTATCTTCGAAGCTGTCACGACCTGTCCGACAGCCTCCCTTCTTACTTCACTGGGGTAAAGAGTAACTACATGCTGCTCTTTGACCTTCCGGATTCTCTTCAGCACCACCTCCGTATCAATCGGCTTCATAAGAAAATAGTCTGCGCCGCATGCAAAAGCGTCCACTGTGATACTGGTCTTTCCTACGGAAGAAATCACAATAAATGCAGGTTTCTTTCTCCGCCCATTATTTCGTACCCGTTCCATAACTTCCAGTCCGTCCATCTTTGGCATTACAATATCAAGGAGTACCACATCCGGCTCTTTCTCTTCGATTACACTTAGAATTCCCTCACCATCCCTTGCGGAACCGACAATATTCAGATCATGATCGCTCTTGACAATTTCTTCAAACAGCTGCAATGTCCATTCGTTATCATCTGCAATTGCGATATTGAGCTTGCTCACTACAATCCCCCCATTTCTCCTGAATTCGTCTCATTTTTTCGCGCATGCTGCAAACTATCATCTAAATACGATTATAGCAACATCGTTTTTTATTATCAATATTTTTTTATCATTCCCATCTGACATTTTTAGTTATTTTCAATAAATTTTTCTGCAAATTTCCCCAGTTAAAATGTCGATTCTTGTCGAACCATGTCGATCGCCGTTTAATTTCATCTGTCATTTTCTGTCTGAGAGGCATATTTTTAGGATTCCGGCATACGCATGGAATATTGCTTGCTATAGAGGCGATAATAAGCGCCTTTTTTCTGCATCAGCTGCTCATGCGTTCCCTTCTCAATCACTTTTCCGCCTTCTACCATCAGGATCACATCCGCCTGACGGATGGTTGAAAGCCGATGTGCGATGATGAAAGAAGTCCGCCCATGGAGAAGGAGCTCGGTCGCATCCTGAATCTTCTTCTCCGTCACGGTATCGATCGAGGAAGTCGCTTCATCCAGAACAAAGATTCTCGGATCGGCCAGGACCGCTCTTGCGAAAGAAATCAACTGCTTTTCACCGGTGGAAAGCAGGTCGCCTCCTTCTCCCACCTCACTGTCATAACCATGCTCCATTCGCTCCGGAATCGAATCTGCGGCTACCGCCTTCATCGCAGCCTGCATCTCCTCCAGCGTCGCGTCCTGTTTCGCGTAGCGCAGATTCTCCGCAATGCTGCCGGAGAACAGATGAGGCGTCTGGATCACATAGCCCAGATTCCGGTGCAGCCAGAGCTGCGAACGCTCCCTCACATCGCGGCCGTCAATCAGGATCTGCCCTTCCGTCGGTTCAAAGAAGCGACAGAGCAGATTCACCAGCGTCGATTTGCCTGCGCCGGTCTCTCCCACAATCGCCACATTCGTCCCCTGCGGCACTTTCAGATTAAAGTGCTCGAAAATCATCTCTTCTCCATCCGGATAGTGGAAGCTGACATCACGAAATTCCACATCTCCGTGCAACGGCTCCCAGTTCTCCATCTTCGGGTGGAAGACGTCTCCATAGCGTTCAATGACCTCCGGGCTGTCCGCCACTTCCGTTCCCGTCTCCATCAGGCGGCTGAAACGCTCGATATTCACCTGCACGGAAACCAGACTGGACAGAGCGCGGATGATCCACTGAATCGGCTCGATCATACCAAGCGCGTAGGACATAAAAACCGAAAGCGTACCGATCTCCATCACACCCTGTGCCGTGATCACGCCGCCCTTCCAGAGAACCAGCGCCAGCGCGACAGAAGCCGCAAAAGACATTACTGCCAGAAACAGCGCCTGGTAGTGTGCCATATGAACAGAGGTGCGGCGCATATTCTCGCTCTCCGCTTCGAAATTCTCCTGCATCTTGTCTTCGATGACCATGGACTTAATCGTCTTCGCGCCAGTAATTCCTTCATTATAATTACCGGTAACCCGGGAATTGATCTCGCGGATGGTACGATTGAATCGCACCAGTTTCTTCTGAAAATAAGAAGCCAGAACAACCGTGACCGGAACCAGGAACAGCAGAAAAGCCGCCAGCCGAGCGTTCATCCAGAACATTACAAGGACGACACCGATCAGGTAACTGAGATTCCAGATGCCGTCCATCAGTCCCCAGGCAATCCAGCTTCCGATTCGGTCGGTATCGCTCATCACTCGCGCATGTACGTAACCCACGGAATTCTGGTTAAAATACGAGAAGGAGAGCGTCTGCAGATGATCGAAGCTGCTCTGCTTCATATCACGGCCCACATACATCTCGATCTGACAGGTCTGATACGTAGAGATCGTATTCACTATCGTCTGAATCAGAATCACAGCCGCATAGATCGCAATAAAGATTCCAAGCCCCTCCAACGTACCTTTCTCCACAAAATTGTCCAGCGCATAACTCTGGAACTGAGGCACTACGATATCCAGGCTGCTTCCGAACAGTCCCAGGACGATCATGCTGATCATAATTCTTTTATACGGCGCCAGGTACGGCCCCAGCTTCTTCAGACCAAACCAGGGGAGCCGCACATAGGAATTGTCCTTCGGTTCTTCCCCTTTTTTATTATCTACGGTTTTCTTCTTTTCCAGCGTTTCTTTCTTCTCCGGATTTTTCATTTCCGAAAATTTTTTCTCCGGACTTTGCGTTTCTGATTTTCGCGTTTCTGATTTTCGCGTTTCTGATTTTCTCTTTTCTGAGTTTTCTTTCGCCTTACTCATGCTGCCAGCTCTCCTTTTTCGCTCTTCGGGACAAAACATATCTGTCGTTACAGGTTTGCTTCCGGACTCTGAATCTCATAGATACTGCGATACAGTTCTGATTTCTTCAGGAGCTCCGCATGCGTTCCCTCCGCCGTAATCCTTCCATCCTCCAGGACGATAATACGGTCGGCATCCATCAGGGTAGAGATCCGGTGCGAGATCAGGATCATAGTCGCCTGACCGGCGTATTCCTTCAGCGCACGGCGAATCTTCTCATCTGTCTCCGCATCCACTGCCGAGAGCGAATCGTCGAAGATCATCACCGGTGTCTCCTGCACCAGCATACGCGCAATCGCCGTCCGCTGTTTCTGGCCACCCGACAGCGTAACCCCCCGCTCGCCTACCATGGTATCATAGCCTTCGGAGAAGCGGTCCAGTGTCTCCTCCAGCGAGGCCACCCGTACTGCCCGGTGCAGACGTTCTTCTGACACTTCGCCTGCCATTGTGATATTTTCGCGGATCGTGCGTGAGAACAGATAAGGCTCCTGCATTACAAAGCCAATCTGCGACCGCAACCACGGCAAAGACATCTCCCGGATGGGCACGCCGCCAATCGAGATGCTTCCCTGATCCGGCTCATACAGACGGTTCAACAGATACTGAACCGTAGATTTACCGCTTCCGGTCGGCCCCATAATACCAACTATACTGCCGCCGCGGATGGTAAAGTCCAGATCCTTCAGAACCGGCTTCTCCTTCTCGTAGCCAAATGTAACATGATCAAATACAATGTCGCCGTTTAAAGGCGGGCATGCACCATTCTCCGTACGGGATTCCAATGGAGAATTCAGAATATAGCGCAGACGATCCATGGAAACTCCTGCCTTGCTCATCTCTGAAATCATACGTCCCAGACGACGTACCGGCCAGATCAGCCGGCGATTATAGGATATAAACGCAATCAGCTCTCCGGCTGTCAGCGTACCACGCACGCAATAGACAGAGCCAAGCACCACGATCAGCAGCAGCTGAACACCCATGATCAGATCGCCGGTCGCCCAGTAGCCGGAGAGGAGACCGCACAGTTTCATCCACGCGTTGGTATATACCTCGTTCTGCTTCCGGAAGCGCTCTTTCTCATACTGCTCCCGCCCGAACGCGCGAACCACACGCACACCTGTCAGGTTCTCCTGCGTGATCGTGGAGAGCACGCCCTCGTTCTCATCACACTGCTGAAAGAGATGACCAATTTTATAATAGAAGAACCAGGAATATGCGATAATCAACGGAACCGACAGAAATACAATTACAGAAAGCCTTACACTCATGGATACCATAAAGACGATGCTGAACCCGATCAGGATAGCGATACGCACAACCTGGATCAGCTGCTCCGCAACGAAATCACGAACCATATTTACATCCGACGTACACCGCTGTATAATATCGCCGGTCTGATTCTGCATATGCCATTCATAAGGCAAATGTTCAATGTGATGGAACAGCCAGTCTCTGGCTGTCTTCACCATGGATTCTGCACCTTTCGTATTCAGATACGTATTCAGATACTGAAAGACAGCAGAGATCCCGGCTGCCAGAAGAATCCCGACCGCCGCCAGATACAGATGTTCCCGCAGATAATCTGCGCCGCCCACAGCAGCCAGTGTGCGCTGTGCCAGTGACGGCAACTGTGAAAGATCCTCCCCCAGACACCCATCCACAACAATTCGAATAATCTGCGGCGCGATCATATCCATTGCCGCTACAAGAATCGACGCCAGAATACTGCCTGCAAAAAAGCGCTTGCTTCCTTTCAGAAAGCGCATCAGCATCCCGCTCTTGGTATATTCCATGTTTTGCTCCGAACCCATGGGCCACGTCCTCCCTCAGTTATGATTGACATTTCTTCCATTGTAGCTGAACTACATGAAATACACAAGACCGTTGCTCTTTCGGAAAACTGCTTTCTCTGCCAATATTCTTGTTTTTCCATTATTTTTCCAAAAGAATCTGAGGACGGATGATGATTCATTCTCTATCCTCTGATTTTATCTTTTTGTTCTTATCTTTTTCCCTGACATCCGGCGTATTCTACTCTTTTCTTTCTCTTCTTTTCTTCCTTTCTTTGATTGCATGATATTCATTGACATCCGAGCGGCAGATACGTATAATGTGCATATATGAGTTAGTCTCGACTTACTCAAAATCATTCCGGAGGTATGTGATGAATCTGCAGACATTTTACGGCATCCTGATTCCTTTTCTGGGAACCTTTCTGGGCTCTGCCTGCGTTTTTCTTGTAAAAAATGGTCTGAGCGACCGGCTCTCCCGGATCTTCACCGGCTTCGCCGCCGGCGTCATGACCGCCGCCTCCGTATAGAGTCTTCTGATCCCGTCGATGGAGCAGTCCGCTTCTATGGGAAAGCTATCCTTCCTCCCGGCGCTCATCGGTTTCTGGATTGACGTCCTCTTCCTCCTGCTTCTGGATCATGTCATCCCTGAAAATATCGCGCTGGAATAGTGGAACACATCACAGAAAAAGAGCCTCCTGCACAGGTTCGGTCGCTTGTACCGCGCTGCGCAGAAGGCTCTCATTCTAGTTAAAAAGCTGAAAGCAATCACACTTTACTCATTTCAATCAAAGCTGATTTTTCTCCGTTTTTACTTTCCGAATCCGAAAAGTCCCTTCTTCTCATAGGGTTCGCTGCTGATTCCGAGCAGCTTGTAGCCGGTCGGCGCAACTGCTTCCTTAATTGCCGTTTCATCCAGCGGCTCCTCGCTGATAATCACGGTCTCACCGCTTGCATGGGAAGAAGTTACCTTCTTTACCTTGAAATGACTGCGGATCGCATCATTCATATGGGATTCGCACATACCACACATCATACCGTCGATTTTAAGAGTTGTCTTTGTCATTTTTTGTTCCTCCTTGTTGTTACTGCTTATTAGGTTCTGAATAGTTACATTATTTTTATACAAGCTCGTCCAATGTCTGTGCATCTGTGCAATCAGGCTTTCCCATCTGCACAGCCGCTGTCCGGGACTTTGATAGACGTAACTTTATAACCTTGCTCTTCCACAGCATGTTTCAAAGCTTTATTATCAATTGCGGCAGACAATGTTACCATCGCCGTTCCTTTCTCATGGCTTACTTCCGCACTTTCTACCTGCGGAAGCGCCTCCAGCGCCGTCTTCACACGGTTCTCGCAATGGCCGCACATCATGCCTTTGATATAGATGCAGCGCGCGAAAGATTCCTCCACGGCTCCCGCACCGCCTCCCGATGTCTTCGCCTTTCTTTTCCGATCTCTCTTCGTGCTGTAGATATCACAGAAATTCAGGCGGAGCGCATTCGATACCACGCAGAAACTGGACAGACTCATCGCCGCCGCGCCGAACATCGGATTCAGCGTCAGACCAAAGGCGACGAGTGCGCCAGCTGCCAGTGGGATTCCGATGATATTGTAAATAAACGCCCAAAAAAGATTCTCATGAATATTCCGAAGTACGGAACGGCTTAACCGGATGGCCGCCGGTACATCTGCCAGCGTACTCTTCATCAATACCACATCCGCAGCATCCACAGCAACGTCCGCTCCGGCTCCGATTGCGATACCGATATCCGCGCGGGTCAGCGCAGGCGCATCATTGATGCCATCGCCGACCATGGCAACCTTTCCATACTTCTTCAAATCGCGGATCACGCTCTCCTTTCCATCGGGAAGGACGCCGGCAATGACATCATCCACACCGGCCAGAGCGCCGATCGCCTTTGCCGTGCGCTCGTTATCTCCTGTCAGCATAACCACACGAATTCCCATGTTGCGAAGCTCAGCGATCGCCTTCGGGCTGTCCTCCTTGATCGTATCTGCTACGGCAATAATTCCGGCAAATACTCCTTCCTGCAGAAACAGCAGAGGCGTCTTCCCGGCTTCCGCCAGGGCTTCGGCACGCTGCTTCATTTCACTGGAGATTGCCGCCTGTTCACTGATAAAACGAAGGGATCCACCCACCAGCTTCTTTCCATTCAGAGAGGCGAACAGGCCGTTGCCGGGAAGCGCCGTAAAATCTTCCACTTCTTCTGCTTTCATGCCCTTCTCTCCCGCATAGCGCACGATTGCGCCTGCCAGCGGATGCTCACTTTTCTGCTCCAGCGCAAATGCCGCCGTCATCAGCGATTCTTCCGTAAAGCCTTCCGCCGGTACGAGATCCGTCACCTGGGGTTCGCCCTTCGTGATCGTTCCGGTCTTATCCAGCGCTACTACCTGTACTTTACCGGTCTCCTCCTGTGATACCGCCGTCTTGAACAGGATGCCGTTCTTCGCGCCGACGCCATTGCCGACCATAATCGCTACCGGCGTCGCCAGACCGAGTGCGCACGGACAGCTGATTACCAACACCGAAATGCCACGGGCCAACGCATAAGAGAATTCCTTTCCAAATAGAAGCCATACAATCATCGTCACGACTGCAATACTGATAACCACCGGCACAAACACGCCGGAGACACGATCCGCGATCTTCGCGATCGGCGCTTTCGTCGCCGCCGCATCGCTAACCATCTTAATAATCTGGGAGAGCGTCGTGTCCTCTCCGACGCGGGAGGCTTCGCAGGTCAGCGCGCCGGACTGATTGATCGTCGCCGCCGAGACAAGATCACCTTCAGACTTGTCCACAGGGATACTCTCGCCGGTCAGCGCGGATTCATTCACTGCACTGCTGCCGGAGAGAACAACACCATCTACCGGAATACTCTCACCAGGGCGAACGATAAAGCGATCGCCGATCCGAACCTCCTCGACCGGTACGGTTACTTCCGCACCATCCCGAAGGAGAACCGCCGTCTTCGGAGCCAACTTCATCAGCCCCCTCAGAGCATCTGTCGTCTTACCCTTGGAACGGGCCTCCAGCATCTTGCCAACCGTAATCAGCGTAAGAATCATCGCCGCCGATTCAAAGTAGAACTCGTGCATCAGCTCCATCACGCGGGCTTCATCCCCGTGAAGCTGTGCGTCCGTCATCCAGAACAGGGCGATTACACTCCAGCCAAAGGAGGCGGCGGAACCGAGCGCCACCAACGTATCCATGTTGGGGGAGCGGTTCCACAGGCCCTTAAAGCCATTGATAAAGAACTTCTGATTGATCACCATAACCGCAACTGTAAGGAGCAGCTGCAGCAGCCCCATGGCGATATGATTTCCCTCGAACCAGGACGGGAGCGGCCAGCCCCACATCATATGTCCCATCGAGAAATACATAAGTACGATAAGAAATACGAGCGACGCGATCAGACGCTTCTTCAGGCGCGGCGTCTCCGTATCTTTCAGCGCGTCTGCGTCTGCGGACGCTGTCTGCACAGCACCGCCGCCCTTCTTCGATGCGCCGTATCCGGCCGCCTCCACGGCAGCGATAATGGCCTGCGGCGTCGCTGTGCCTTCGACTCCCATGGAGTTCGTCAGCAGACTAACGGAGCAGGATGTAACTCCCGACACCTTCGAAACCGCCTTCTCCACGCGGGCGCTGCAGGCGGCGCAGCTCATGCCGGTAATCTGGTATTGTTCCACTGTAATCCCTCCTTTGTGTGAACTCACAGTCGGTATTTTCACGGAGTCTGATATGTCGAAAATAGTTCGACCGTGACTTGCCTCATGTCAGTGGAGGATACCGATTTCTCTCCGCTCGCCACTGCCGTTATGTTTCTATAAACTCTGCTAACCATTCAGAGCTTTAACTCCATTCATACAACATTCTGTCACACGATATATATTCTCACGATATGAGGATTCCCGAAAAGCAATCTGCTATTCGCAATTCCATCAGCGCATCAGCTTCTGAATCGTGACCATAAGCTCATCGATCACCTCATCCCTGCCTTCGCGGATATCTCTGGCAACGCAGGTATGAATATGACTGGAAAGCAGCTCCTTATTGAAACTGTTCAGCGCGGCGCTGACAGCCGCCGACTGAGTCAGGATATCGTTGCAGTAGGAATCCTTCTCCAGCATGGACTGGATGCCGCGAATCTGCCCTTCTATTCGCTTCAGACGGTTAAGCAGCTTCTTCTTTTCTTCCTCTTCCCGCAGGGTCTTCTTCCCGCTGCAGCAGCTGCAGGACGGCTTCTGGTGTTCATCCATACAATTCTTCCTCCTGTCTCATACCCCCGTAGGGTATTTTTATAATATACCCCTATAGGGTATTTGTCAAGTGCTGTTGAGAAAATTCTTCTTTAAATTCAGACATAAGAAAAGGCCCCCTCAGGAGCCTTTCTAAATTACTTCTTCTCTTGTTCCTCTTTCGGAATCACAACATTCAGCACGATCGCCACCAGCGCTGCCGGTACGATACCGGAACCGCCGAAGATCAGCTGTACTACCTGCGGCATGAACTGCAGCACACTGGAGTTCGCACCAAGACCGTAACCGAGGCCGATCGCAACAGATACGATAGTAACCACACGGTTATCAACACCGTCTTGCGTTACCAGCTTCATACCGCTGACTACGATGGACGCGAACATCATAACCGCTGCTCCACCCAGAACGGACTGCGGCATCATGCGGATCAGTGCCGCCAGCTTCGGGAAGAAGCCGCACAGGATCAGGAATACCGCCCCCAGAGAGATGGCATAACGGTTCACGATCTTCGTCATACCGACCAGACCGACATTCTGACTAAAGGAAGTGTTCGGTAATACGCCGAAGAAGCTGGCCACAGCAGAACCAAGTCCATCCGCCGTAACAGAACCCACCAGCTCAGAATCTGTCGCATTTCTTCCGAGACCGCCTTCCGTCACGCCTGCTGTATCGCCGATCGTCTCAACTGCTGTTACGATGAACATGATAATCATCGGCAGAATCGCCCGCAGATCAAACACCATATGGACCGGCATCAGATTCGGAACCGCGAACCATCCGGCGGAAGCGACGCTGTCCCAGTTCAGCACCCAGGAGCAGGTCTTTATAACTTCTTCCCCTGTCTTTGCATCGATCATCGTATAGGTAGTCGGCAAAATCAATGCCATCACCGCACAGAGAATATATCCGGTGATGATACCGAACAGGATCGACGCCGTGCTGGTAATCCCCTTCGTAAAGTGCTTCAGCAGGATAATAACCACCAGCACTACCGTACCCACGAAAAGATTCGGTAGAGAGCCGAAATCTCCATTGGTATTGCCACCGCCGAAAGAATTGATTCCGACAGCGATCAGCGAGAGACCGATCGACATAACCACCGTTCCGGTAACTACGGAAGGGAAGAAACGCCGAAGCGGCTTGATACAGAAGCCGAGTACACATTCGAAAAGTCCGCCGATCAGGCTCGCCCCCATCAGCGCGCCATAGGCCAGGACGCCGCCGCCCATGATCTGACTGATGCTCTGTGCAACTCCGATGAAACCGGAACTGGTTCCCATGACAATCGGCAGCTTCGCGCCAACCGGTCCGATAGTAAAAAGCTGTACCAGTGTGACAAGTCCGGCTATGAGCATGGCATTCTGGATGATGGCGATCTGAATTCCGTGCTCCAGATCACAGTATAGCGGGCCCGTAATCAGCAGGATCGGCGTCAGGTTCCCGACGAACATCGCCAGGACATGCTGCAATCCCAGGGCCAGCGCCTGACCGAACGGGATCTTTCCGTCCAGGTCATAGGGGCTTGTGTAGTTTTTCTTGTTCTCCACTTTCTCTTCCTCCTCATATGTATATAGATTGATATTGAGTGGTCTAATCTAGTAAGCGGTGGGGATTCTGCATTATTGTCTGCAGCTTCTCATAGTCCACACCGGCTTCCAGCAGGCAGCCGAGTACCTGATAGATCTGCTGGGGAATGGAGGGCGTCCAGTCGAAGAAATGATCGGTGGACAGGTAGCAATGATCGGCTCCCGCCTCCTCGATAATGCGGCAGATATCCGCAATCGTCATGGAGGAATGCAGCGGCGCTACATTCAGCGCGCAGAACTCCACGAAATGTCCCATCTGCGCGAACGCCTGAATCTGCTCGAAAGTGTTGTAGCAGCAATGGCTTCGCGGATGAGTCAGACATACCTTATGGTATCCGATCTCTGCGGCAAAGCGGCCAACTGCCATGCTCTCCTCCGCGCTGATATGACCGGTACCGAGTACGATATCGTAATCACGGCAAAGCGCCACGCACTCCTTGATTTCGTCCTTCAGGTTCCCGTTCTCATCCAGAAGCCAGTAGTAATCCTCATCCTTCAGGTTATGAATACGGGGAATATATTTTTCCATGGATACGCTGAATCCGTGGCTGTCATGATCGCTCTTTGCGCTAATCGTGGGCAGCCAGATCATGCGGCAGCCCATACCGATGGCCGTCTCCACAACCCAGGGATGAGGGCCGCCCGCCATTGTATTCAGGGTTGCGCTGGCGTATACGTTAAAGTCTTCATGCTCGCTGTTCAGCTGATGAGCCAGGCTTGCCGCGGGCCAGCCATGTGTTTTGAGTACAATTCCCTGCATACCAGCTTCGCGGCACTGGCGGATCACATCGTCATTGGTCCGGTGCTGTGGATGTGCCAGACTGACATCCGGCCAGGAATGTACGTGCATATCGATTGCTCCCTGCAATAAGTCCTGTATTTCTCTCATGATTTCCTTTCTTTACTTATTCTGCAGTTTTTTGTTCCCGTTAACATCTGGATTTTACCACAGTTTTCCACCCAGCTCAAGAGGTATCTTTAGTCTTACATTTGCTTGACAGTAATCGTTATTACATTTAAACTGAACGTATAATACTGTTTTATCTGAAAGGAGCCTCAGACAAATGAAACCCAAATTTGATGGCTATGCGGCACAATATGATGCCTGGTTTATGACAAATGATAACCTGTTCCAGAGTGAACTTCGCCTGTTTCAGAAGGCGCTCGGCGATATTTCCGGCAAGCGTGTGCTTTCTGTCGGCTGCGGCAGCGGTCTGTTCGAGAGAATGATCGATGCCAGCGGCATCGAGGGCATCGAACCTTCGCGCGACATGGGCGCCATCGCACAGAAGCGCGGCATTAATGTAATCGCGTTCGGCGCGATTGAAGATGCTGAACTGGAAGAGAATGCCTATGATGTGATCTATCTGAACGGAAGCTCCAGCTACATGGAAGATCTGACCCTTGCATTCGACGTTTGCAAAAAGGCGCTGAAGCCGAACGGAAAATTCATCTCTCTGGACGTTCCCAAGGAAAGCGCATTCGGTTTTATGTATCTTCTTGCGAAAGAGGCAGGTACATTCGATCACCCTTCTCTGAACGGTGTTATGCCGGAACTGCCCTATCCTCTGGAGTTATGCTGTGCAGGCGTATGGCATTCCACGGAGGAGAAGATCGATGTGCTGAAGGCGCTCGGCTTCCATGATTTTGATTTTTACCAGACGCTTCTGAAGAATCCGATGTACACCAACGAGGATGTGGAGGACGTTGTTCCCGGATACCAGAGCGGCGGTTATGTTGCCATTGTCGCCCATAAATAAAGCAAGCGAAAGACAGAATAAGGAGAATATTGTGAAGCTTTCAGAGAGGATTTACGAGCACGCAGAAAAAATCTGGCCGCGCTATCTCTGCCATCCATTTGTGACACAGATGGCGGACGGCACGCTGCCGCAGGAAAAGTTCCGGTATTATATGTTGCAGGATTATCTTTATCTCAGGGATTATGTGAAGATCTTTGCTGCAATCATTCCGAAAGCCGATGATTTCGAACAGATTCGTTTTCTGAGCGGGGAGTTAGCAGGTACGATCGATGAGACATTCCGCACACATATTCCCTATATGAAGCGCCTCGGCATCACAGAAGAAGAAATCCGCAGCGCACACGCTCATATTGACATCAGCGCCTACACGCACTACATGATCTGCGAAGCACAGATGGGCGATGTACTGACAGGACTTGTGACACTTTTGAACTGCTCCTGGAGTTATGCCTATATTGCTGAACAGATGGTGAAGCGTTATCCGAACGCCCTCCAAAATGAAAACTACGGTTCATGGTTCGCAGGCTATGTTTCGGAAGAGTACCGGAAGACCAATCAGGCTCTGATTGATCGGATCGACACGCTTGCCGTATCCATTGATGAAAAGGAGACGCAGAAACTCTGCGAAATCTTCGAAAAATGCTGCCTTTTTGACCTGCGTTTCTGGGATGTGGTCTATACCATGGGCGAAAGCTGAATAAGTGAGATTACATATATACAAATACCCCCTTTACCGATGAACGATAAAGGGGGTAAATATTATTTCACATTATTAATACCGTATCTTACATATAATCCTTCAGTACGTTATGGTCTCTTAATACCTTCTCGATATCCGTTCCCTTGATGGCCTTGATGATGCCTTTCTTGATGGCGTTAAGCGGTGCAGGCAGGTCGATCTCCAGCGGAGACTTGCCATCCATCAGCTTTACGCTGCTGTCGAGGAGCGCGCGCACATCGTATACACTGCCCCATACTTCCGGTACGCCACGGTCAACGGCACACAGTCCATAGACAGCTTCCATTGCGGTACGAACAGAATATTCCGTTGTGAAGATAGTATCTCTGGGTGTCTCAGCGAACTGTCCCAGGAATGCGGCGTTTACGCAGCCATCCGGGATAACATCGGGACGATCGCCCTTTCTTCTCGGCATGAAGAATGCGGTGATATAAGGCATCATGGTTGGCGTGCAGTTCGTATGGTTCTCCGCCAGCTCTTCGATCTCAGCTTCCGGCACACCCAGATGATACAGCCATTCAGCGGTGATCTCCTTACCGGTACACTCCTTCATGGGCTTCTTCACATAATCACCGGGTACATCCGTGAACAGGCTGTATACCCATACGCAAACTTCTTCCTTCTTCTGCTCCTTGAACTGCCCCTGACGGTTGATCGTCCAGCTTAACAGCCAGCTGGAATCCTTGCAGCTTACGATACCGCCGGTAACCACGCGGCCGGTTCTGGGATCTCTCTTGCAGATGTTCTTGATATAAGAGATAATCTTCTCATCCGAGGTCGTAATCGTTGCAGACTCCCAGTTCGAACGGGAAATATCGGAGCAGAACTTTTCGGGATGACCGAAAGCTTCATCCTGCTTCGCGATGTTTTTCCACAGGCTCCAGCAGCCGCTGGTTCTGACTTCGGCATCGCCAACCGGCGCATGATGATGATCGCCGTAGATCGTACCTTCGGTGCAGCTGCCGTTGGTAACGAATACCAGATCATTCTCGGTCAGCGGAATGGTCTCCTGCTGTCCGTTTACCTTGCACTCGATGGCGGTCGCAACCTTCTTACCGCCGTTAATCTCAAATAATACGTTCGTTACTTCCGTATTGTACTGGAAGGTAACACCCGCTGCCTCCAGGTATTTTACCATCGGAAGAATCAGGGATTCATACTGATTGTACTTCGTGAACTTCAGCGCGGAGAAGTCCGGCAGGCCGCCGATATGATGGATGAATCTCTGAATGTAGAGCTTCATCTCCAGCGCGCTGTGCCAGTTTTCGAATGCGAACATTGTGCGCCAGTACAGCCAGAAATTGGAATTGAATACTTCGTCATCGAAGAAATCTTCAATCTTCTTGTCGTACAGATCCTCGTCCTTTGTAAAGAACAGCTTCATGATCTCCATGCAGCCTTTCTGGCTCAGTCCGAACTTGCCATCGGTATGAGCATCCTGACCGCGGTTCTCGGTTGCACGGCACAGAGAGTAGTTCGGATCGTGCTTGTTGAGCCAATAATACTCGTCCAGAACGGATGCGCCCTCTGTCTCCAAGGAAGGAATGCTGCGGAACAAATCCCACAGGCACTCAAAATGATTCTCCATCTCACGTCCGCCTCTCATCACATATCCTCTGGTCGGATCATTGATGCCGTCACAGGCACCGCCGGCGATGTCCATTGCTTCCAGGATATGGATGTTCTTGCCGGGCATCTGCGCATCTCTCACCAGGAAACAGGCCGCTGCCAGGGAAGCAAGACCGCTGCCGACCAGATATGCCGACTTGTTCTCGATGCCTTCCGGCTTCTCCGGTCTGGCAAATGCTTCGTAGTTACCGTTGCTATAGTAAATGCCCTTGCTGTTCTTCTCATTCGTTCCGCGTTCCGTATTGCGGAAGTTCGCCAGCTCCTCTTCCTGATGCTTCTTTACCTGTACCTTCTCTGCCTTATAATTCTTTCTTGCATTTATTGCCGCTACGCCTGCTCCCAGTGCAAGAACAGAAGCCACACCTGCTTTTAACGCTTTCTTCTTCATAACAAGTTCCGCCTTTCTTTCGTTTTATCGTTTTTCTTTTTGATTTTATTCTGTGTAATTTTCGTGTTCCTATTCTTTTTCGCCTCACGAATCAGCTTCGCTCAGATATCCCAGTCATGGTCTCTGCGGATCGTTTTTACTGTACTCTGCACGACGTACAAGTTCAGGATTCCATCCAGGCAGAGGTTCAGACCGATCAGCCTTGTGATTACGCCGGTTGCCCGAAATGGCTGGATCAGCAGCAGGGCTCCGATTACAGCTACGATCAGCGCGATTACCAGGATCATCCACCACCGCTCGATTCCGAAGCGGTTGGCTTCGATTGCGGTCTGGATCTTAAATACGGCGTCGATCAACATGAACACGCCGATCAGTCCTGCAAGGAATTCTATCGCATATCCGGTTCGGAAGATCATCACAAATCCGAAAATCAAAGATGCGATTCCCAGCGCCAGATCGAACTGAAACGCCAGCTGGAAGAGATCTCTGGCAAAGTATCCTGAGAGCTTCGCGATTCCGTAGATGACAAGGAAGATTCCGTAGATCTTACAGATCATATCCAGTCCCATCTGCGGCCAGAATAAAAGGATTGCACCCACAAGAATCAGACACACCGTCATGATGCTGTAGGCATTTTTTACTATTTTCAGGTTTCTCATCGTCTCGCCTCCCTCATCTGCCTCAGATAATAGCATGCCTCAATTTCTTTTTCTACAGTCAAAAAAAGAGCCGTGTCTGTTTTTCAGACACAACCCAGAATCTGTCTGAGTTTTCACGCATAAAAAAAGCATGCGGGAAATGAACGTTGAAAATTCATTTCTCACATGCTTCGTACTATTGTAACCATTCAAAATGCCAGCTTGACTCCGATCAGACGGAACCGCCGCACATTATCTCTTTAATACACGGTTCAGTCCCTGACCCAGCGCGCCGGATACGATACCGCAGGCGGCGACTTCAAACAACGCCTGCACGCCAACGACTGCCACAACAAAGGCAAGCGGATTGGACACCCCCAGCGTCTCCCGCATATTCACAACATACTCACAGTTATAAAACAGCAGAACCAGAGTACCCATAAACAGGATCGTATTGATCGCCGGGCAGCTGATACCTGCGATATAGTACGTAACCGGATTCTTCGAAGCCTTCCGCAGAGCCTTGAAAATCAGCCCGCAGAAAAGTCCCTCCAGTGCACGGGGGATAATGCAGAGAATCGCCACATAGATCGGATTCACTGTCATAAAAGCGGCCATCATCAGACTGGGAGCTGTCAGCGCCGTATAGAAGCTGGTCAGTCCGAATGCCAGTCCACAGACCATGCCGCCCTTCGGACCCAGAAACATCGCGCCGACTGCCACTGGAATCGTGATCAGCGTTACCGTCAGAAACGGTGTACGGATGTAACCCAGGGGAGTGAACGCCATCAACAGGATAACCGCGATCATCATCGCCAGTTCCACCATGTACCTTGTCTTGCTGCTTGTGTTGCTCATATTCTATTTTCCTCCTACTGCTGTCCCTTTCCGGGTACAACGTATTTTGTCTTGTCTGTCCTCCCTTTCCTGCTGTCACAGTGTCTTTACATCATCGAAGCGGTTGCCCGTCTCCGCAATGCAGTATGCTCGGTGAGTAGTCGTATCTGCCACCACAGATCGCTCAGAAAAAGCAGCACAGCCAAGAAACAGTATACGTAAGAGAAGGAAAAAATGCAAGCATTTTCGCAAAAACTTCTGCTGGAATACCGGAAACAACAGAGATTCCCAGGAAGACCTACAGAACCTTGGAAAGGAAATCCTTCAGGCGGTCATTCTTCGGATGCGCGAAGAACTCCTGCGGCGAATTCTCCTCCATCACCTGGCCCTCATCCATGAAAAGTACACGGGTGGCCACCTCGCGGGCAAAGCCCATCTCATGAGTAACCACTACCATGGTCATACCATCGTCTGCCAGTTCCTTCATAATCGCAAGAACCTCTCCGACCATCTCCGGATCCAGCGCAGATGTCGGCTCGTCGAACAGCATCACATCCGGGTTCATCGCAAGCGCGCGCGCAATCGCGATACGCTGCTGCTGGCCGCCGGAGAGCTGCGCGGGATAAGCATCTGCCTTATCGGGGAGACCGACACGCGCCAGCAGTTCCTGCGCTCTCTGATCTGCCTGCTCCTGCGTCATCTTTCCGAGGAGCACCGGCGCCAGCGTAATGTTCTGGCGCACTGTCTTGTGCGGGAACAGATTGAACTGCTGGAATACCATACCCATGCGCTGACGCAGCTCATTGATATTGCACGACGGATCTGTAATCGTCGTTCCTTCGAAGATGATCTCGCCGCCGGTCGGCTGCTCCAGCAGATTCAGGCAGCGCAGGAATGTGGATTTACCCGATCCGGAAGGACCGATCACTACAACTTTTTCCCCTTTTTCAATATGCTGGTCAATTCCCTTCAGCACCATATGGTCCCCGAAGGCTTTCTGAAGATTTTTAGTGACGATCACCCTGACTCAGCCTCCTTTCCAGCATGCCCTGCAGTTTCGTCAGCAGGATCGTAATCAGCAGATAGATGATACCGGCAATAACCAGAGGCGTGATCGTATCCCAGGTACGGGAACCGATATACTGCGCCATCTTCATCAGGTCATTGACCGCAATTACACTGATTACCGACGTCTCCTTAACCATAACAATCAGCTCGTTGCCCAGCGCCGGAAGGATATTCTTCACGGCCTGCGGCAGAATAATTACGCGCATAGTCTGCACATAGTTCAGTCCCAGTGAACGGCCGGCCTCCATCTGTCCTTTGGGAATGGACTCAATACCAGCACGAATGATCTCTGCAACGTAAGCACCGGAGTTGATGCCGAAGCAGACAGCACCGACAACCACGCGGTTCGTATTGGGAGAAGTGAAGACAATGTTGTAGATCAGAAGCACCTGCAGCATGGCAGGGGTTCCGCGGATCACTGTGGTGTAGATATTACAGAGAACCGCTCCCAGTTTCAGAAGAAAGTTATTGCTGTTCTTCCGGCTGACCTTGATCACCGCTACCAGCGTACCGATCGCAATACCGAGAAGTACGGCGAACGCGGAGATCAGAAGGGTCATCTTCAGGCCGGAAAGATACGCAAGATAACGCTGTTCCGGAATCAGGGCATTATAAAAACTCTCATAAAGATTCTGAAGCCATTCCATAATGTTTATCCTTCCTGTGCATCATTTTAAAAAGGCTGCACAAATCCCGGGTATGCCGAAGAAACGTGCAGCCTTCTTCTTAATTTGTAGTTATGGCAGATTATTTTGCCTGACTGTGGCTGGCAATAATCTCATCCATCTTGCCGTTGTCCTGCAGCTCCTTGATGACGCTGTTTACAACATCCAGCATCTCGGAATTGCCTTTCTGAACAGCGATTGCGTACTGATCAACGAACAACGGATCGCCTTCCAGGATCGTCAGCGCGCCATTGGAGGACGCAACCAGCTCCTTGGCAGGCAGCTCATCCATAACGATGCAGTCGATCTTGCTGTTCTTCAGATCTTCACCGGCCTGTGCAAACTTGGTGTAACGCATTACTTCGCCGGGAACCGTATTGTCCGCATTGGACACCCAGAGGTCCGCAATGTTGCCCTGCTGTACGCCGACAACCTTACCGGCCAGAGCTTCACCCGTTGCCTCGGTTACCGCGGGAGCTGCCGCATTTACAACAACAACCTCCGTAGAATCTACATAGTTGGTAGAAAAATCAACCTGCTCTGCTCTCTCCGGATCAACAGAAAGACCAGCAGCTACGATATCTACCTTGCCGCCTGCTACTGCGGGAATGCATGCGTCAAAATCCATGTTCTGGATCTCAAGCTCTACGCCCAGCTTATCCGCGATTGCCTGTGCGATATCCATATCTACACCGACAACCTGGTCGCCAACCATATATTCGTAGGGCGCGAAACCAGCCTCAGTCGCTACGATCAGCTTGCCATCCGATACTGTCTTTGCAGTAACAACTGCCTGCGCATCATCCGTGCCAGCAGTCGCTGCTGCCGTGGATCCTGCCTCGCTTGCTGCTGCCGCTGTCGTGTCTGCTGCTGCCGCTGTCGTGTCTGCTGCTGCCGCCGTTGTATCGGTACTGCTGCCGCCGCAGGCTGCCATCGACAGAACCATCATGCCTGCCATGGCCATAGCCATTAACTTCTTCATTGTTCTTTCCTCCTGAACGATATCGCTTTTAGGGCATACGCCCTTATCTGTACCCGTAACCGTGACAACGCACGGAATCATAAATACACGCTATATTTTAGCAGGTTCTACGAAAAACGCAAGTATTTTGCGAAAAAATCAACGATTCCATGCAGCTACCTCCCGGCGAAGTTCCGCCTCTCTTCCCGTGAAAAGCAGCCGCTCACTATGCTTCCGGTAAGCTTCACAATCCTCTTCCATAAGGAACGCGCTGCCATCCCGGCTTCCGGACAGATCCGTGACGAGAAGCAGCAGCTCCGGGCCTTCGCCAAAGGCGTCTTCCGCAAAAGCAAAACCACGTTCCAGCGCGTCAAGAATCTTCTTTCTGCCATTCTTCTCCTGTGCCTGCGCCGCATCCGCCGACTTTTGGAGCAATTCCCGGAAAGAAACTCTGCCGGGACAGGTTTCAGCCTGCGCCTGATAGACCTCTCGTTCCAGACGTTCTTCCAGCAGCTGCTCCTTCCGACAGGCATCCGCAGAAAGAACACCGGCCTCCTGACGAATCTTCAGCGCATCTCTTCTTGCTGTAAGGATCTGCTCCGGCGTCTGCCCCTGTTCGCAGAGACTCCCGATCAGCCCGACTGCCTCCTTCAGACGTGCCCCGCTCTGCCGCTCCTCCGACCAGCTCCGCAGCAGCGCCATCCATCCGGCCAGAAGCTCATGTGCCACGAACATCCGCGCGTCCGGCGATGCTTCCCGCAAAAGCCCGGCCAGTTCACGACCATCATTGCTTCCTTCCAGAATTCCGGACAGATCATAACGCTCCCGGCAGGCCCGGTACATCCGATAGCCTCCGGCAAAGGCACGCGCCGTCTCCCGCTCCTGCAGGAACTGCTCGATGAGGAGCTCGTTCACCGGAATTCCCATCTCTTCATAGCTGAATATCATCTCCGAGAGATCCTCCCAACCTCTCGCTGTGACGAAAGTACTCTCTTCTCCCTCCATGTGCAGCGAATAGAATCGCTCCGGATGCAGCTTCAGCCATGCCAGGATCGAGGAGTGCAGCCCATGCTCCCAGGCATATTCCCGCCATACGCTGAAGTCTGCCTCGATCGACAACATGCGCACCCGGTCTCTCGTGACCAGATCCAGCTCCCGGGCCGACCGGTTGTATTCCTGCGGATTGCCCGCCGCCGCGATGATCCACCCATCCGGGATCTTGTGCGTCCCGAAAGTCTTCTTCTGAAGAAACTGCAGCATGGTCGGTGCCAGAGTCTCAGAGACACAGTTAATCTCGTCCAGGAACAGAATTCCTTCCGAAAGCCCGGTCTCCTCCATGCAGCGGTAAACCGATGCGATGATCTCACTCATCGTGTATTCTGTAACCGCATATTCCTTTCCCTGAAAATTTTCATGGGAAATCAGCGGCAGGCCAATTGCGCTCTGTCTCGTATGGTGCGTCATCGTATACGCCACCAGACCGACCCCGCATTCTTCCGCGACCTGCGCCAGAATCGCTGTCTTCCCAATGCCAGGCGGCCCCATCAGGAGCATGGGGCGCTGCCGTTCCAGTGGAATTACATAGCTGCCGTCCTCCCTTTTTCTCGTATAAGCACGAACAGTATTCACCAATTCCTGTTTTGCTTCCTTTATATTCATCGTATTTTTAACTCCTTTACAGCGGAATTACCCGTATCCATTCCGGCGGCGCCTGCTTCGCAATCCCCGGATTCTTCTCCTGCCGGATAAAGAACGCCGTCTCATACGGCGGCTTCTCCTCTGGATAGATGCCGTCTCCATCCGTAAAATAGAACAGAGCGCGCAGCCGCCGGAGCTTCTTCTCTCTTCTCAGTTTTTCCACGTACTGAAAAACCGGTCGGAAATCGGTTCCGCTTCGCCCCTCAATCACAAGATTTTCGATATAGCGCATCCACTCTTCCTCACTTTGAATTCTCACAACCTGCTGCACATAGCAGTCACACTGGATGACATATACGTTCATCTTCCGGAAGAAGCTTTCCTGGTCGCTGATCATCGCATATGTTTCCTCCAGGAACTGCTTCACCAGTTCTGTGGAACAGGACCCGGAAGTATCGATGGCGATAACCAGCTCTTCCAGACGACTGACTTCCCGGTACTCCAGCTCCTCAATCAGCGGAAGGTTCCCGTATCGAGTGAGACCATAATAATAAGGAATATAATCGAAGCTTTCCGGGTCCATGACAACCTCTTCCCGGCAGACGGCAAATTTTCTCAGATAGCGCCGGTAATCCTGCTTTCGCTTCTCCAGCTCGATCCGTTCTTTCTCTTCGCCGGGAGAACTTCCCCGCCTGCCTCCTCCCGGCGTCTTCCCGCCGCCGTCGCCTGCACCGGACTCTTCCCAGAGAGCCCGTGCCCTGCGGACTGCCTCCGTATCCGCGCCAGCTACCCAGTAACAATGATCGTCCCGGCAGAATTCCTGTTTTCTTTGCTGCCGCTCCTGCAGAGAAAGCGGATGCGCTCTCAGCTCTTCCTCGATGGTGCGCGCATGAAATTCCGATGCGCCCGTCATGACTGCGTGAACAGCTTCGTCGCAGGCCAGATTCCAGATCTCATCCCCCGGATGGAGATGCCCCAGCAGGCAATGATACAGCATATGAAGAAGGACATCTGCCAGCTTCTCAGGATTCTGCTGAAAATGTCGGCAGACCCAACTGGCATGATAATAGATCACGCGCCCGTCCGTTCCTGGAGGTCCGTCCTCCGCCATTGGCTGAAACACAAAGCTCCAGAGCAGAGGATGGAAATAGGGGTATTGCAGCGTCAGCCGGTCTCTGATATACGCCCAGATCCGCTCCGCCAGAGCCACTGCTTTCGTTTCCATAAAATCATTCGGAGCGCCGTTCTTTTCCTGTGACTCTCCGTTCTTCGCCAGATTTCGGTTTTCATTTCCCGAAAATGCCGGATATTTTTGTTCTTCCAATCCCGATTGCACTCCGGAAGTCGGAGAAGCCGCTGCCTCTTTGCCCGGTTCCATGCCGGATGCAGCCGCTTCCCGTCTCTTTCTCCGGTAATTCCACAACCAGGCGAAACATTCCCCCTGCCCGGAATCTCCGGCAACCTGCATGGCCATCTTCAGGCTGCTCTCATCCGGCGGAATCTGTCCGATCAGCTCCTGCAGAGTTCTTACGTTCCCCTCCCGAATCAGTCGATCCATCGCCGAGCGAATCCGCAAGCGAAGATATCTCAGATACTCGGTTCGCATATCCGCTTCCACATCCGGCTGCTGATATCGCTGCAGCGCCAGCTCCAGCTTCGCATCCGCCTGCTTTAATGCCAGAAAATTCTTGTCATCGCGATTCATAGTCTATTCCGATGCGGATACCGCAATAATCGTCAGGCCGCCGATCACTCCGGCCTGCGCAGAAAAGATATCCGACTGCATCGACAGTGATGCGCCGTCCGCCAGAGCATCGATCTGTGTAGTCGTATCTGTCAAATCTGCATCACTTACTGTATTGCCGGAAGCAGCCGCCATCGCGCGGATCAACTCACAGAATGCCAGCTCCGCATTCGCCCGGTCGCTCATCTGAATCAGCACGGAATGTACCTGACCACTTCCCATATCGTAGTCCAGATTGATCAGATCGTTCGCACTGCTGTCTCCACCAGATACCAGCTGATACTGCACCTGACGGGAGCGCAGCTCTTCCGTCTCTGTGTGTGACTGCACCTGATAGCATGCCAGCGCGCCCTGCTGCTCCAGTGCCGGAAGAATGGCTTCCATGGCTTCCTGAGCTGTCAGCTGCATATGTTTCTGTCCTTTGCATGCAGCTTCACCGTCAGTATCCTCCACCGTAACCACTGTTTTTGAGGAAGAAATGTGTGATACCAGTCCGTCCCCGGTCGTCAGCATTTCCACCGCTTTCTGAATCTGATTGTCCTCTTCCACAGAGATATTGCTCTTCGTCGCCAGCTCCGAATCCAGCTCAATCTCCACATCCGGATCAATACCGGTTCCGTGGATGTTATTTCCTGCCGGTGTATAGTAACTGGATACCGTCAACTTCACTGCTGTCCCGTCTTCCAGAGGGAAAATCGACTGCACGATACCCTTGCCGAAGGTCGTGGTTCCAACGAGAGTAGCCCAGCCATAATCCTTCATCGCACCGGAGAATACTTCGGACGCGCTGGCTGAGTTGCCGTTTACCAACACCACCATCGGCACATCCACACTGTGACCGTCCGAAGCGGCATAGCAGTCGCCGTCTCCGTTCTTATCTTCCGTATAAATCAGCGTTGTGTTGCCGCCGGTCTTCGAATAATTTCCGATATCATCCGGCAGAATATAGTCCATCATGCTGACAACGGCATCCAGGACTCCGCCGGGATTTCCCCGAAGATCAATAATCAAACCGGCCATATTCTGAGCCTCCAGATCATCCACCGCCGCTTTGAACTGATCCGCTGTGACACTGTCGAACTGGCTGACTTCGATATAGCCCAGATTTCCCGCCAGCATCTGATGCTCAACAGTCGGCGTCTCCACTACGCGGCGAGTCATCGTAAGATCCAGGTATTCTCCGGTCGAAGGGCGGTAAACAGTGATCGTCACCTGCGTACCCTCTTCGCCCTTTACATACTGGCTGATCGCAAGATCCAGATCCATGCTGCCAAGATCCACATCCCCCACTGAGATAAAGATATCATCCGGGAGCAGGCCGCCCTCTTCCGCCGGCGATCCTGAGAATACCTTCGCGACAGTGATAATCCCGGTCTCCCGGTTCTGAGTAACCAATGCTCCAATACCGCAGTAGGTTCCGTTCGTATGCTCCATCAGCTTCTGGTATTCCTCCGCCGTATAGTAGACCGAGTAGGGATCGTTTAGACCGGCGATCATCCCGGCGTAGATGCTCTCCTTCACCTGCTCCTCGTCCTCCTCGAAAAGATAGTTCTCCGAGATCAGATCCTGCAGCTGATTGACCTTATCCTGTACGTCCGCATCCAGAATGCCCGCCGCTTCCGTACTCTCTGCAGCCGATGCGTCCGCCGCGCTCTCCACCAACGCCGTACTCTCTGTCGTATTTGCAGGTGCTCCGTTTCCGCCCGCGCAGGCTTCCAGCATCAGACTTCCAGCAAGAAGCGCACCGCAGAGCAGTTTTTCATATCTTCTGTTCTTCATCGTCATGGTTTAACCTTTCTGATAACATTTTCCAGTAATAATAGAAAAGACCTGCCTCGTATGACCGAAACGGTAACAAGGCAGGCCCCCTAAAAAATATAGTAGCACCAGAGATATCTTTTGTAAACCACCGAAACCTCGCATTCGCAAAAGATCACGAATCTACAGCACCCGCTTCCGGTACAGGCGAAGGGACAGTCTCCACGATCCCAGAAAAATCAGCAGCGCCAGAACCGGAAGCGCCGAAACCAGCCAGCTGCCAAAAAGTTGTGCTGTCATTTCCGGTGAAAGTTCCTGCACAAACTTTACAGCCCCGGGCTCCAAACCAACCATTGCAAAGATAGCAACAAAATAAATGATACGTCCCTGCTCAACGCCCCATCGAAAGACCGCAGGGAAAGAAATTGACGCCGTAAAAAGGCCGCAGATGAATGCATTCAGCAGCGTCAGAGATACTTCCCGGCCAGACGATCCGGTAATCTGCATATGAAGCACCTGGCTCACCGTCAAAGCAGCAAAGACCGCCCCCATCAAAATCAGAGAGAATACATATTTTTCATTCACACGAAGCTCACGGGGACAAGGCAATGTATCGCAATAACGTTCCCAGCCACTCTTCTCATCATAGGAAACCAGCGTAACTCCAAGCACCGAAGAAAGAACCATCAGATAGACAGAAAAGAATATACTCTCCTCTGCGGATACCGATACTACCAGAAATACAATGAGAACCAGAAGATAAACCCGGCAGTATTTTTTCAGCATCAGCCAATCTTTATAAAGAAGTCCCTTCATCATTTCTCCCCCTTTACCATAAATACAAACAGCTCCTCCAGGCTTACCGGATTCACGGAGAAGCCTTCCGGAATTTTTGTCCGGTCCGCGACCGCCTCCACACCATACGGAGAGATGCGCTTTCCCAGGATTGCCTCCGGGTCCAGCTCCTCCATCTGCTCATTCGTCACATGAATCACACCGTAGCGTTCCAACAGAACATCCTTCTCTTCACACAACAGAAGCTTTCCTTCGTGCATAAAAGCAATATAGTCGCACATGCGCTCCAGGTCGCTGACGATATGTGAGGAAATCAACACGGAGCATTCCTCGTCTCTGGTAAAATCCATCACCGCGTCCACGAAAGAATCGCGTACCACCGGATCCAGACCACTCGTCGCCTCATCCAGAATCAGCAGCTTTGGATGATGCGAGAGCGCGACTGCGATCGACTGCTTCATCTTCATGCCCCGCGAATATTTCTCGAAGGACTTATCCATCGGAACTGCCAGCCACTTTAACGTCTTCTGATACATCGCTTCGTCCCAGTTCCGGTAAAGTTGCTTCATCATCTTCCCAATTTGCCGGGCCGTCATGCAGGAAGGGAATCCCATATCGTCCAGGACAACTCCGATCTGCTCCTTTACCTTACTGAAATTCTCGTCCTGCTCCGCGCCCAGAACACGGATACTTCCGCCATCATTCTTCATCATATTCAAAATCAGACGGATCGTCGTACTCTTCCCGGCTCCGTTCTCACCGACCAGTCCCAGGATGCACCCGGACGGCAGTGTCAGATTCACACGATCCAGCGTAAAACCGGGGTAATGCTTCTCCAGATCCCGAATCTCGATTGCGTTCATTTCTCTTCCTCCTTATATTCCTCGTAGCTATCCAGATCTCCAGCTCTATTCCGCTTTCGCTGCTTCTCACTATGGATTCTCCTCATATACCAGCTGCAGCATTTCCTCTACGTCCACCTTCTCCACACCGCTGATCTCGGCCAGCCGGACAACCTCCCGCAGGTGCTCTTCCATCTTCTGCAGGTTCTGTTCCTTTACCAGCTCCAGGTTCATCGCTGCGACATAGCAGCCCTTCGCAGCCACCGTATAGATAAATCCTTCCTTCTCCAGCTCATCATAAGCGCGCTTCGTCGTAATCACACTAATCCGCAGATCCTTCGCCAGACTCCGGATCGAAGGCAGCGGCGCATCCGCTTCCAGATCGCCGCCGATGATCTGTTCCTTCAGCTGCGTATAGATCTGCTCATAGATCGGCTTGCCGCTCTTATTATCAATAATAATGTTCATTGCATTTTCCTTTCACACTCTGCCCTGCGTGTGTTTTACTGTATATATGCAGTATATACAGTTTAGTGTCTTCTGTCAAGCTCCCCGGAAGCTTTTTCTAAAAAATATGAATTTGCACAAATCTTTCTTATAAGGAGCAAACTGGACTGGTTGTTTTTTATATAAGTGGATATTTTATCATGCCATTTCTGTGCTATTATAAAGCATAGTAAACAGATAAGAAATGCATGCGCTTATCGGAAAGAGGAAAATCATGAATCAGACAAACGCAAAAGAAAACATAGCGGCTATGAACCACTCGGCCATTCTCAGTATGGTGATCACAGCCATCTGCATCACACTGACCTACATATTCACCGCATTTATTAACATCCGTCTTCCGATCGCCGCGAACGGCGGACTTGTTCACCTGGGAAATGTCGCCCTGTTCATCAGCGCCATTCTCTTCGGCAAGAAGACCGGCGCACTGGCCGGCGGCATCGGCATGGGTCTGTTCGATCTGCTGTCCGGCTGGACGGCATGGGCTCCCTTTACCCTTATCATCGTCGGTATTATGGGCTTTGTAATGGGCTGGATGACCGAGCACAAGAAGACGTATCCCCGCATTATTCTCGCAATGATCATGGTCAGCGCTATTAAGATCGTCGGCTATTACCTGGCTGAAGTGATTCTGTATGGCAACTGGATGGCACCGATCACTTCCGTTCCCGGCAACCTGGTCCAGATGGGCGTTGGTTCCGTGATCGTGCTGGTAGTGATTGGCCCCATCCTCAAAATCACAAGACGGGAGGGAATCTAATTGATTACAAGAATCATGACTCCGGGACCGACACAGGTCCCGGAACCTGTCCGGATCGCCCGCAGTCTTCCCTGCGGCAACCCGGATCTGGATGAAACATTTGCAGATGAATACCGTGATACCTGCCGGTTGATCAGCCGGCTTCTGGACACGGAGAATGAAACGCTGATTCTCAGCGGCGAAGGAATCCTGGGACTGGAAGCCGCCTGCGCTTCTCTGACGGAGCCCGGCGACCGTGTTCTTGTGCTGGACAACGGCATCTACGGTAAGGGCTTCGCGGATTTCGTATCCATGTACGGCGGCGTGCCGGTGCTGTACACCCGTGATATGCGCCACGCACTGAAGGCGGACGAACTAGCGGATTACCTTGAGAAGGATCACAACTTCAAGTATGCGACGCTGGTTCACTGCGACACGCCCAGCGGTATGCTGAACCCGGTAGAGGAACTCTGCCCCCTGCTGAAGAAATACGGCATCCTCACGGTCGTTGATTCCGTATCCGGTATGTTCGGCAACCGTCTTTCTGTGGATGACGCGCAGATTGACCTGCTCTGCGGCGGTTCCCAGAAAGCCGTATCCGCTCCTCCCGGACTTACCTTTGTCACGCTGAGTGATGCAGCCAAGAAGGCCATGCACGAGAGAAAGACGCCGATTGCTTCTTTCTACGCGAATCTCTGCACATTTGATGGATATTATGAGAAGAAATGGTTCCCTTACACCATGCCCGGCAGCGATATCAAAGGACTTCGTGCAGCGATGGATCTGATTGCTGCTGACCCGGAGCTCTATGACCGCCATCACCGCATCGCAGAGGCGACCCGCCGAACCCTTACGGATGCCGGACTGACCCTGTATCCGCTGGATGGATATTCGGATACCGTTACGGTCTTCGAGGTTCCGGAAGGAACTACGGATACTGCTATCCTGGCCGGAATCCGCGAGCAGGGCCTGATGCTGGCCGGTTCCTTCGATGTTCTGGCCGGCAAAGTTATCCGCATCGGTCATATGGGCGCGAATGCCAATGACGCCGACATGGAAGACGTCATGGCAGCTCTCGATCACACGCTCCGCGCACTCGGCGTACCGCTGAAGAAAGATCTGCTGGCAACCTACAAGGACTACGCAAACGCTAACTGTGAGAAATAAATTAAAATTGACATGAAAAAGCAGGGAGCCTCATTCAAAGAAGCTCCCTTCTTTTTACCACCAGATTCCGGGCGCTCTTTTCCCCACAAACTGCATAACACATTTTTCCCGGATTTTTATGGTTCATTTTACACGTTTTTCCTTTTCCATTGTTTCTTCCGTTTCACTTACCAGCCTTACGTGTTTTTTATAGAAGGAAACGCCCACCTTGAAGAAGCGAGTAATTCCTTCCTGCTTCATTTCTATTGCATATTGCTTTCTCCCGATCTGTTCCAGAGCTTCTTCCGCAGATTTTTTCAGCTCACTCTACAGGTGTTCTTCCGCTGTATCATTTCTTAATACTTTAAGTTCTATAATAACTCCCGGCATCTTCTTATCGAAGGGTCTAAGCTGAATATCATATCTGCCATGCCCGGATTCCCGGTTGGAATCCACATGGTACAGATTATTCATAACCGCACGAATTCCGAGAACAAGACCGTGATAAAAATTCTCATGCGCATAATCAAAAGCGCTGATGGAATTCAATAGCAGTTTTTGCAGGGCATCCTGCAACTTAATAACATCCTGCTGTACAGCAATCGCAGTAGATTGAGAAATCACATGAGAAAGCGCAGAAAGAATCTCTTTCTCATAAACATAAAAAATCTCTTTATTCGGAATTGCGATATCGCAGATTGCATTTGCAATGGTATTTTCAATCACACATCGTTGTGTGAATTTCATCAAGGCAAGCCGTTACTCCATTTAACGATATCTTTTGAAGAAAAGCCAAAGACCAACTTACCGAGCGATAATCTCAAGTACTACCGTCAGCGAAAACAGATGACAACAAAACAGTTGGCGGAAAAGCTGGATATTGTACCATCAACTATTGTGATGTATGAAAATGGAAAACATCCTATTCCTTATGATGTAGCTATTAAGCTGGCAGATGTTTTGGAAATCGAAGTGTCCTTACTCTATGATGATTTCTCCCGTTTCCTTGCTGTACCCTATACCGAAGCGCTAAAAAGCGTTAGAACGGCTCTGGGGCTGTCACAGAAGGCTTTTGCAGAACGGATAGGGATTGTACCAAGCTACTACTATAAAATCGAAGAAGGCAATCGCAGACCGTCACGAAAGGTTTATCAGAAGATATATGCTGCGCTTGAAACGACCAGTCTACAAACTTCACTTTTAGGGGAGCATCCATTACAATGAAAGTGAAAGAAAAAATGATTGGAGGAGTTGCTATGACACAGAATTTGACTTATACCCGTTGTGGTGATTATCTCATCCCTGATATTCGGTTGAGCTATGTAAGCGATAAACCACTTGGGAAGTACGGTAGAATGCGCAGAGTTTTTCTTGCGGAAAATAATCCAATACTCTTAGATGACATGATTCTAACAGAGACATTATTTCCGCATTTATGGGAAATTGACGAAGCTGCTCACCGTAGAGCGGAACAGATAATGACTGAACTTCTGGAGAAAAATCCGGCTCCGGATAAGTCAACCCAACAGCTTGCTTGGGTGCAGCACATGAGTAGTCTAAAAACACAGGCGGAGGAAATCGTTAATGCAGAACTGATTTTTTGCTAACAGAATATAGAATTTTTACTTAGGGCTGACTGTAACAGGTCAGCCTTATTCCTTTGATGGGACAATTCTTGAATTGTGTTTATGGCAGTTCCAGAATTGTGCTTTTGACAATTCAAGAACTGTCAAAAGCACAATGTAACAATACTGATAATAACTATACTGATTATAGTGATACTGATCTTATCCTTTCCTATCCGGAATGGAACAGGAATGATAAGATGTAATATAACTAATGTTGAGGCTGTGGTCTGCCTTTATTGTAGAAAATTTTTTCACTATCTCATATAAAAGTGTGATTGATAAGCATTAAATTTTTAATAATTTTGTGATTTCGGTTGTAATTTTCATAGATTTCGCATATAATAAAAGTGTGATTATAAGGCATAAAACTCCAATAAAAATGTGAGGAGTGATTCTATGGAACGATTTATCTTAAAAAAGTTGCTGGATTGGAAGAATTCTCCCTACCG
>ENA-UOJJ01001547-UOJJ01001547.1-human-gut-metagenome-genome-assembly--contig:-CS66-NODE-1547-length-33243-cov-6.055050_pt1 | contig 33243 bp, 27 predicted proteins | sample MGYA00242343_ERZ723890 | MGnify/ENA metagenome assembly ERZ723890
CTGTGCCTGCAGGCGGCGCAGACTCTCCATCACATCCTCATCCGTAATGGTGCGGTCAAATCCCGGCACCTGAAGTCCCTTATATTCTCCGAGAATGATTCCCGTTCTTCTCTGTTCGCTCATAATATCCTCCTGTGTGTTAAAATCACTGTGACTGTAACTATACCACACCACACACGGATCCGGCAAGAGCTTCCTCCCACTTGCCTGTATCGGTCAAATGGTTTATACTCGTTATGATCTGCGATTTCGCGGATTGTATAAATGTCTCTACGTTTTTTAGAAAGGAGCTTTTCCTTGAAAGTAACCGGCCTTATTACAGAATATAACCCATTCCACAGCGGCCATCAGTATCATATGGACGAAGCGCGCCGCCTTACCGGCGCTGACGCCATCCTTGTCGTGATGAGCGGCGATTTCGTGCAGCGCGGTCTTCCTGCCATCACTGACAAATACAGCCGCACACGCATGGCGCTGACCGCCGGTGCGGACGCCGTAATCGAGTTGCCGCTGGCCGCCGCGACCGGGAGCGCGGAATACTTTGCCTCCGGCGCCGTACAAACATTAAATGCCTGCGGCTGCGTGACAGATCTCGTATATGGCTGCGAGTGCGATCCGCCGGAGTTGCTGACTCCGATCGCCCGCTTGTTGTCTGAAGAACCGGACAGTTTTCGCGCGACGCTCCTGGAGAATCTGCGCAACGGTCTCTCCTACCCGGCAGCGCGAAGTCTGGCCATACAAAAAATCCTGCCCGACTTCGGCAGGATTCTCGATCTTCCCAACAATATTCTCGGAATCGAATACCAGAAAGCACTGATACAGACCGGCTCTCCGATCCGTCCCCACGGGCTGGTCCGCAGAGGGATCGGTTATCACCAGTCCGCCAGCTCCATTCGGGAGGCGGCGGCGGCCGGCAGTCTGGACCGGATGACCGGCTACCTTCCCGATTTTGTACGAAAGGAACTCATGACGCCGCTTCTCGCGGACGACCTTATGCTGCTGCTTTTATATCGTCTCCGTATACTGTCCACGGAAGAGCTTACCACATATTTCGATGTGTCACCGGAACTTGCTGCCCGGATTCACCGCGGCTACCAGGGAATCGACCGCTGGGACACCCTGGTTCAGACTCTCGCAAGCCGAAACCGAACCAGAACCCATATCCAGCGCGCTCTGATTCACATCCTGACAGGACTGACCAGAGAAGAGGCCCGGAAAGAACCGACAGCGCTCCGGCTGCTCGGCTTCCGCAAAGGAAGCCCTCTGCTGCGGGCTCTGAAAGATCACGCGCAGCTACCTGTTGTTACCAAGCTGGCGGATGCTCCGGCAGATGCCTTCTCCGCCGAAATCCGCGCGGCGGATATCTACCGCCTGGTACAGCAGGCGCGCAGCGGCGCACTGTTTCCGGACGAATACCACGCTGGCCCTGTCATCCTCTAAATTCCTCCGGCATCGGAGAATGACTGTCTAACTATTTTCCGATGCTGTCCAGCAGTGCCCGGATTCGCGCGGCTTCCTCCGTAGTGATCGGACGCTGACGATTTCTTGCCGCAAGGAACAGATCCGCATCATTGGCGGACCAGAACTCCGCGCACTTCTCAATCTGCTCTCTGCCGTAATCCAGCTCGGATACCAGAGGGGTATAGAGGAACGTTCTTCCCGATCTCTCCATGCTCAGATATCCCTTATCCACCAGTCTGCGCAGGAACGTGGAAATCGTCTGCGGCTTCCAGCACTTCTGATAGCGCTCTTCCAGATCCACAAGGATTCCGCTTGCCGTGCATGCGCTCTCACGGAACCAGATGCACTTCATTACCATAACCTCGCACTCGGTGATCGACTTCTCCGGTACGTTCTCATTACGCATAGATTCTTCCTGTACGCTCATACCTTTTGCCTTCCTTCTGTTTTTTATGCTGTTATGCTTCCGGTTACTCTTCGCCGTTCCGGAACCTTTCGATCATCGTGCCGGTAAGGCTGATCGAAGTGTCCTGAACCGGGATCTCGTCTCTGGAGAGCCAGACTCCCTCCGAGAGTTCCTCCCGTTCCAGCTGAATCTCATCACTGCCGTCCAGCTCGGCATAAAATCCAGCCAGAAGTGTATCTGAGAAAGACCACGGCTGAGAGGCATAATAGTGAAGATTCCGGATCTTAAGTCCGACTTCCTCCATAACCTCCCGCCGCGCCGTTTCTTCCAGTGTTTCTCCCACTTCGGAGAATCCGGCAATCAACGCATAATTGCCGCCCCTTCGCCCCGCATAGCGCGTCAGCAGCAGACGTTCCTTTTCTTTGTCCACGACTGCCACAATCACACCGGGACATATCCTGGGATATACGATATTCCCGCAATGCTCACAGCAGAACGCGCGCTCGATGCTACTGGGAACCAGCGGTGTCCCACACCGGCCGCAGAACCGGTGATTCCGTGTCCAGCGAACCAGCTGCATCCCCGTCACACCGGCAAAACCAAGATACTCCGGACGCATGGTGCGAAACATCACAGCCGAATCCCAATGAAGACCTTCCGGCTCTTCCGCTGTCTGCTCCAGGTTCTCCAGAGAAAAGAAGGCCTGTGCGTCAATGGTAAAAAGATACGTCATCCGCTCCCGCTCAGCACCAGAAAAATTCGCTGCCTCCGGGAACTTTCCGTTACTGTCCACCAATACATTCTTCAGATCTTCCGTGAAAGCAAGTACAGAGTCCTCCGGCTGAAGCTTTCTTCGATGTGCGAATGCATTATCATAAATATGCGGAGCAATCTCCTGTATCATACAATTAAATCCTCCTGAAACAATTCCGGACGATCCATTTATTCCGTATCGTCTTTATACGTTAATCTCTGCCTTTACGCCAAGGAGATCACTGTTCTCCTCCAGGATCGGATGGATCACCTCATCCAGGAATTCCGTCGTCTGCTCCGGTGCGCGTCCAACATAGCGGGCCGGCTCCATCACGGATTTCAGCTGATCCAGCGTCAGATTGAACGAAGGATCCGCCGCAATCAGCTCCAGCAGATTGTTCTCCAGACCGCGTTCCTTCACGTTGCGTCCGGCCTCCATGGAGAGCGTACGAATCTTCTCGTGCAGCTCCTGACGATCGCCGCCTGCCTTTACTGCATCCATCATGATGTTCTCCGTTGCCATGAAAGGAAGCTCGGACATCAGACGCTTCTCGATAACCTTCTCATATACGACCAGACCATCCACAACATTCAGGTACAGATCCAGAATACCGTCAATTGCGAGGAAGCCCTCCGGAACGGACAGACGTTTATTGGCGGAGTCATCCAGCGTGCGCTCGAACCACTGCGTGGAGGATACCAGCATCGGGTTCATCGCGTTGCTCATTACAAAATCAGAGAGGGAAGCGATACGCTCGCTGCGCATCGGATTTCTCTTATATGCCATAGCGGAAGAACCGATCTGGCTCTTTTCAAAGGGCTCCTCGATCTCCTTCAGATGCTGCAGCAGACGAATATCATTCGAGAACTTATGCGCGCTCTGCGCAATACCTGCCAGGATATTCAGTACGCGGCTGTCGATCTTACGAGAATAGGTCTGACCACATACCGGATAGGAAGCGGAGAATCCCATCTTCTCAGCCACACGACGATCCAGTGCCTTTACCTTCTCATGATCCCCCTCGAACAGCTCCATAAAGCTTGCCTGTGTACCAGTGGTTCCCTTTGCGCCGCGCAGACACATAGTATCCAGTACATGACAGAGATCATCGTAATCCAGCTTCAGATCCATCAGCCAGAGCGTCGCGCGCTTGCCAACTGTGGTCGGCTGCGCCGGCTGAAAATGTGTAAAACCAAGAGTGGGAAGAGACTTGTAGCGATCCGCGAAGCGGGAAAGCTCCGCCATAACGTTCACCAGCTTCTTCTTCACCAGCTGCAGTGCCTCCGTCATAAGGATCAGATCGGTGTTGTCGCCGACATAGCAGGACGTCGCACCCAGATGAATGATGCCCTTTGCCTTCGGACACTGCTGACCGTAGGCATATACATGAGACATCACATCATGGCGAACCTCTTTCTCACGGGCCTTTGCCACATCATAGTTGATGTCATCCTGATGAGCCTTCAGTTCAGCGATCTGCTCATCCGTGATCGGCAGTCCCAGTTCCTGCTCTGACTCTGCCAGAGCGATCCATAAGCGTCTCCATGTGCGGAACTTCTTATCCGGTGAAAAAATGTACTGCATCTCCTTGCTGGCGTAGCGCTCAGACAACGGACTCTGATAACGGTCTGTCATATGCTCCTCCTGGTAATAAAATTTTAGTGTAACGGTTTGCATTTGCAATTATTCCTGTAGAAAGTATAACGGATTGCCAGAATAAAATCAAGCAGATTGGTCATATTAACAAGAACAAAGAGCAGTTTACTGCAAAACATTGGAAAAAGGAGATCAAAAATGAAAACATTTCAGTCATTCAAAGTCCTTCGCAAAACTTCCGCCCTGCTTCTTATCTGTGTTCTTATGCTCTCGCTGAGCGGCTGCGGACGCAACAACACTTCCACAACAACTCCGCAGGAAAGTACGGTCGCCTCCTCCGAAGCGGACAGCTCCGCTTTTAACTCCGGGGATACCTCCACCACGGAAATGTCGGCGGATTCCAGTGAAAGCACTACCAAAAACGATATGTTTGACGGTACAGTCGGCGACAACGGCGTCATCGGCGATGCGCTAGATGATATGGAGACGGCTGTATCCGAAATCGGAAATGATATCGAAGATAGCTTTCGCGAAAGCACTTCCGCTCAGGCGCGCTGATCCGGCCTGGATATCCGTGTACACAAAAAAGTCATGCCTGACGCATGACTTTTTTGCTGTTCGAACTCAATTGCTCCATTTGCTCAATCTTTTCGAAAACAGATTTAAAAAGCAGGAATGATCGAACCGAAATCAGCCGATGACATCCTTCATATCATAATAACCGGCGGGCTTTCCTGCCAGATACTTCGCAGCCGCAATCGCGCCCTTGGCGAAGATCGCGCGGCTGTATGCCGTATGGGAAATCGTGATCACTTCATCCGTTCCGGCGAAAATCACTTCATGCTCGCCGACAATCGTGCCGCCGCGGACAGCTTGAATGCCGATCTCCATCTTATCTCTCTTCTTGCGTTCCTGCGTGCGGTCGAACTTGTAGGCATAGGCATTGTCCATGGTCTCGTTCATTACATCCGCCAGTGCCAGCGCCGTGCCGCTGGGAGCGTCCAGCTTGCGGTTGTGGTGCTTCTCCACAATCTCCATGTCGAATCCGGCCTCCGCCAGGATCGGAGTCACCATCTTCAGCACCTTGAACAGGGTATTGATGCCGAGAGACATATTGGCAGACTTCAGGATCGCCACCTTCGTGCTGGCTTCCTTTACCGCCTCCAGCTGCTCCTCGCTCAGGCCTGTGCTGCAGAGTACGCCGGGCAGCTTCTTCTCTACCATAGCGGCAAGCAGCGCATCCGTCGCCTTCGCGGAAGCGAAATCAATCACAACGTCAGCCTCCACATCACACTCCGCCAGGGAAGCGAATACCGGATAACCGTTCTTCTGCTCTGTATTGATATCCACACCGGCTACCAGCTCGATACCCGGATCTTCCGCAATCAGATTCGTGATCACCTGACCCATCGCGCCGTTGCAGCCATGCATAATTGCTCTAACCATCTGTATGTCCTCCACATATATCTTCTATAAATAAAGCGGCCTGCCAGACATCTGTTACGTCAGATATCGGGACTTACGGATTCTGTTTTTATTGAATCAGGCCAAGATCCTTCATGGCCTTCTTCAGACGCTCTACGTTCGCCTCTTCCATCGGAGACATGGGGCGGCGCAACGGCCCTACGTTCATGCCCATCAGGTTCATGGCAGTCTTAACGGGGATCGGGTTCACTTCGCAGAACAGCGCATGGATCAGGGGAAGCATCTTCAGCTGCATCTCTCTGGCCTTCTCGTAGTTACCTTCGATACATGCCATTGCCATCTCGTGGGTCTCTTTCGGCATTACATTGGAGAGTACAGAGATTACGCCAAGTCCGCCGACAGACATAATCGGAACTATCTGGTCATCGTTGCCGGAGTAAATATCCATGCAATTGCCTTCCTGACCGGAAAGGTATACCATAGTCGCGGTAACGCTCAGATCGCCGACCGCATCCTTGATCGCTACGACGTTCGGATTGCGCTTCGCGATCTCAACCGCGGTTGCGGGCTGGATATTGCATCCAGTACGGCTGGGTACGTTATACATGATGATCGGAAGCTTTACAGATTCCGCGATCATAGAATAATGCTCGATCAGACCCTTCTGCGTAGACTTATTGTAGTAAGGCGTTACGATCAGAAGGGCATCCGCGCCGTCCTTCTCTGCGTCCTTAGACAGCTCGATCGCGGTCTCGGTACAATTGGAACCAGTTCCCGCGATGACCGGAACTCTTCCGTTCACGTAGCGGACACAGTGACGGATCACTTCCTTATGCTCCTGCATCGTCAGTGTCGCACTCTCGCCGGTCGTACCGCAGATGATGATAGCATCTGTGCCAGCCGCGATCTGCATATTGATCAGTTCTTCCAGTTTCTTGTAGTTTACTTCGTAATTATCGTAAAACGGGGTTACAATCGCCACTCCGGCACCCTTAAAAATCGCCATGTTAAATCCTCCCATCGGTAACTGGTGTCTTCTTTACTAAGTTAAAATTTTACCATTGATTTTCCTGCGTGTCAAGTGAGCACCTCGCAGACTTCAGGGTAAGTGTAGCGCCTGCTTTATCCTGGTATTCTTTCGTATCTTTCTCATTGAAAAACGGCGTCAAAAAACGCCGCCAGTTCAACTGACGGCGCTGCACCTACAGACTCTCCAGCTTACTTACAGACACCTCATACGCGATTCGCTTCTCTACGTGCTCCTCATCCAGCTTCTTCGTATATTCCCGGCTCTGCACCCGCCCCCATACCCGCAGGCGGCTTCCCACCACGAAACCGGAAGCGTAGCGCGCATTGCGTCCCCATGCAATACATGGTATGTAATCCGACTTACCATAAGGCCGGTTCACTGCAATCAGAAGATCTGCGATCTCCCGCCCCAGCGGGGTTTTGCGATAGACCGGCGGTTTACAGAGATATCCATCCAGATAAATCTGATTCGTCTTCGTACTGTCCTCATACCCGTCCGGAAAGCTCACTTCCCTGGCAAATACAGAAAGTACCAGGCGGTTACGGTTCCCCTCGTGCCGGTTAAAGGACCGGAACTGACCAGTAGCCTCAATCATCCCTCCCCGGTAATCCCGATGAATATCCATCAGGCGCTCCGAAACCATCAACGGAATCTCATCCACCTGATTACTGAGCCGGTTCACCAGCACGGTTGTCAGATAAAAACCTTCTCCGTATACCTCATGACTGAAGGTAAACTCACTGGCTACCTCACCTATGACACTGACGCGGTTGTTCTCCATTGTCTTTTCCATCATATTGATACTTCCTCCTGGTATTTTTTCTGTTTTTTCAGTATTCCCATCCGGGTCACTACTATATTTATGTGTTTTTTTAAATATTTATACAATTTTACACAGACCATTGTAAGTGGATTTTCGACGCCCTTTCGAACATCTGCGACAAAAGAGGTGACAGGAAAAGCCTAATTTTTACGGATCTGGACATTTACATTTGGCGCCATTTATTATAAAATAAGAACCAGTTATGCTTATAAAGGAGATGAAACTGATTGAAGAAAATACAGAACCTTTTCCATCGTTTTCTTAATAAAGAGACGATCCTCTACCTGGTATTCGGTGTCGTGACAACCGTTGTCAACTATATCGTCTACTATCTGTGCCGTTTTTTCGGCATTCACTACCAGATCTGCAACGTTCTGGCGTGGATCGTCGCTGTGACGGTTGCCTATTTTACCAACAAGATCTATGTATTTGAGAGCCGCTCGTTCTCACCGGCTGTGCTGGTTCGCGAAATCATCCTGTTCGCGGGAGCGCGTATCTTCTCTCTCGTGTGTGAGATGGGATTCATGTGGCTTACTGTGGATCTCATGGGCGGAGACGACCGCATCATGAAGCTGATCGCTGCTGTGTTCGTCGTTATTATCAACTACGTATTCAGCAAGCTTTTTATTTTCAAGAGCAATAGTAATAAGGAGGACAGTCGCAAATGAGTCTGAGAAAGAAGCATGCCAAGCACACGTTCGAGGATCGTCTCCCCTACTTTCTGGCATTTCTGATTCCGATGCTGATTATGATCGGCGTCTTTGCCGGGAAGTCGATATACCCGTTCGGCGATAAGAGCTTTCTGCGCACAGATATGTATCATCAGTACGCTCCGTTCTTCATGGATTTCCTGGAGAAGCTGAAGCATGGGGAGAGCCTGACCTACGCCTGGGAGATCGGCCTGGGAAGCAATTATACAGCTTTAATTGCATACTATCTTTCCAGTCCTTTCAATCTTCTGCTCTTAGTATTCCCATCCAGCCTGATCGTCGAGTTCATGACATATCTGATTGTTCTGAAGATCGGCCTGTGCGGATTCACCATGGCATGGTATCTCGGAAAACGCAATCACACAAATCACATAGGGATTGCTTTCTTCGGCATCTGCTATGCGCTGAGCGGATACATGGCCGCCTACAGCTGGAATATCATGTGGCTGGACTGCCTGTGGCTGGCACCGCTGATTCTCCTCGGCCTGGAGCGCCTGGTGAAAGAGAACCGCCCGTTCCTGTACTGCATCACGCTGGGACTGGCGATTCTTACCAACTACTATATCTCCATCATGCTGTGCATCTTTATGTTCCTGTACTTTATCTGCCTGATGATCATGCTTCCTCATGTGACGCTGAAGCAGTTCCTGATAAAGTGCGGACGCTTCGCTCTGTATTCGCTGATTGCCGGCGGTCTGGGAGCAATCCTGCTGCTGCCTGCCGCGCACGCACTGATGGGAACCGCTTCGGCGAGCAGCACCTTTCCAAAAACGCTGACGTCCTATTTCTCGGTATTCGATATGCTTGCCAGACATCTGGTGGATGTGGAGTGCGAAATCGGACTGGATCACTGGCCGAACCTGTACAGCGGAGTGGCTACGCTGCTGTTCCTCCCGATGTATTATCTGAACCGGAGAATTCCTTACAAGGAGAAGATCGTGAAGACTGTGCTGCTCTGTGTAATGCTCCTCAGCTTTTCCCTGAATATTCCGAATTACATCTGGCACGGCATGCACTATCCCAACAGCCTGCCCTGCCGTCAGTCTTTCCTTTATAATATCCTGATGCTGTCGATGTGTTTCGAAGGCTATAAAGGATTCAAAGGAATGACGAAAGGCAAGCTGATGGCCTGCTTCTGGGGCGTATTCGCGTTCGTTCTGCTGGCGGAGAAGCTGGTGGATGACTCTCAGAATATCGAATACCACACGTATTACGCCAGCCTGGCGTTCATCGCGCTGTACACGCTGCTTCTCTATCTGTATAAGATCCGGAAGATTCAGATGGTGACAGCCTTTGTCCTCTCCATGGGCGTGCTTGTCCTTGAGATGGGATTAAATACGGCAGTTACCAGCGTAACAATCACCAGCCGGACCGATTACTGGAAGAACACAGATGCCTATCAGTCACTGCTGGATACGATTGACGACAGTAATTTCTACCGCGTAGAGAAAGCTACAAGAAAGACGAAGAATGATGGCGCCTGGGTCGGCTACCGCTCTGCTTCCGTCTTTTCTTCCACGGCTAACGCCGGTGTCAGCAACCTGTACCGGGATCTTGGTCTGGAAGGAAATACGAACGCCTACAGCTTTATGGGCGCGACCCCCTTTACTTCGTCATTGCTGTCAGTTCGCTATATACTGAGCACCGAAGCGCTGCCGGACAGCGAGCTGCATCATTTCCGTGAATCCACGGAGAGCGGTATCCATCTGTATGAGAATGATTATACACTGCCGCTTGGCTTCCTGATTCCTTCGGATACAGATGAGCACTGGACAATATCCGTCGGAAATCCGGCCCGTGTGCAGAATAATTTTATATCTCTGACCACGCACGTAAGCGAGATTCTAAGCGCGATCTCCGGCAGTACAAGTGGAAGCCAGTTCACCACTTCCGTCACGGAGAGAAGCCATGTATATGTGTTCATTGACAACGCCAATGTGGACAATGTGACAGCGAGCATCGGGAACCGCAGCGAGACCTTCAGCAATGTGAAGCGGCGTTATCTCCTGGATCTCGGCTACTGCGTACCCGGTGAGATCATCACCCTCTCCACGACGGACAGTGAAACTCTCTCCGCAACCGCTTATGTATTCAATGAGGAGGCTTTTATCCAGGCTTACAATGAGCTGAATTCCCAGCCATTTGTTGTAACAGAAATGACAGACTCACTGACGCACACGGCGGTAACCGGCCAGATCGACGCGGTATCCGACGGCCTGCTCTTTACTTCGATTCCCTATGATAAAGGCTGGAGCGTTACCATTGACGGCGTAGCTGCCGAGGCCCGTGAATTCGCGGATACTTTCCTGGCAATCCCGGTGACAGCCGGTACGCATACGATTGAACTTACGTATCATCCGGAAGGTCTTACAACCGGCGCAATGATCACCGGCGGAAGTGTTCTGCTTCTTATCATCTTCTACGCCATTTATCGGCTGACTGGTCAGGGAAAGAAGAAAAGAACGGCGCGTTCTCTTCCGGAGGAAATCAAAGGAACCAGCCACGAGGATGACATGAGAGATGAAGAACTTCCGAAAGAGATAATCCCGGAGAAAGAACCTTCGGAGGCAGAAATCGAAGAGAACGAATTCCCGGAGGATGTTCCAGAGAAGGACAAGTTCCCAGAGATTGAACTTTCGAAGGAGGCAATCGAAGAAAACAAGTTCCCGGAGGATGCACCAGAGAAGGACAAGTTCCCGGAGATTGAACTTTCGGAGGAGGCAATCGAAGAGGAAGGAACTCCCGATAATGAGCTTTCTAAGTCAGAGGATTCTGAACTGGAAGACTTTCTGGCTGTATCCGAAGAGCCGGTTGCAGAAACACCGGATAATAAGACTCCGACTGCGGATGAAGTAGCTGTGAAAGACTTACCGGAATCAAAGTCCGTGGCTGTAACCGCAAAATTTTCTCCGGAGGAGGAAGACCTGCTGAAACTCCCGGAGGAGGAAGCCTCCTCTGAAAAGAAAATTGTAATTGAGGAGCCTGCGCCGGTTCCAGAGAAAAAAAGAAACCCGAATATTGAAATTCTGGAAGAAATACTAGCCGAACTTGAAAATGGAGGAAAAAAGAGATGAAACTTTGGGGCGGAAGATTTACGAAAGAAACCAATCAGTTAGTACACAGCTTCAATGAATCCCTGAGCTTCGATTCCCGTCTGTTCCGTCAGGACATTCGCGGAAGCATTGCTCATGTAACTATGCTGGCAAAGCAGGGCATCCTGACGAATACTGAGAGAGACATGATCCTGGAAGGACTGAATTCCATCCTTGCGGATATGGAGAGTGGCGCACTGCAGCCTGATCTGCAGTACGAGGATATTCACAGCTTTATCGAAGCCAATCTGATTGAGCGTGTCGGCGATGTCGGCAAGAAGCTGCATACCGGACGCAGCCGCAATGACCAGGTTGCTCTTGACATGAAGCTTTATGTCCGCGATGAGATTCCTGTACTGAACACCGGAATTATGAATCTGATGGATACGCTGGAGACCATTATGAAGGAGAATGTTCACACCTACATGCCCGGCTTCACGCATCTGCAGAAGGCTCAGCCGACGACGCTGGCGCATCATTTCGGCGCTTACTATGAGATGTTCCGCCGTGATCTCTCCCGCCTGGCGGATCTGCATGAGCGCATGAACGAATGCCCTCTGGGCGCTGGCGCTCTGGCCGGAACCACCTACCCGCTGGATCGCGAGTACACAGCTGAGCTGCTTGATTTCAACTGCGCGACGTCCAACAGTATGGATTCCGTATCTGACCGCGATTACCTGATTGATCTGTTAAGCGCGCTGTCCATTATCATGATGCACTTAAGCCGCTTCTCCGAAGAGATCATCCTGTGGAATTCCAACGAGTATCAGTTCGTGGAACTGGATGATTCCTACAGCACCGGCAGCAGCATCATGCCGCAGAAGAAGAACCCGGATATCGCCGAGCTGGTACGCGGCAAGACCGGACGCGTCTACGGTCATCTGATGGCTCTGCTTACCACGATGAAGGGGCTGCCGCTCGCTTACAATAAGGATATGCAGGAAGATAAAGAAGGGGTCTTCGATGCTCTGGATACGGTTATTGACTGCCTGACTCTGTTCACTGGCATGGTCAAGACCATGAAGTTCCGCAAGGACGTGATGGAGAAGAGCGCTGCCAAGGGCTTCACGAACGCGACCGACGCAGCTGACTATCTGGTAAATCACGGCGTTCCCTTCCGCGATGCGCACGGCATCATCGGTCAATTGGTTCTGACCTGCCTGGACAAGGGAATCTCTCTGGATGAGCTGCCGTTAGAGGACTACAAGGCAATCTCCCCCGTCTTCGAAGAAGATATCTATGATGCAATTTCCATGAAGACCTGCGTGGAGAAGAGAATGACACTCGGCGCTCCCGGCGAATACATCACCCGTTATCAGGAGTAATTAAGAGGCGGCCTTCGGCCGCCTCTTCTTTCTGCTTAAAACACCATCAGTTCTTTATCAATGATTGCGTAGTAGACTTCGTCACCGGTTTCAATTGCGGTCTTACCTGCCGTAGCTTCGGTAATCTTCGCGATCACGCTGTCCACCTGATCAGAGTTCACCATATATCTTAACACAACCTTATCAGTGTAATCACTGCTGACGGCCGGAAGGCCCAGATTCCCGGCGATATACTGGATCTTGCCGATGCTGTTGTAATCACAGGTCAGCGTAATCTCCCGCCCCGGGATCTTCTCAATGACCGTGCTGGCAGCCAACCCTTCCTTCGCCGCCTGACCATAGGCACGCACCAGACCACCGGTTCCGAGAAGCGTTCCGCCAAAGTAACGAGATACCACCACGCACACATTATGAATCTCCATACCTAGAATAATATCCAAAATCGGACGTCCTGCCGTGCCGCTGGGCTCTCCGTCGTCGCTGCAGCGCGTGATCTCGTTATTCTCACCGATAGTGAACGCAGAACAGTGATGCCTGCAATCCCAGTATTTCTTCCGGATGGATTCCAGAAAGGCGGTGGCCTCCGCCTCAGACTCCACCGGCTTCACATCTGCAATAAAGCGGGATTTCTTCTCCACGATCTCTGCGCTCGCGCCTTCATAAAGTACTTTATATGCTTTCATAGATTTTTCTCCGTTCCATCTCCGTAACCTGATGATGCCAATCATACCACAAATCGCTCTTCATTTCCACCGGCATTTCCCACGGCATTTCACTTGAATTTTTCACAGTGTTTTGACGATATTTTTCGCAGAGCTTCATTGACATTTTCTGCGGCGGTGACTTAAGGAATTTTTCACTTTATTTCTTTCCTCCAACTGTGGTATACTATATATGAGGTCTGCATCCGCGGACCTGCATTTCTACCCACAGTTATCTGTACAATAAGGAGAATCAAACTTATGGATTTCGGTAAGAAAGGACTTATGGAGCAGCTGAACAGCTCCCAGTCCCACGCGAAGAAAATACGGACAAAATCCGTCCTGATTCTGTTCAAGCTTCTTCTTGTTGCCATTGTTTTCTCGGTCACGGTCACAGGCTTCTGCCTGTACGGCGCAGTTATGGGCATCCTGGATGAAACCCCGGACATGGGTAACCTGGACGTATCCCCGAAAGGGCTGGCCACCACCATCTACGATGCCAGCGGCAATAAGATCCAGACACTGATCGGCAAGGGCGCGAACCGAAGTCTGATCACTTACGATCAGTTGCCGGAGAACCTGATTAATGCCTTTGTCGCTATCGAGGATTCCCGTTTCTGGACACATGAAGGTATCGATCTGAAGGGCATCCTCCGGGCCGGTGTTGTCGGACTGACCAGCGGCCGCTTCTCCGAGGGCGCCAGCACGATCACACAGCAGCTGATCAAGAACAATGTCTTCGAGAACGGCGGTCAGGAGAAGACGACCGGCGCCCGCTTCGTGAGAAAAATCCAGGAGCAGTATCTGGCACTGGAGCTCGATCATGTGATGAGCAAAGAGAAAATTCTGGAGAACTACCTGAACACAATCAATCTAGGGGCGAACTGCCTCGGTGTTCAGAAGGCTGCCGAGCGATACTTTAATAAAGATGTCAGCGACCTGACACTGTCCGAATGTGCTGTCATCGCTGGTATCACACAGAATCCCTACGGCTACAATCCGATCAAGTTCCCGGAGAAGAATGCGGAACGCCGTGAAAAAGTTCTGAACGATATGGAAGAACAGGGTTATATCTCTGCCCAGCAGAAAGAAGAAGCGCTGGCGGACAACGTCTACGATCGCATCGCAGAGATTGATCATAACCGTTCGACAACATCTACTCCCTATACCTACTTCGTCGATCGTCTGATCAGCGATGTTCTGCGCGACCTGGAAGCTGCCGGTTATACGACGGATCAGGCGAACGCTATGCTCTACAGCGGCGGCCTTCATATCTACACAACGCAGGATCCGGAGATCCAGTCAATTGTAGATACAGAAGTGAATAATGAGGCCAACTATGAAGGTATCCAGCAGAAGTTCGCCTTCACCTATCGCCTGACGCTGAAACATTCCGATGGCACAACCACCAGCTACAGCACCAGCGATATCCGTCAGTATTCCGGCATGTCACAGCTGGAGTTCAATACACGCGACGAGATCTCCGCGCTGACAGCGGAATACCGCGCGGAAATGATGATGGAGGGCGATGAATACTCTGAAGATGTGGATATCACGCTTCAGCCCCAGGTATCCGTTGTTATCATGGACCAATCCACCGGCTATGTAAAGGCAATCGCCGGAGGCCGCGGAGAAAAGACCGCCAGCCTTTCGCTGAACCGCGCAACGAACACTTTCCGTCAGCCGGGTTCCACTTTCAAGGTGCTGGCTTCCTTCGCTCCCGCAATCGACGCCTGCGGCGATACGCTGGCCACCACCTTCTACGACGAGCCCTACACCACCATGGTGGACGGCAGTGAATGGACACCGAAGAACTGGTACAGCAGCAGTAAATACGCCGGTTATGCGAATATCCGCCAGGGCATCGTGTACTCCATGAATATTCTGGCGGTGCGCTGCCTGGTGGAGGATGTGACGCCGGAACTGGCCTACCGTTATGTGGAGAACTTCGGCATCAACACCCTGATCCCGAAGACGGATGACAACTCCCGTTCCGGTCAGCACGACGTCCGCGCCACGATCGCTCTCGGTGGTATCACCCAGGGTGTTACGAATATGCAGCTGACCGGCGCATACGCTGCGATCGCCAACGGCGGCACATACACCGAGCCGGTGCTCTACACTCGCATCCTCGACAACGACGGTCAGGTGATCATCGACAATACACCGGAGACGCACCGGGTTCTTCAGGAAAGTACTGCCTTCCTGCTGACAGACGCCATGCATGACTCCATGAAGGACAGCCGCCTGTTCGGCATGACCATTTCTTCCAGCAGTGACGAAGCCATGCCTTCGAATATCACAGCAGCCGGTAAAAGTGGTACGACCACCAGTTACAATGACCTCTGGTTCGTCGGCTACACACCTTACTATACCATGGGTATCTGGAGCGGATTCGATGACAACGCCAAGTTCGACAGTGACGATAACCGCAATTTCCACAAGACCATGTGGAAGACGATTATGGAGAAGATCACAGAAGGAAAGGCTGCCATTGACTTCAATCAGCCGGACGATATCGTAACTGCCAAAATCTGCAACAAGTCCGGCAAGCTGGCGACCAAGGCCTGCTCCGCCGACCCGCGTGATGGTATCGTATCCGAAGAGTATTTCAAGTCCGGAACCGAGCCGACGGAATACTGTGATCTGCATACTTCCTATGAGGTCTGCAGCGTCAGCGGTATGAAGCCCGGCCCTTACTGCCAGAAGACCACCTACCGCGCGCGAATCAAGCTTCCGGAGGAGACAACCGGAGTTACGGATGATAATAACTATGCTTATTCTTCCAGGCGGACCTGTGATCAGTGCCAGCCTCTGATCACGCTTCCCGGTCTGCTGAACCCGGATGGAACTACGAATACAACCGGAGGAACCGGCACAGGAATAACTGGTACAACGGGCACCGCCGGAAGCTCCAGCATGGCTTCCGGAAGCGGAACCACGACGGAATCCACACGGCCAAGCGCCCATTAAAGAAACTGAAAAATTCCAGAAATAATCAGAGCCCCCGGCATAGCCGGGGGCTCTTTCGTTGGTGCCAATTTTCCTTATGAAACTATGTCTTATCGATCGATTCCATAGGATACGCAGAGCTTTGCGTACTCACCGGAGCCGATGAAGCCATCCAGGATGGATTCTCGGCTGTCGCCCTTCGCAAGAAGTGCGTTCCAGTCCTTCAGACCCTGAGCATCGGGCTCACGGTTCAGGAAGGTACGGTAGCAGCGGGTTACGAATTCCTGATCGCTCAGCTTCTTGCCGAGGAACTCGGAGCTCAGGAAGAAGCCCTTTGCTGCCTCACCGCCGCCAATCTTGCGGGTGTGCAGCAGATCAGCCCATGCCTTCAATCCATCTGCATCGTAGTTCCTCTCCAGGCACTTCGTATACAGACGGGCAGCAAATGCCTCGGCTGCTGTTGCGTAGATGCCGTCTTTCTTGCAGAGTCCGGTGAATTCATTCGAGTGAATGAAGCCTTCCACAATCTCCTCGCGGCTTACGCCTGCGTTCACCTGAGCCACCCATGCCTTCTTGCCTGCGGCATCCGACTTGCGACCCAGCAGAGTGTTGTAAAGCATCTCTACGAAAACGTCGCTTCCGGTGTTCTGCTTCATGTACTCGTCGCTGAAGATAAAGCCCTTCGCAACTTCCTCACCGCCGTTGGTGCCCTTCGTCAGGACATTTACCCATGCGTTAAATCCGTTCTTGTCCGGAGTTCTTCCCAGTACGTTCTTGTACAGGCGGGTAACGAAACCCTCTACTCCGGCGGGCTCGGTCGGTTCTTCCGGCTTGCCGGGCTGATCCGGAGTCTTGTCCTGCTCCAGCGTATAGTTATCCGTGTAGTGGAATACGATCACATCGCCGTCTTCCATGTACTGCTCGGATACGCCAAGGAGACCATGAACACCATTTACCGTGAACATCCATCCGGAGTTTACACCGTTGGTCTGTCCGGCCAGCGTTACGCCGTCCTTGCTGGTGATGGAATCTACATAGTTGCTGCTCAGGTAGGTGCAGGACATACCATTCTCATCCAGAACCTGATCCAGGAGATCAGCTACTGTGATGGTATTGCTGATGGTATATTCCTTTGCTTCTACCCAGGTGATCAGGTTATCGGAAGTCAGGGTATGTACCTTGCCGTCCGTATCACTGTCGTGTTGCTCATCGCCAAGGATGGAGAATACCACCTCAATCTGAGCTTCTTCGGGAAGTACCGTAACACTGATCTCAACACTTGCTGTGCCGTAGGTCAGAGTAACGGTCTGCTTGCCGACCTTGTCCTTGTCATAGCCCTTGATTTCAACTTCGGAAAGTGCAGGATTCGTCTTCGTGCCGTCCGTCCATGCAGCCGTCAGCACAATGCCGGTCAGATCCAGCTCATCGCCAACCGTGAACTCCGTCTTGTAGTCGCCGGATACGGTCAGGGATACTACGGACTTCTCTTTGGAGTGCTCCGGATACTTGTCGCCCTGTACCCAGTTCTTCAGGCCGCTCTCATAGTCGTTCAGCCACTTCAGAACCGTACCGTCGGTCATCTGCTCCGTCGTAACCGCCATGCCAAGCTTATCCTTGTCTGCGCCCATCGGATCGTCGTTACGGTTGCAGTTGGTCTTGCTTACGCTGGTGTAGTTCCAATCGGAAGTTCCCTTGTCTTCAGCATCAACAAAATCCTTGATGTCGTCCAGACTGTCTCTGGAAGTATCATAATAGAAGATTCCGTCATCACCCATACCAAGCTTATGCGTGCTGGTATCGATGTGCTCTACGCCGCCGATCGGAGTCGTACAGCCGTTCGCATCATAGTAGTAGTTGTTCTCGATCTCATTGTAACGGTTCAGGGAGCTCATCCAACCGATGATACCGCCGGTCTTGCCGTCGGTCGCGGTCAGACTTCCGTAGAACACGTTGTTCTTGATCATTCCAATGCCGTTCTCCCAACACTGCTCGATCCAGTACTCGCCGCCGAAGAGACCGCCAACCCAGTTGCCGCCGGTGATATCCGCGTTGACATAGCAGTTCTGGATTCTTACGCAGGTTGCGTTCGGAGCGGATGCTGCACTGTAGCCTCTGCCGACCATACCGCCGATATAGTTACCGGTAGCTTCGATCTTACCGGTGAAGGAGCAGTTCGTTACATTCAAGCGTCCCATGGAGTTGGACTTGGTTCCAACCATACCGCCGATATTGCTGCCGCCGTAGATCGTAGCTGCGCTGGTGCAGTTGCTGATCTCGCCGACCATGCTGCCTGCGAAGGTACCAAAGCTTCCGCCCTCTTTGGTGTAGCCGATGATAACGCCTTCCTCGGCGTGGCAGTTGTTGATGTAGCTGGGGTTCGTGGAGCTGAAGTTACCCTGCATCAGACCGGCTCTCAGTGTAGAAGTACCGGATACCAGAGTGATGTTCTCCAGCCACGCGCCTACATTGTTGTAATCCAGCCAGAGGTCGTTGATCAGACCGCAGCCCTGGATCTCCTCGCCGTAGATCTTCATATTGCGGATCGTAGCCTGACTGGTGTACTTGAACAGTGGCTGGCTGCCCTTCGCATAGTTCAGCTGATATCCGCCGCCATCCAGCACGCCGCTGAAGTAAGCAGTTACATTCATCGTAGTGCTCGTTTCATCATTTCCGATAGATTCCCAGTCTTCCGGCAGATATACATCATTTGCCAGCTGAAAGTGCAGACCGGAGAAGTGAATCTTGTCTTCGTTAACATACTTCTGCAGAGTTACGAAGTCATCGCCGCTCTTCAGCAGAAAAGGCTCCTCCTCGGTACCCTTACCTTCAAAGTCATACGTTGCCGCAGAATAGGTCAGCTTTACGAAATCCGTTCTGGTAGAAGCCGTCTTCGTGGGATCATCCGCCGCGCTGCTGGTAACTACGAAGTATACGTAATTGTCACCCTCGGGAAGACCAGCTGCCGGAAGGAAGGCATAATAAACACCATACAATGTACCAGTGCTCGGGGTCTGATACTCGCCATCCAGTGGGATTGCTCCCTCAGTCGAAGGCTCTGTGTTGTAGTAGCACTGAACCTGTATCGGGCCGCATCCATCTTCTGTTGCTTCGATCCATTTACCATCCACACGGAACGAGCTGGCCTGAATTGCGAAATACATGGTATCGAACTTACCGCCAGCCACATATTCCTTGTTGTATACACCACCGCCATTCTTGTCAGCAGCGATACCAGGCTGAATCGTGATAACCGGATCATTTACATAGGTCAGGTTCGTTACCACCTTGATTCTGTTGCTAATGGTAGTGCGGGACTTGCCGTCGATGGTAAGCGTAACCTTACAGTAATAGTATTTGCTGTCGCCTGCCTCAGTTCCACCCGGCGCCAGATAAGTCGCGGAGGTAGCACCCTCAATCACCTTTGCGCCGTCCGCATAGTAGCCATTTGTCCACTGATAACTGAGCGTACCCTTCTCCGGCTGCTTTGCCTCTACCGTCAGAGCTACAGTGCCGTTCTTATCTACGTAAACCGCATCTTCCGGCTGAGAGATAATCTCCGGAGCATCGAAATCCGGTTCCGGTTCAGGCTCTTCGGCCGGGGAGAGATTCAGCATAAGCTTCTTCTCCGCTGTCGTTCCGTCTTCCTTATCTACAGCAAGCACAAGCGGGATATGAGCGACGCCGTCTGCGTCCTTATAATCCGCAAGGCTAACCTCTACGTTGCTTGCCATCGATGTATAAGGAGTCTCATCGTTGCCGATATAGAGCTTCACGCCCTTATCGAACTCCGCATTCACCGTCAGTTTTACAGTATCGGAATTCGTCGCACCATTCAGCTCCGAAGACGTCACCTTAGTGTCACTGAGGATCGAATTGCCATCTGCACCCGCTACCCCAATTTTTGTGAAGCACGGAAGCACGCTGACATTGAAGTTGTATGCGTCATACTCGTCAAAATCATCCAGACCGTTGATCGTGCCGTTGCCGTCACTGTCATACTTGGTTCCGACCAGGATCGTTACCACATAGTCCTTACCAGGTGTTGTCCAGCGGGGGAACTCTTCACTCACTTTCGGGTCTGTAACCTTCACTTCCGTATCGCCGACATAGTAGGACGTTGCGTTCTGGCGAATACCATTCACACGGATACCGACCCAGAGACCTGAGCCTTTGAGAGCGTCTGTCGAAAGGTACTTGTAGCCGCCGGAATTGCTGTAACCAATGACATCATATTCCGTAACGTCCGGAGAGAACTCGATCTCATTCGAGCCATAGTTCATGCTCTTCACGAACCCATGCGAAGAATCACCCGGGATCGGCGCTGCTTCACGAATCTCTACGTTCACAAAGTTCGACATCGCGGTGTATTTTATACCATAGATCTCGCACTCCGCATACATGTAATATTTCCACTTACCTACTTCGGAAGAGGTAATCGCAGAATACAGGCTATCTACCTTCTGGGCCTGACCGCTGCTTCTCGCACCGATACGATACCAGCTAGAAGATATATTCGCGCTGTAATCTTTCTTGCCATCCACATAGAATTCAGGAGTAAGCTTATTCTTCAGGACGTAAGCGCTCTCGCCTACCTTAAAGTTCAGAGTCGTAGTAGGAAGATTGCCGCTGATTACCAGCTCGCCCTGTCCCTTTACGTTTACTGTGCAGACAGGGGGCATAATCGGACAGTCGAACTCAACTTCCGAAGTCTCCGGATACTTGCTGTAATCCGTTACCATGTCCTTAATCGTACCGGTAGCCGTAATAACATAACTTCCTGTCTCATCGAAGTTCAGCGTAATCTTACCATTCTCATCGGTCGTTACGCCTTCCATGGGAACGAACTGGCTTTCTTTCCAAGTACCGATCTGCATGTTGGGAACGGCATTACCCTCGCTGTCCGTCAAAGTCAGCTCTACATCCAGACCTGCAGTGATGGACTTGCTCGTAAGATCAAAGGTGGTGAACTTATCGGAGTAATACTTGTCATCCTGATTGATAGAAGCATAGAGAGTATCATTCGCAGCAACCGTATCCTGATCCACGGTCGTCTCAATCGCTTTGCCGTTCTGATAGAACAGGATGTTGGAAGTCTCTACGCCCCAGAGCTTCGTAACATAAGTACCGGTCTCGGTCTCATTCTTCGCATAGCCGTCCTCAGCCAGCAGTGCCTTATGAGCCGCCATCAGAGCCTCGTCATAGCTATGGACGCCATCTGCATTCAGATCCTGTACGGTAACGGTATTGCCGCCGACTACATTTCCATTCTTATCAGCTGCCAGGATACCTTTATTGTTCACAGAGAACTTTACCTTGATGTCCGCTGCACCGATTTTGACACACTGTACTACGCTGACACCCTTGTACTCGGCATCGCCGATGGTAGCTGTTGCTACTGCATAGTAGTAGTAGATACCCTTGTTGGTAAGGCTGACACTGTAATCCGCAGAAGACCAGTAGGATACTTCCGGATCACTGTCACTGATCTGGCCATCCGTACTCTGATACCACGTATATGTGATACTCGTACCTTCCGGAATGGCGGTCGCCTCTCCTCCCGCAGGTGTATATGTACTAACCGCAACCGTAAGCTTGGTGCTTGTCCAGGGCTTAGCCGCAAAGATCAGCGGTTCGCTCTTCAGGTTCTTGCTGAAATCCAGAGTACCTGCTGCCAGAATTCCTTCCGGCATGGAAGCTTCCTCCGCTGCAGCGGTGGTCTCCGCAGGAACCGTCTCAGCAGCCGTTGTCTCTTCGGGTGCCGCAGTGGTCTCCTCTGCTGCTGCAGTTGTCTCCTCTGCAGGCGCCGCCGTCTCTTCGGCTGCGGCGGTTATCTCTTCCGTCGTCTCCTTCGTCTCCGCCTCTTCCGGCAGCGCGATCTCCTCGGCTTCCGAAGTTTCATCCGCAACCGGAGATTCTTCTTCCGCGGACACAGCGGCTTCTGCAGATTCTGCGTAGGCTGCCGTGCTGTCGATCTCCGCCGCGTAAGCGGACGAAGGTACCATTCCCAGCACCATTGTCAATGCAAGGAACAGGGAAAGCGCTCGTTTCTTCATGATAAGAAACCCTCCTTTATAGTTAGTCATCTATGCCATCGCCCTTCGGCGCAAAGCGAAAGTCAGCCGGCCCAGCCGGAATATATAAAAGGTTATGTCAGCAATATACATAAACATACTGCTACCATAACCATTCTTAGCACACAAATATAAATACAGTAGTTCTCCCGACTCATATCTCCAGCGGCTTCTGCCCTGCCTTCTCAGGTTTCCCCAATGACCGGCTTTCGCCGACGGACAGCTTCCTCGATATATACGGTATTGGCTAAATGCGGGGCTTCGGATCTGTTCTGCAACATCCTCAGGTCTTACCCCATTCTCTTGTTCAGCTCTGTAGCCTGACATAAACCAACTGCCTTTACAGCCAGAGAGCCTCTGTATTTCTTTTATCTGAATATTTAATTGAAATCTTATCTTTGATCCATTTTCTGTAAAGCTTCTTCCGAACGTTTTTTTTACTTTGTTATTTTCTTGAACTTATTTAGTTAAAATTATATCATATCTATTTTAAAAGTCAAGTTGATTTTTTTCATTTTTTCTATCTGATAGAAAGAGGCTTCCGTATCGACCATCTGTCTGCCGGGCGAAAGCCCCTTTTTTATATAAAACAGCGGCTCTCGCTGCTGTCTGCCTATCTTCCTGTCGTTCCACCTATTCCTTCATCTTCGGCTGAAAGATCAGCGAAGCCAGATAACCAAATACCAGCGCGCCGCAGATTCCGGCGGAGCTGGCGGTCAGGCCGCCCTTGAAGATTCCCAGGAAGCCTTCGCTGTCCACCGCTTCTTTCACGCCCTTCCACAGCGTATTACCAAATCCCAGCAAGGGGACGCCCGCCCCGGCTCCTGCCCACTCCAGAAACGACGGATACAAGCCGACAGCTCCCAGAATGGTTCCCATAACCACCAGAAGCACCATGATACGTCCCGGCATCAGCTTTGTCTTATCCATCAGAATCTGCACCAGCGCACAGATCAGACCGCCGACAGCGAATGCTTTGATATAATCCATACGAACACTCCTTCTTTCAGACTTATTCATTTTTGTTCATCTGCCTTTTCACCGTTTTCTTCCTTCAGACCTTCTCCAGGATGATTCCGTGCGCGATCCCGGGAATCGTCTGCCCCTCCTGGAAGCTGGTCTGTGAAGTCAGCGCTCCCGTCGGAATAAAGAGGACTCTGCGCCAGATTCCCCGTTCCATCTGCCGCAGAATATATCCGCACAACGTTACGGCGGAGCAGCCGCAGCCGCTGCCTCCGGCGTGTGTATCCTGCGTCTCCGCATCGTAAATCTCGATGCCGCAGTCCATGTGCTGACATTCGATACTGATGCCTTCTTCCTTCAGCAGATCAATCAGCGCCCGCTGACCAACGGTTCCCAAATCGCCGGTCACGATCCGGTCATAATATTCCGGTGTCACATCGAAATCGATCAGGTTCTGCATGATCAGATCCGCAGCAGCCGGAGCCATGGCCGCTCCCATGTTCATCGTATCCTTGATCCCCAGATCTACGATCTTCCCGGTTGTAATCCCGGTGATGCGCACCTTTCCGCCTTTCGGGCCAAGTACAACCGCGCCGCAACCGGTCACTGTCCAGGTCGCGGAATATGGCCGCTGGTTGCCATAGGCCAGCGGAAATCGAAACTCTTTCTCCGCGGAAGCAAAGTGGCTCGAGGCTAGCGCCTCGGTATATTTCGCGTTGCCGGAATCGATCATGACGGCCGCCAGACTCAGCGCTTCGCCCATCGTGGAACAGGCCCCGTAAAGACCGAACAGCGGAACACCAAGTTCCGCCAGACCGAACGACGTTGCAATCAGCTGCCCCAGCAGATCACCGGCGAAAAGGTAACGCAGATCATCCGTAGTGAGTCCGGCCTTCTCCAGCGCCAGATGCGCCGCCCGGTTCTGCATATGCGCCTCTGCTTCTTCCCAGGTCTTTCGCCCAAACAGAGGGTCCGCGCTGATAAGATCCAGATAATTCCCCAGCGGCCCTTCTCCCTCCTTGCTTCCTGCCACAGCAGCCGCTCCCAGTATATGCGGCGGCCGCTCCAGTCGGATACTTGCTTTTCCCTGGATCATCCTGTTCCCGCTCCTTTCCGGCAGAGTTCTTGTATTCTCCGCCCTTTTTTGCTTTTTCATTTTTTTCATTTTCTTTGTTTCGCTTTATTTTTCTTTATTTTCTCCATTCTCTCCTGTTCACTGTTCACTGACCACCGACTGCTGTTATTCTGTTCTGTATTATATCCAGCGGGAAGTTTTTTATCCGCGGCCCGGATGCGCCTTCTGTTATGCACGTTTATGCGCCGTTATACACTTTTTTTAGTGTATCGCCTCTTTACTTCTGGTTTCATCTTTGTTATAGTAATGAAAGGTGTGTCCGTGAAGCAATGGATGCGCAATTAATGGTATTTGTAACAATTCTATTTTGTAACTATCTTTATCATAGTATCCGCACAGGCAGATATATCAATCAGGAGGATAGCATGGATAAGCCTTGTCTTGTCATTATGGCAGCCGGCATGGGAAGCCGCTATGGCGGTCTGAAGCAGATGGACCCCATGGACGAACAGGGACACATCATTATGGACTTCTCTGTCTATGATGCCCGCGAAGCCGGTTTTGAGAAAGTTGTATTTATTATAAAGAAGGAATTCGAAGATGTCTTCCGCCGCACAATCGGCGACCGCGTCAGCCGGAGCATGGAGGTTGCCTACGCATTCCAGGATCTGAATGATCTTCCGGAAGGATTTTCCGTTCCGGAAGGTCGCGTAAAGCCCTGGGGAACCGCACATGCGCTGCTGTCCGCCCGCCATGTAGTAAACGGTCCTTTCGTCGCAATCAATGCGGATGATTACTATGGGAAGCAGGCATTCCGCGATCAGTACCGCTTTCTGACAGAGACGGAGGATGAGAGCAGCCGCTATCACTACTCCATGTCTGGCTATCATCTGGCGAATACGCTGACGGAGAATGGGCATGTCTCCCGCGGTGTCTGCACAACCGATGCCCGCGGATACCTGACCGATATCGTGGAGCGCACCCGGATCGAGTGGAAGGACGGCGTTCCGGCCTACACGCTGGATGAAGGCGTGACCTGGACTTCTCTTCCGGCAGAGACTCCCGTATCCATGAATATGTGGGGCTTCGGAAGAAGCTTCCTGGCCGAGACGGAAGCCCGCTTCGCCGATTTCCTGAACCGTGGACTGGCGGAAAATCCGATGAAATGCGAATACTATATTCCTTCCGTTGTCCATGAGCTGCTCGCAGCCGGACGCGCGGACGTCCGCGTGATGACCACGCCGGACAAGTGGTACGGAGTTACTTATAAAGAAGACAAACCCATGGTGCAGAAAGCCATCGCGGATATGAAAGCCCGCGGCCTGTACCCGGCAGAATTTTAGGAGGTTCTAAATACATGATTCAGGCAAGCAACGTAACTTTGCGTTTCGGCAAGAAAGCCTTATTTGAAGATGTTAATGTTAAGTTCGTTCCCGGTCATTGCTACGGTCTGATCGGCGCGAACGGCGCCGGCAAGTCCACATTTCTGCGGATTCTGACCGGTGAACTGGAGCCGACCAAGGGCGAGGTAATTATCACTCCCGGCGAGCGTCTCTCCTTCCTGAAGCAGAACCATTTCCAGTATGATGACCGCACCGTTCTGGATACGGTTATGTTGGGAAATGCCCGTCTGTTCGAGATTATGAAGGAAAAGGACGCGCTGTACGCAAAGCCCGATTTCTCCGAGGAGGACGGCATCCGCGCCAGCGAGCTGGAAGCAGACTTCGCAGCGATGAACGGCTGGGAGGCAGAGAGCGACGCCGCTACCCTGTTGAACGGCCTCGGCATCGAGACTGAACTGCACTACAAGTTGATGAAGGATCTGAACGGCAGTGAGAAAGTAAAGGTTCTGCTGGCGCAGGCACTGTTCGGCAACCCCGATATCCTGCTTCTCGATGAGCCGACCAACCATCTGGATCTCGCTGCGATCGCATGGCTGGAGGAGTTCCTGATCAACTTCGAGAACACCGTTATCGTAGTCAGCCATGACCGCTATTTTCTGAACAAGGTCTGCACGCAGATCGCCGATATCGACTACGGCAAGATTCAGCTCTACGCTGGTAACTACGACTTCTGGTACGAGTCCAGCCAGCTGATGATCCGTCAGATGAAGGAAGCGAACAAGAAAAAGGAAGAGAAGATCAAGGAGCTGCAGGAATTCATCCAGCGTTTCTCCGCGAACGCTTCCAAGTCCAAGCAGGCAACCTCCCGTAAGAGAGCCCTGGAGAAGATCGAGCTGGATGAGATCCGTCCTTCCAGCCGTAAGTACCCTTACATCGACTTCCGCCCGGAGCGTTCTATCGGCAACGAGGTTCTGGAAGTAAAAGATATTACTAAAACCATCGACGGCGTGAAGGTGCTGGATCACGTATCCTTTATCCTGGGCCACGACGATAAGGTAGCATTCGTTGGCTCTGACGAGCTGGCGAAGACGACCCTGTTTCAGATTCTGATGGGCGAGATGGAGCCGGACGAAGGTTCCTTCAAGTGGGGCGTAACCACCAGCCAGGCATATTTCCCGAAGGACAGCACCGCTGAGTTCAGCAAGGACTACACCATCACAGAATGGCTGACCGGCTACTCTCCGATCAAGGATGTCACCTATGTCCGAGGTTTCCTTGGCCGTATGCTCTTCGCCGGTGATGACGGCGTGAAGAAGATCAATGTACTCTCCGGAGGTGAACGCGTCCGCTGCATGCTTTCCAAGATGATGATCTCCGGTGCGAATGTGCTGATCTTCGATGAGCCGACGAACCATCTGGATATGGAGAGTATCACCGCTCTGAACAACGGTATGATCAAGTTTCCCGGCGTTATGCTGTTCTCCTCCCGTGACCATCAGATCGTTCAGACGACCGCGAACCGCATCATGGAGCTGGTGAACGGCAACCTGATCGATAAGATCACGACTTATGACGAGTACCTGGCCAGCGATGAGATGGCGATGAAACGCCAGGTATACGTATCCCAGGCAACCGAAGACGAGGAAGATAACTAAATCTTCAGAAATGAATTCCATAAAGAACCCCGCCCCGATACTGTATCAGCAGAGTCGGAGCGGGGTTTTATCGTTCATGCGTTTTCTGTTTTAATTGTTCTGCGATTTATTTTTCCGGCGCTTGATCGCAGAAAAAGGCAGTTGCATAACCGTATTCAGATTCGCGTAGCCGGAGCCGAAATCATCCAGGCACAGGCCGATACCTGCCTGTGAAAACTCTTCCACCATCCGGTTCAGTCCGGCGGTATACTCCGTCGCGGCTGTCTCCGTAATCTCGAACTGAACACAGGAATAGGGGATTTCGAACTCATCCAGGATCTGAATCAGATGCGCTCCGCAGTCATTCCGCATCAGATCCAGCGGCGACAGATTCACCTTTATGTTCTGAATTTTTCTTTTTTTCTCTGTTTCTTATGTAAAAGATCCCTTCCTTATTTTTCAGGGCTTTAACAACAGATTTACACATTCATGGCAGCAGATCATACATTTCTCTCTTATACTCCAAGTGTAAGGATCGGAACGGAACGATTCGGGAAGTGAGTAACAACATATGAATAGAAAAATGATCGCCATTTTACTCAGCGCCTGCACCTGTCTCGCATTTCCTGCTGCTTCCATGGCTGCGGAAACAGATACAGCATCCAGCCAGAGCATCTCGGTTACGCTGACAGCAGAGCCGGAGTACACCATCACCATTCCGGAAAGCGTCTCGATGGGCAATGACGGAACAACTGTAAATGTTACGGCGTCCGATGTCAAAAACCTGCCGGAGGGCAAGAAAATCTCTGTTACGATCGCCGGAACCAGCGCATACAGAAACCAGATGGTTCTGGAAGCAGATACATCTCCCCGCACTTCGATCCGCTATCAGATCATCAGCGAAGCCGGAGACACGATTCAGACGAACGCTGCTACCGGTGAAACCGCCGTCGGCAAGGAAGTCGTATCCTTCACGGAAGATGGAAGCAAACAGTATCAGATCATTCCTGTAATCGCTGGAAGTTACAAGTATGATGTAGCCTACAGAGGAAGTATCACCTTTGGCATCGCGCTCCAGTAAGCTTCTCCGGCACGGAATTCTTCTCATGCTGTGCGCCTTCGCTTTCTGCTTCAGTGTGACAGCGCATGCCGAAGATCAGACGAAGCTGCAGCTCTATGTACCAGAGAACAGTGAATCCAGTCAGGAAGCCAAGGCTACATCCGCGCCAGGCACCTCAGGCTCAGGGAAAACAACCGGCCGCAGTGCCGTAGCCACTGGCGATACCGACGCTGACTGGGCGTCCACCACACTTGTGACCGCCAGTGCCGCAGTTCTCCTGATTCTGTGCCGCGCCGGAAGAAATATGGACATGGAATAAATCATAAATCTCATTTGGAATAAGGATGTGTAAAAAATGCAGAACATAGACGGAAATAAAGAGAACACCAAAGGGAGACGCTTCCCGCTCTATCTCTTATGCCTGATCCTGGCAGTCGCCGCGGCGGCAGGACTTATCACCTCCTACTGCCTCAGAAAAGATCTGCAGGCTCAGGAAAAGAGCAGCGGCATCGTGATCGAAGCAAACGCTTCCGAGTGGAATCCGGAGCTTCCGGATCTTTCCGGCGAGCAGTCCTCCGGTATCAAGATCCCCGGATACGGCGATATCACCGTTCCTGCGGATACAAACACCTGGAAGATCACTCTGGCAAATCCCCAGGACAACAACTGCTATTTTAAATACAGCATTACGCTGGACGGCAGTAAAGACCCCGTCTATGAATCTGATTACATAGAGCCTGGAAAAGCTGTTACACAGTTTGACGTCTCAGATACACCGGAGGCCGGAGATCACGAAATCTATATGAATATATCCACCTACTCGATGGATGAAAATCACACGCGTCTCAATGGAGCCAGTGTAAAGGCGGATCTTCACGTCGTAAAGTAATGTGCCGCACGGCACATCTCAATCTCATCAGGAGGAAAAAAAGAAATGAAAAAGAACATGATGGCAGTAACTGCAGGTATTCTCGCCGGTCTTATGTGCGCAACGCCTGTTCTGGCGGCGACCACCGAGAGCGGACACACCGATATCTCCCTGTATGTTCCCAATGACCCTGCCTATACGATCACCATACCCGAAACCGTTACCTTAAGCGCAACTGAGCATACCCAGGTACCGATCACGGCCAGCGATGTAAAATATATCCCGGACGGCAAAAAGATCTCCGTCACCTTCCTGAAGGGCAACGGAACCTACGGAAGACTCTACATGACCGGAACCAACGAAGAAACCGGTAAGAACTATCTGATGACGCTGCAGATCAAAGGTACCAGCGGCGAATTCAAGTCCGGCGCTCTGGAGAAGCAGATCAAGGGCATGGAGCTGGCTTCCTTCACCGCTGACGGCACGATGAATTACGAAGTATATCCCTGCTCCCAGGATTATCCGCAGTACGAGGGTAAGGACAGTAACCTGGCAATCCAGAAGGGAGTACAGTACTCCGCTTACATCGATTACGGCATCGCGCTGGTGGATCAGCAGTAATTTTTCGCATAGCGATAATTTTTCTCGCAGCAGTAACTTTTCACACACACGAAGAGCCCCTGGAAATCTCAGGGGCTCTTCACATTCTAATGTATCATATCCGCAAAAGCAACTAATGTAACATTCCCCATTTCCGCGGCTTCATCCATACAGGCCTTCGTAAAACCGCTCTTCGAAAAAAGATAAAAGTGCTTTTTATCGAAGTGAAACAGATTGCTTCTCCCGACAAGGACCTCCAGCACATTGCGATCGATCTTCTCATTCTTCCATTTGCACTCACCGAAAAGAGCCGTATTCTTATCCGTCCCCATAATATCAATTTCTTCCTGTCGGTGTGTCCTGGGATTTGTTCCCCACCAGCGGCCAAGATCCGTAAAATTCACTGCACACTTTCCATCCAGCAACAGCCTCCAGAGATACTGCCTGCAAATTTCTTCAAATACGCCTCCCATATAATCCGGAAGTTCCGGAGCAATACGCTGATAGACCAGATCTGCTGCCCCGCGGGAAATCAGAGAGGTATTCTCCGGCACAAAACGATACCAAAACCGGAACATGTTGTCCTCAACGGAATAAATGGTTCGCCTACTGGATTTTTCTCCGTAAGGCAGTTCCTTTTTTATAATGCCAAGCATAATGAGATTCTTAATATAGCCTGCACACACACTGGTATCCTCACCAACGTTAGTTGAAATCTCATTCATCTTTGAGCATCCGTTCGCAATCGCGGTAATCACGGCATTATAAATGGCCGGTTCCCGTACCTCCTGCTTCACTAAGTTTCCCGGCTCCTCAAATATAGAAGACGACGGATTCAAATGGGTATTTTTAATATTCTCCTCCATCGAGCATCTGTCATCGATCTGTAGCAGATACTGAGGCGTACCTCCGATTACTCCATACGCCAGCGCCTTGTCAAAATCAGAAAAACCGCCGAAATGCTGACAGGCTTCAAAGAAATCAAACGGCTGAATCTTAAACTGAGCCGTCCTCCTGCCGTAAAGAGGCGCTTTATACGCCAAAACATGATCTTCCATATACGACATGGAAGACCCGCAAAGAATTAACAAGAGCCTGGAGGTATCTTTATTTTTATCTATCAGCATCTGAAGCGTGGAGGCAAGACTCTTGGAAGCGCGGGCTACATAGGGATATTCATCGATAACCAAAACCATGCGTTTTGTCCTCGCAAGCTCGAAGACGTACTCCAGCGCAGCCTGAAAAGATGCAAAGGAAAAATCTGCCGGAATCCCTGTACTGTACTCCATAATACATCGGGAAAAGTTCTCCAGGTTCTGCTTTGCATTCGTTTCTACGCCCGTAAAGAAAATGGTATCCTTATCTTTCGTGAATTCACTGATTAACGCCGTTTTTCCTACCCGGCGACGTCCATAAATCACTGCAAACTCAAACTTATCGGAATTATAAAGGCGCCGAAGCGCATTCAGCTCCTGCTCTCTGCCAATAAACAAAAAATCACCCCCCGGAGATATTTCGTGGTCTATCCTTTCCTTCATTATAGCCAACGAATCCGAGGGTGTCAATTACTCAGATATAATTTACTTGTTTATGATTTACTAATTTACGATTCACCAGTTTGCAATCTACTGATTTGCCTTTCATTTATTTGCAGTGCTTCGGGATTCATATGTTCACTTTCTTATGCGCCAAGGCTTACCAGAAGCTCGATATTGGCCTTTTCATATTCATTCAGGCAGCTTTCATCGAATTCTTCCGGGGCATACGTCGGCTCATACCACATACGCGTGAGGAAATACTTGTATATTTCACGATCCAGGAACATTCTTCCATGGCGGGCATAGATTTCATTCTTGGCAAGCACAAGAATATCTTCCGGACAATCAGCAAAATCCTCTGCAGTAAAATAGCGCTCAGCTGTTTGAGGGAACAGTTGGTCGCAATTATTAATATCTGTAATTCCCTGTACATGTTCAAAAAAATCTCCGGCAACCTGAGCATAATAATTCTCTCTGCCAAGAGCCATTTTCTGATCTAAAATATCCCCCTCACTGCCCTCAAAATACACCGGCTCTACTGAACGGGTACTCTCTAAAGCTGACGTAGCAGTTTCAGATGCAGCAACTGTTGTTTCTGCAATCGAAGAAGGGGATTCCGCTGTGCTGGTCGGCTGTGCAACTGTTGCCACAGCGGCTGTCGTGTTCTCTACAGCTGCAACTGTAGTTGTAGCCGCTTCTGATGTTTTTTCCTGGCTTTCCTGTGCAATCGTTGCACTTGCGGTTGTTTCCTGCGCCGATGAACACCCCATACAGCCTGCAAAAGCGGCAATCAGAAGGGTTTTCTGGCATATCTTTCGAATATTATCCTGCATAAAAGTTCCTCCTTTTATAATCCACTATTGATATAATATTATATTGTTTTTTCCATTTTTCTGCAATCTTTATTTTTACTATTCCTGACTATCCTATTTTTTCTCTTCTCCCTTCTTCTCAACATCTGATTTCAAAACAGCAATTACCTTTTTCAGATAACCAGGAACCGGAACTCCCATTCTTCCAAGATTTTCCGTAATCGACAGCAATTCATTCAACATAAGCCAGAAGAGGGTAATCCATCCAAAAAGAACATTGTTTTCCAGACTAATGCCAAAATAATCACCTACTTCTGAAATCATATAATCGCAAAGGAACGCCACCATTACAATTAAAGTATAACCGACCTTTTTTATAATTCCAAGAATACCTTTTCGGCTGTCCAGTCCAAAGTTGGAGTTATCCGGATATTTTATGGATTCACGTTTTGCCGCCAAAAATCCTGATATATAGTCGAGCAGCATCATGATTGCAAATACAGCTACGCATGGGATTCTTTCTCCAATCTCTGAAGTCAATATTGCCATGATAAGACGATACAATATAGATCACCGTCCTTTCTGCAGTTGCTTATACAAAAAGGCCAGCGCTCTTTTTCGTTCCTGACTGGCAAACTGACGGCTCACATGAAATTGTTTTGCAATTGAAGCAACTGATTCCTGCTTCCAGATGGTTCCTACAATAATTTCATACTGCAACGCAGGTAACTGCTTCAGCAGATTTTCCCACTCCAGCCACAAATACGCGTCTTCCTCTTCCGGGCGATCATAATCAGCCAGCTCATAAGAAACGACAGGATCAGCCTTGCGCCAGATATCGTATACCTTATTGCGAATGGCTATCTTTATGTACATCACAATTTTATCTTCTGAGTTTTCATCAAACTTTTACTAGAGCATAAGCTGATGTTATTCATATGTTGTATTTTTATGCGCCAAGGCTTACCAGAAGCTCGATATTGGCCTTTTCATATTCATTCAGG
>ENA-UOJJ01001548-UOJJ01001548.1-human-gut-metagenome-genome-assembly--contig:-CS66-NODE-1548-length-33242-cov-140.608491_pt1 | contig 33242 bp, 28 predicted proteins | sample MGYA00242343_ERZ723890 | MGnify/ENA metagenome assembly ERZ723890
GTTTTTTACATTCTACTCTCTATGTGGTCGCGTATGGTTGTGTGGCTTTGTAGAATGTGAAAAAATGAATTAACCGGCTGCAAATGACTTTATTACATAGAATATTCCGACCTCTGGCGTCAGTGCTGTGTCTTGCCGCATGTGGCGGCGGCGCGGTCAGTGCCGCCGCAGCGTCAGAGACGACCGACTCCGCTTTCATGCGGACTCTGAAGGATGTCGAGGTGACTGCAACGCGCCGTCCTCTCGCTACGACTCAGGTGTTGGCCGGGCCGAAGCTTCAGGCTCTTTCGTCGACCTCTGTCGCCGATGCCCTGAAATATTTCGCCGGGGTGCAGATAAAGGATTACGGCGGCCTCGGCGGCCTTAAAACCATCAATGTCCGTTCGCTCGGTTCGCAGCATGTCGGTGTCTACATCGACGGCATAAGAATCACCAACGCGCAGAACGGTACTGTCGACCTCGGCAAATTCTCTCTGTCGACGCTTGAATCGGTATCGCTCTATAATGCCAACAGGCTCGATATGTGTCAGTCGGCTTCGGAATATGCCTCGGGAGCAACGGTGTATCTTCAGACGCGCCGCCCTGTGAGCGACTCGCTGACAGTGCTCGCCGGAGTCGGATCGTTCCATACCTACCGCGGCCGCGCCAACATGCAGTTCAGCCGGCGCGGGTGGAGCGGATTTGTCGACGGCGAATATCTCAATTCCCGGGGTGACTATCCGTTCAGGTATAAATCGGAATTCGAGGATACGGTCGGGCGCCGCCGGAATTCCGATATAGAATATTTCAGAATAGAGAGCGCGCTGTTCAGGGGTGGTTTCGCGTCGCACGTTTATTGCTATGTGTCGGAGCGCGGATGTCCGGGCGGAATAGTGCGGCGCCTCTCTGACAAATACACGAATATCGGGCGCGAATGGGACACCGACCTGTTCGCGCAGCTGTCGTGGCAACATACCTTTGCGCGCCGGCATACGGTTAAGCTGAACGCCAAGTACACTCATGAATATCTGCGTTACAACACCGACTATCCCGAGAATCAGAACACGGCCAAGGTCGACAACCATTACTATCAGAACGATGCGTTCGCCTCGGCTTCCTACGCCGTGCGTCCGTGGCAATGGGTCAGCTTCAACGTGGGTTACGACGCCCGCATGTCGTGGCTCACGGCCGATCTGAAACATTTCAGCCCGGTCAGGCGCCTCGATCAGAAAGCTGTGGCCGCCGTTCAGGCGCAGTGGCGCGGATTGCGGTTGGCCGCCTCGGCTCTCTATCAGCATTATAAGGACTATACCAACCTTAAGGTGGGAGCTGCCGACCCTCTGCAGAAAGTCACGCCGTCGGTCACTCTGGGTTACAGCTGGCGCGGGCTGAGCGCCCGTGCGTGGTATAAATGTATATTCCGGGTTCCGACTCTCAACGACCTTTATTACACTCAGGCCGGCAACCGGAATCTTAAACCTGAATATACGAAGCAGTGGAATATCGGGCTTGAGTACAACTATCTCACGGCCCGATGGATGGCCTCGGCCCAGGCCGACGTCTATATCAATCATATCGACGACCGGATTGTGTGTCTCCCGCTCAAGGGAACCTATACATGGTCGATGATGAATTACGGCAAGACATTCTGCCGCGGTCTGAACGCCACGCTCCAGGGGCAGTATACGCCGGGCGACTGGACTTTCTCGCTGCTTGCCTCGTTCACCCTTCAGGACGACCTGAACCGCACCAATCCCGACAGCCCCGACACCTACAACAAACCTATCTGCTATTCGCCCCGGTTCTCATCGGGCGTAACGGCGATCGTGGCGTGGCGATGGCTGTCGCTTACCGTGAGCGAGCTTCATGTCGGCGAGCGCATGTGGTCGTATGCCGACCCCCGCGATGTGCTCTCCCCCTACGACAATGTCGATCTGAAACTCACAGGCCGCTGGCGCGGCTTCACCGCGTCGTTTGAGGTGAACGACCTGTTCGATGTTCAGTACGAGCATATTCAGCGCTATCCGATGCCGGGCCGCGCCTTCAGCTTCACGCTTTCATATTCAATCAGTAACAGAATACACAGATGAAAAGACTTTTACTTTCTATCGCCGTCATCGCCGCATGGGCTATGGCGGCAGCCGCTCAGGAGAGAATCATTCTTCTGAACGAGGGAAACTGGCAGTCTGACAACGGACGTCTGAGCTATTTCGAAGACGGCCGGATTGTCAGCAACCAGTGGTTCCGCGATGTCAACGGCTACAAGTTAGGCGATACGCCTAACGACATCATTCAGGTCAACGACAACCTGATAGCGATGGCCATCAACTGGTCGAACATCGTTCAGTTCATAACGCCCGAGGGGAAGGCGGTGGCTGCCACCGAGGATGTGCCCAACAACCGCAAGCTGGCTTCCGACGGACGATATGTCTATATCTCGTCATACGGCCATGAGTGTAAGGTCAACGGCGCCATGGAATACTTCACGAAAGGCTATGTGGCTAAAATCGATGTCGCCACCTTCGATGTCGTCGATGCCGTCGAGGTCGGCTATGAGCCTGAGGGCATAGCGCTCTACCGCGGGAAGCTCTTCGTGGCGAATACGGGCGGATATGCCTTTCAGGAAGACCATGAATACGAGACCACTGTCAGTGTGATCGACGCCGCCACGATGAAAGTGGAGCGGAACGTCGAGACAAACATCATCAATCTCTACGGAAAAATGTCGCAGAGCGGACAGTATCTGTGTATAAACTCGCCCGGCGACTATTACGACGTGCCGGCCTGCATGATGATATTCGATTGTCAGGCTGTGATCGAAGGCAAGCCCGACCCGGAGTGTTTCCAGAGCCTGGAATATGCCGCCACCTACAACTGCGTCAATACCGACGGCCGCTTCTTCGCCATCGGCTCGCGTTTCTCATATTATACGGGCGACTATACCTTTAACTATATTTCGGTCGACCCTGTGGAGGTCATGGCCACGAAAGGAGCCAAAGGCGTGTCGGAGACAATGCCGGGCACCGTGCGTGAAGACTTAATGAAGATCCAGATGCCCTACGGCATTTATGTCAACCCCTACACAGGATATATCTATGCCACCGACGCAGGCGAGTTCGTGGCCGCCGGCGGACTCTACCAGTGGACTCCCGAAGGCGAGTTCCTCGGCACCCATCAGGTCTATATCAATCCGGCACATTTTCTCGCGCTCAACCCGAACAGGGGCGCCATCGGCGAAATTGCCGCCGAAGAGGAAAGCCTCTCCGACGCTACAATCTACAATCTTCAGGGAATGCGGGTGGTCAATCCCGTCGCGGGCCAGATCTATATTCAGAACGGCCGGAAATTCATCTATCATCAGAACTGACATTTATAAATAATAAACCATCATGAGACTAAAAACTGCATTTATTGCGCTGATGACATTTCTCACCTGCGCATTAACCGCATCGGCAGTCGAGGTCACGGTCAAGATGAACGCCGTGTCAACGACCATGTCGATGAAATCGAAGGCCACCGGCGAGGATGTCGCGGTCGGCGATGTCAACAAGATGCTGTATACCTTTACAGCGCCTCCGGGCGATTACGTGATCACCGGCTACGCCAAAGACGGCAAGACCGTCAACGGAACTATCGACGTCTGTGTGGGCGATTCCGTAAAGCAGCAGATCACCGTGCTGACCCTCACGGCATACGTCAGCAACAAAACCAACGGAACGACATGGACTGTCGACAACGGCGATTATACGATCGACGTCAAAGTCAACAGCCGCGAGGGTGTCAACCATCCGATCACGCTCGGCGAGAGCGTGACCGCAGGTCGCAAGACATTCCTTGCCCTCAACGGCGACACGTATTCCTGCGCGTTCATTCCTTCGAAAGCCCATGCCGACGAGGGGTATCTGACTCTCTACAAGCAGGCTACACTCACGGGCAACGTCAATGTCAGCGGTGCCATACCTCAGTCTGACAACTTTACCGTGACCGTGCCCAAAGACGCCACTTTCGAGCTCAACATGAAGTTCTTCCACTTCATTGATTTCACAAGGGTAGACCCTGTGAAAGAGGTAGTCGAAGGTGATTTCAGAGTGCTCGTCTATCGCCTTGCCCACAGTCAGGTCTACAACTACCGCACATCGATGCCCGGCAAGCTCACTCAGGGCGGATATTTCACCATGAACAAGGATGTTGCCAAACGCCCGGTTCTGATGTTTACAAAATCTGACTATGAGGCGTTCGGGCCCAAGACGATCAAGCACGACGTGCAGGCCAACGAAGGCTTCGAGACCGGCGACATCTTTGTCAACGTCAACAAGGAGGGATACCTCGACCTCAACGTCGGCGATACGTTCCTCGCCCACGCCATGCGCACATGGCAGCTCACCGAGAACTCCACCAACAACTACTTCATCGAGCCTGATTTCCACTACACGATAATCGATACCGACGGCAAGGAGAGCGACTCGGTGATCAAGGTAGAACAGAAAGAGGGTTCGGCCTGGGCCAGCCTCAAGGCTGTCGGAGCCGGCACAGCGATAGTCCTCGTCACTTACGACGCTATCGGCCTCAACTTCTATGCTTCGTCGACCGGCGTCAAGCAGGCATATATGGGAGGCGAATACTGGAGCGCCATCTGGCCTGAGAACACCGCTGCCTATGTCATCACCGTAGGTCAGGGCAAATCAGCCGTCGACCCGCAGATGCTCGTCAACGAAAAATATAATCAGGGAGCGCTCAAGGTGGCAGGCAATTATGTCGATGCCGAGCACGACGTATTCTATTATCTCGACACTGAAGAGGGCTACTCATATACCTTCAGGGCCGACGGCGCCAACGAGGTGAAGATTGCCTATCCCGTCATCGGCGAGCAGATGGCCACATATTCAGGCTTCGGCGACGCGGGAGTGACAGCCAATGCCGACGGCTCCTATACGGTTCTTCTGAAAGAGGGGCGCCAGATTGTCCGGATGACCGATGCCTCCGGCAAGTCGGCCTATCAGGTCTTCACCGCCAAGAAGTGTCACCGCGAGATTGTGAACGTGAATCGTCCCGGCAGCAAAATCTTCCAGCCGGGCGATCAGCTCGCGATCCAGTATTCCGGTCTGCGTCATCCCGCCAACAAGCTCGCGGGCATATACAATATGTCGGCCTACGTGACATATAACGGTGTCCCCAACGGCACGTCGCTCATCCTCAGCGCCAACCAGTATAAATTCGGCTCTTCCGACAAGGCCCAGGCTGTCACTCTCGACATTCCCGCCGACCACGACGTCGCCGCCGAGCCCGAGCTGACGTTCACCGAAGGCGTGATTCAGGTGAACGGCTACGGCGATCCCATCGGTAATCACCGCATCATCGATCCTCGCGCCGGCCGCTCTCCCAACTTCACCGCAGTGCCCCACAAGACCTACTTCGGGGCAATTCCCGATGTGAGAGTGCCCGTCACGGCAGTAAGGAATTTCCCCATCAAGGTTGATTTCACGGCCGAGAACGGCAAGGTTACCGTGTCTTACCTCGGCAAGGAGCTCGAGGCCGACGACGAGGGCCTCTACGAGGGCACATACGGCTTCTATGACGTAGTCGCCACAGCTCCGGGCAACCGTTGCCAGCGTCTGCGCTACAATATTCCCGACGACGCCGAGGGCCTTCAGACATTTAACATTGAGCCCGTCAAACTCGACGACGACTGGTTCGGCACCAACTCTAAAGAGCCGGCCACCGACGCCGACGGCCGCTACGTGATTTCCTCGGCCTCGGAACTCGCCTGGTTCCGCGACAAGGTCAATGCGGGCGATGCCGCCGAGCCGCTTAAGGCCACGCTGACCGCCGACATAGATCTCGGTGACTACGACTGGACTCCGATAGGAGATACAAGCCATCCGTTTACCGGAGAGTTCACCGGCAACGGTCACACCGTCAGAGGTCTTTATATCGATCAGCCCCGCAGCAATATGCTTGGTCTGTTCGGCAGTGTCAAAGGAACCGACGCCGATCACCGCGCCCATATATCGGGTGTGACAGTCTACGGCTATGTCAACGGCAATATGACTCTCGGCGGTCTTGCCGCACATGTCCAGGGCTTCGCTGATATTGACGCCTGTGCCAACTATGCCGAAATCCACGGCGCCCGCAATGGCGTCGGCGGCCTGATCGGCGCTCTGACCCAGAAGACGTCTACAGTCACCAACTGCTACAACGCCGGAAGCGTATTCGCCGAGTCGACACGCGGCGGCATCGTCGGCAACCTCTCGAATGGCTGTGACGTTACCATCAGCAACGTGTTCAACGTCGGCGTTATCGAAGACCATGCCAACGGACACGCCATCGCCGGCTCAACCTATGCTGTCGACAACATCACCAACGCCTACGCGATAGCCGATTACGCCAAGACAGGCGGCTACACTCTCGTGACCGAAGCCCGCATGGCAAGCGGCGAGATCGCCTACCGTCTCGGCTCGGCCTTCGGCCAGAAGATAGGGGAGGACGCCCATCCCGTATTCAGCGACGACAAGGTCTACAAGGTGACATACTCTGTGGTCGACGCCGTTGCTGCGGCAGCCGAAGATGAAGGCCTGACGCTCTACTCGAACGCTGATCTCCCGACCCGCATAGGCGAGCAGGAAGTATTGTGGTATGCCGATGCGGCGCTCACTCAGCCCGTCACCGTTATCGACGCCGACAGCCGTCTCTATGTCAAGAACCTCTACACCTATACGCTTACCTATGTTCTCGACGGCGAGACATATAAGGAGGAAACCCACTACGAGGGGGAGGCAATCGCTCCTGAAGCCGATCCTGTCAGGGAGGGCTACACATTCTCGGGCTGGGAAGGTGTTCCCGAGGTAATGCCTGCCGGAAATGTCACCGTAACAGGTTCGTTTGCCGTCAACTCCTACAGACTCACCCTCTATCTCAACAACGAGGTGTATAAGGATGAGATGCTCGAATACGGCGCAGCCGTCGTCGTCGACGAACCCGAAGTGCCCGAGGGCTGCCGGTTCGACGGATGGACTGACGCCATCCCCGCGACTATGCCCGCCCACGACGTCGACATCCACGGCACCTATACCGAGCTCAGCGGAATCGCCGGCATCCTTGTCGACGCCGACGAGAAGGTGACCGTATGCACTCCGAGCGGCATTGTGCTCTACGCCGATAGGCCGTGGGGTGACGTCCGCGACACTCTTGCCCCCGGCGTCTACATTGTTCGCAGCGCCGCCGCCGTGACAAAGGTCTGCGTCAAATAATCCTTCCTGTCTCTGATTCGGAATCCCCGGCCTCAGGTCGGGGATTTCTTTATTTGTCGTTTTTCATTTTGCAGAGTCGGGGGTTTTGAGTAATTTTGCTCATTAATAATTAGCAACCTATGAATCCGTTCGATTATATCCACGTGGCCATGCACGGCCACTTCGACGACAAACTGTCGGTGCGCTACACTTTCAACGGCTCCGACGGCTCGTCGCAGCGCTGGGAAGGGTCGCTCCCCGATCCCGACGCCATCGTCCGCAATTTCATGAGCGCCCGCGAGTGCTACGTCATGTGGCAGAACCCGATGGGCCATTATTTCGGAATAATCACCGCCGATCCGATGGATCCGCGCGCAGGCCGCGTTATGGTGACTATCATGGTCGACAACGGCGACGCCGTGGCCGGCCGTGCCATATTCAGCGCTCTGAGCGGCCTTAAGAAGGCGTTTCTCGAAGACCGCCTGCTCAGCGACGACGCCGTGCGCAAGGTTCTCCAGAGCGTGGGCTTCCCCGAAGCGCCGATGAAGCTGGCTTCATGGAACTACAACCGTCCCGACGAGGGTGCGCGTCTCAGCCCGATATGCTACCGCACTTATCTGTCGACGCGCGAGCTCGAGACAGTATTCTCTTTTCCGAACCAGCCCGAATACAAGCGTTTCCACTATATCGTTGTCATAACCGCCACAGCCTCGTTGCGTCCCGGCGTCAGCGTCGACCGCATCACGGCTCCCGTGAAAAAGCAATACACCGTTGTCTGTCCCGACAATGTCAGCGCTTCGCAGGAGATTGTCGACGAGGGCGACCATCTGACATTGACCTTCACCAAAGACGGCTTCAACCCGCGCAAGGAGAATGTGACCATAGGAAGCCCGTCGCCCTACGTCCGCACCGACGGCAGCGCCCTTATCATAAAGACGGCCGAAGAGAGCGGAATGTCGTTCACGCGCAAGGTGCGCCTGAGCGTGCGCTCGGCAAAAGGGGGCGCCATCAACGGCTACACCATGAGCGTCAACGACCGCACGGTCAACACGATGGAGCCTTTCGTAGAGCTTAACGAGACCGACTTCCAGCCCGGCAAGCGCGTCGAGATTCAGGTGGCCAGCAATAATTTCCAGCCTCTGAAGCAGAGCTACGAGCCCGCCGAGCTGATGCGCCAGAGTGCCATCGAGCTTGTTCTTCAGCCGCTTGAAGAGGGGATTGTGCTGCGGCTCGATTTCGGCGAAGGCCGCGTGTTCGAGCAGCAGATCTCGCTTGAGAAGAACACCCCCGAATACAGTCAGCTCCGCGGTGGCAACTTCCACGGCTTCCGTGCCCACCGCCAGGCCGGTCAGGGCGAGATCTACAATGTCGACGTCCGTTCGGCAAGCAAGCCCGTGGCTCCGAACTTCGACAACGTTGCCTCGCGCGACGACCGCGACGAGAGCCGTCGCCGCGTAGTGCCCGTGTTCCCCAAGGCCGGCGAGGCCGAGCGTAAGACGGCCGACACTCCGCGCGAAACAGTCGCCGCCGAGAAAAAGCCGTCGCTCATCGAGAAACTGCGCGCCGGCAAGGAGGCCGAGAAAGAGTCAGCCGCCAAGAGCGCCGAGGTCAAGGCTCCCGAGAGACCGCGCGGCCCCTACGACAAGCCTGCGGGCGACGAGGGCGAGAATTCGAACATTATAAAGTGGATATGTGTCGGAGTGTGTATCATAGCCGTCATCTTAGGCGCCATATATATCCTCAAGCCTGTCGACTCCGACAAGATTGCCGGCGCAGCCGTAGCTGTCGACTCTGTCAGCGCCGTGGCTCAGGATACTCCCGCAACGGCGCAGCCTGCCGCACAACCCGCCGCTCAGCCTGCGGCCGCTCAGCCCGCTCAGTCTGCCGGTGTCAGCGCCGACGAGCAGGCCGACATCGACTATTTCAACGCCAACCGCTCATGGCGCCGTGACGCCCTGAAGAGCGACAGCGGCCGCAAACTCTACGACGCCATCGTGGCCGGCAAGATAACAGAGATTGTCAACCATCCCTATTTCGCCACTGCCGGACGCGCCACCAACAAAGACGCCAACAACGTGGCCGACCTCATCTGGGCCGCCACCGGAACCCCCAACGAGGGTGGCAACTCGATAGCCCTGACGAAAGCCGAGAAGGGAGGCGCAATCAATCTGTGGGATCTCTATGAGGCCCTCGCACGCCGCAAGCCGGCCGAGCCTAACGCCAACCCCCGTCCCGGAAAATGAAAAATATCATTGTAACACTGCTTTCACTGGCTGTGGCCCTCGGGGCCACAGCCGGTTCTTTCATCGTCACGCCCGATCACGCCCGGGCGCAGTATCAGCCCTATCCCGACACGCTTGTCGCTGCGCTGACGCCTGCTCCAGCCGGATATGAGCCGTTCCATATCGAGCATTACGGGCGCCACGGCTCGCGCTGGCTCATCGATCCTAAGAACTATTCCGTTCCCGTCGAAGAGCTCTCGAAAGCCGAGCGCGCAGGCGTTCTGACCCCGTTGGGTGCCGATATTCTCGCCGAACTGCGCGCCTTCGCAGAGGCTTCGCGCAGACGGCTCGGCGAACTGACGCCGCTCGGAGCCGACCAGCACCGCCGCATAGCGCGCCGCATGGCGGCCAACTTCCCCGAGGTCATAACCGACTCGACAGTCATCGACGCCCGCTCGACGGTAGTTATCCGCTGTATATTGTCGATGCTCAACGCTGTCGGCGAGTTGCGAAAGGCTGTGCCCGGCGCCACGGTTCGCACCGACGCGTCGGAACGCGACATGTGGTATATGAACCACCACGACCCCGAGAAGAACGCAATCACCGACAGCGCCCGCGCCCGTTATTACGAGCCCTTCGCAAACCGACATCTCCCTTCGGGCGAGTTTCTCGGACGCCTTATCTCCGACAAGCGTTTTGCCGCCGACTCGATCAACCTCCCGGCTCTTGCCGATAACCTCATGGAGGTAGCTCTCAACGTCGGCTCGACGCCCGAGTTCGAGCCTATGCTGACGCGCATCTTCTCGCCCGCCGAGATCAACGAGGCTTGGCTCAGGGCCAACGCCTCATGGTTCCTCAACGGCGGCAATTCGGCCCTCAACAAGGGTCGCGGCGCCATGGTGCAGCGCCATCTGCTACGCAATATGATAGAGTCGGCCGACACCGCCTTCGCCTCGCTGCGCCCCAGCGCCAACCTGCGCTTCGGCCACGAGACAATGGTCATGTCGCTCGCCGTTCTTCTCAATCTCGGCGACTATGGCACCGAACACAACGACTTCGACACGCTCGCCTCGCAGTGGCGCGCCTACGAGATCTTCCCGATGGCCTGCAACGTCCAGATGGTTTTCTACCGCCGTCCCGGCTCGACCGACCCCGGCGACATTCTCGTCAAATTCCTGCTCAACGAGCGCGAGATGCCTGTCAGCGGTTACGGCCCCGGCCCCTACTACCACTGGGCCACCATGCGCGACGCCCTGCTTCGCCGCGCCAACTCCATCCCCTGACCTCAACTATTAGTCAAATAGGCCTAATAAGCCTAATAAGCCTAATATGTCTAATTAGACTTATTCAACGAAAGAGGGCGCCCTGCTGATGCGGGGCGCCCTCGGTTTGCGATTTATCGTCGGTTAAGCTTCGGGGTGGGGGCCGGCGGCTACGAGTGCCTTACCGGCGGCGTTGTCCTCGAATTTCTTGAAATTGTCGATGAACATGTTGGCGAGCTTGTCGGCCTTCTTGTACCATTCGGTCGGGTCGGCGTAGGTGTCGCGCGGGTCGAGGATCTTCGGATCTACGCCGGGGAGTTCGGTGGGAACGACGAAGTTGAAGATCGGCAGGGTCTTTGTCGGGGCCTTGAGGATGGCGCCGTCGAGGATGTTGTCGATGATGCCGCGGGTGTCGCGGATCGAGATGCGCTTGCCTGTTCCGTTCCAGCCGGTGTTGACCAGATAAGCCTTGGCACCGCTCTGCTGCATGCGCTTGACGAGCTCTTCGGCATATTTTGTCGGATGGAGGCTCAGGAAGGCTGCGCCGAAGCAGGCGCTGAAGGTCGGGGTGGGCTCGGTGATGCCGCGCTCGGTTCCGGCGAGCTTGCTGGTGAAGCCGCTCAGGAAGTAATATTTGGTCTGCTCGGGATCGAGGATCGAAACGGGGGGCAGAACGCCGAAGGCATCGGCCGACAGGAAGATGACGTTCTTGGCGGCGGGACCGCGAGAGGGTTTGACGATGTTCTTGATGTGGTCGATAGGATAGCTGACGCGGGTGTTCTCGGTGACGCTCTTGTCGTTGAAGTCGATGTGGCCTTCGCCGTCTACGGTGACGTTCTCAAGAAGGGCGTCGCGGGAGATGGCGTTGTAGATGTCGGGTTCGCTATCTTTGTCGAGGTTGATGACCTTGGCGTAGCAGCCGCCTTCGTAGTTGAAGACGCCGTTGTCGTCCCAGCCGTGTTCGTCGTCGCCGATGAGCAGACGTTTCGGGTCGGTCGAGAGGGTGGTCTTACCTGTGCCCGAGAGGCCGAAGAAGATAGCGGTGTTCTCGCCGTTGAGGTCGGTGTTGGCGCTGCAGTGCATCGAGGCGATGCCGCGCAGGGGGTTGTAGTAGTTCATGATCGAGAACATACCTTTCTTCATCTCGCCGCCATACCAGGTGTTGATGATGAGCTGCATGCGCTCGGTCAGGTTGAATGCAACGCAGGTCTCGGAGTTGATGCCGAGTTCTTTCCAGTTCTCGACTTTGGCTTTCGAGGCATTGAGCACGACGAAGTCGGGCTTGAAGTTATCGAGTTCTTCCTTGGTCGGACGGATGAACATGTTGGTGACGAAGTGGGCCTGCCATGCTACTTCCATGACGAAGCGGACGGCCAGACGGGTGTCGACGTTCGTGCCGCAGAAGGCATCGACAACATAGAGGGTCTTGTCGGAAAGTTCTTTGTCGGCGATGGCTTTCAGAGCGTCCCAGGTGGCGGGAGTGATGGGCTTGTTGTCGTTCTTGTAGCCTTCGGTTGTCCACCAGATTGTGTTGGCGCTGGTATCGTCTTTGACAAAGAATTTATCTTTAGGCGAGCGGCCGGTATAGATACCGGTCATAACGTTGACGGCGCCGAGCTCGGTGAGCTGTCCTTTTTCATAGCCTTCGAGGCCCGGTTTGGTCTCGTCGATGAAGAGTTCGTTCCACGAAGGATTGTGGACTACCTTCGCTCCGCTGATGCCGTACTGGCTTAAATCAATTGTACTCATTGGGTTAATGTATAAAAATATGTAATTTGGATTTCTTTACCTGTTACTTCTTTTTTGACGCTGCAAAGGTAAGGTTTTTTCTTGATGTTTAGACCGATAGATTACGGAAATATTTCTCTATTAATAAAATTTCACAATCATGTCGGAACCTTTGTCGGGCAGACTTAATATAAAACGCGCGCGAGGCCCGGAAGGTTCAGCGCCGCTGCGGAAAATTCTTCGACCGCAGAATGGTCAGTTTTTCTCCGCCGACAACGAGCATGGCCCCGACGCCCCGAAGAGAGCCGATCATCGCCATGGCCTCGGCGGCCGGCATGGCCATGCAGGCAGTGGCCAGCGCGTCGGCTTCCATTGCCGTCGGGGCGATGACGGTGGCCGAGAGTGTGGCTGTTTCAACAGGATGGCCTGTCAGGGGCGATATCGTGTGGCCTACGCGCCGACCGTCGAGGTCGCGGTAGTTTCGGTAGTTTCCCGAGGTAGCGACACCGCAGTCGGTCAGGGCTACGGTTGTCAGTTCGCTGTGGACTACGCTGTCGCGGCTTTCGACAGGGGCGTCGATCATTATATGCCAGGGCTCGCCGCGCGGGTTCGTGCCGGCGAGGGCTATCTCGCCGCCGATTTCTACCATATAGTCGGTGGCGCCTCCCCGGCGCAGGGCTTCGCCGACGGCGTCGCAGCCGAGCCCTTTGGCTATGGCCGAGAAGTCGAAATGGGTTGCATTCGTTTTCTTGACAACGCGGCCGTCGGCGTCGACAAAGCAGTCCTGAATTCCTACGCTCTCGAGCACTGCCGCAATTCCCGCTTCCGAGGGAGCTGTCCCCTCGCCGTCGCGGCCGAAGCCCCAGAGGTTTACCAGCGGCTCGACCGTCGGGTCGAAAGCGCCGCGGCTGAGGGCGTTGACGCGCCGCGACATCGTCATGACTTTCATGAAAAGGCTGTCGGCTCCGATTTTTCTGCTGTCGGAGATATTGACGAGACTGACAAGCGATTCGTCGTTGAACACGCTCAGCGAGTTCTCGACGCGCATGAGCGCCGCAGCTATCGAGTCGTCGAGAGGGCGGTCGGCGCGGTAGGTGATCCGGTAGGTAGTGTGCCATACCGAACCCTCGACAGTGCGGTAACCGGCGCGCTGATTGCATGACGTAAGCAGCAAAGCAGTAAGAAATGTCAGCAAAAACTGTTTCATAAGGCGGGATTGTTGAAAACTTTCGGGCAAAGTTAGCTGTTATATTCAAAAAAAATGTGTATGTTTGCGAAAATAGCTACTGAATTATCGCTTCGATAATCGCAAATACCAATATTCACAACTTAAACTCTAATCGCTCATCTTTCTATGTCAAACGTCAACAAGTCTTATCTTTTTCTCGCGCCCGGTTTTGAAGAGATCGAGGCGCTGACAACTGTCGACGTCCTGCGCCGCGCAGGCATCTCTGTGGAAACAGTTTCGATCACCGACACAACCGCCGTGACCGGCGCCAATAATATAACCGTCAAGGCCGACACAACACTCTCTCAGGCCGAAATCAACCGTCCCGACTGGCTCATCTGTCCGGGAGGAATGCCGGGAGCCTCAAATCTCGTGGCCTGCGACAAACTCGCCAACCTTCTGCGTGACCACGCCGCGCGCTCGGGCCGTATTGCCGCAATCTGCGCCGCTCCGGCAGTGGTGCTCGCCGAGCTCGGCATTCTCGACGGCCGCGAGGCAACCTGCTATCCCGGTTTCGAGCAGATGGCCCCGAAAGCCATCATGGTAGACCGCTCTGTTGTCGTTGACGGCAACATCATAACTGCCAACGGCCCCGCTGCGGCCATGCCGTTTGCTCTTGCCATAGTGAAAGCCACGCTCGGCGCCGAAGTAGCCGGCCAGATCGGTCAGGGGCTGCTCTTCTACCCCAAGAACTTCGAATTCTACTTCTGAGCGTCCTGCGAAATGAATAAAAGAGGCTGCGCCGCAGCCTCTTTTGTGGTTATTGATGACGGGATCATTTCTTCTTGTCGTCGACAACAGCGTTGACGTCGATATACTGAGCGGGTTTGGTGAGCCAGCTGACTAAAGAAGAATTATTGAAGTTTTCCGTGAAGGACGAAGTCGTAGCTGTTGCCGCGGTAGTTGACGAAATTGCTGCGGTAGGTGACACTTCCGGTGGCGCGATTGATTGAGAGCGTTCCGGAGATATTGCCGGTTACCGTCTGATGGCTGTTAAAATTCTGTTGGCCAAAGCGTTGCAAGGCGGAGGGCCCAGCTAAGCGGAGGGCGGCACCGTGGGGCAGCCGCCGACCTTAAATGCCAAATGGAACATTGCTCTAATGTCTGCAATGCGCACAAAATCAAGCTGTTGTATGGAATAGGCTGCCCCACGGAGCAGCCCTACGTCATATCATCGCAAATGGCTAATGTCCGTAGTAACAATCATAATCCCACCGGGCAATATTAGTCTCGATATATTCTGCAATCTTATTGCCATCTTTTACACCCCTTATAATATGATCGTGAAACCGATTCTGCCATCCGAAAGTGATGTTGTTTCTCCTGGCGAACCTCGTGACAGCTTGTTTAAACCCTCCGACGACAACACCAAGCGCTGTACGTATTGGAGGAACACAACCGGGCGCTTCTGTCGGCTCCTTTATGCAAATGATGGCATGAATGTGGTTTGGCATCACGATGAAGAGCGGCACTTCTGCGTATTTATAATGGTTATGCAATAATTCGAGCTCGTCATGTGCGTACCTGCCGACGGCCGAAAGATGCATCTCACCATCTGTTATCTTTCCGAAATAATGGCACTTATCTCGGGCGCAAATAGTGACAAAATAGTTTCCGCCCGAGTAGTGGTGAAACTCTGCTCGTATGATTTTTCGTCTACAATGAAGGGACGTTGGGGCAGCGTTGTTGTCGGCAGCGATATTGTCGGCCGCGGCTGCACCACGGTGCAGCCCTACGTCTTCGATCATTTTTTTAGTTGACATGGTCAGCCGAGGGTCAGCTCGAAGTCGGCGATGAATTTCGAGAACGAAGGGATCGTGGCGCGCATATTCTCGTAGACTTCGCGCTCGGTCCAGGTCGATGATGAGCCCGGGCCAGTCTCGAGCTCGACGTCGATCGTTATGAGGTCGTTCTCGAGCGAGCCGCGCAGATGGGTCAGCAGCGCAGGCATCTGACGGCCCATTAGGTCGAGCTGCATATCGTTGGCCACGGTCATTACGAAGGCGTGGTCTTTCCCTTCGGCAGCCTGCGGAACCGATGCGCGCATCGTGTTGACGAGAATCTGTTCGCGCGGATGAGCCGCCATGAAGGTCTCCCAGGCCTTGACGAAAGCCTCGCGAGTGAAAGGATTGCTGCGCTGCGTTGTCAGCGTGGCCTCGGGTTTGCGCTCATCGGAGGCTGCCTGAGCGCGGCCGCGAAGCGTTGGCCCGCGCCCGACAGGGCGCAGCGTCGGAGCCGGAGTCGGCGCCTTTGGCGCCGGCATTGGCTCTACATTAGCTATTTTAGCTACCTTAGCCGGCTCAGCCGGCGCAGCAGGGCGGTCGATAGGCTTTAGCTGCCCCCCGGCGCGACCGCTATTGGTCGAGGGGCGCACTGATTGGCATATCTTGGCGAGCGTCAGCTCAACAAGAAACTGTTTGCCTGAGGCAGTGCGGTAGTTGAGGTCGGCTTCGTTGAGCAGACACATGGCGCGGTAGATGAACCCCGGCGTGCATTTCTGCGCCGCTTCGGTCAGCTGTGCCGCTTCCGAGGCGTCGGCGTCGAGAAGCGATGCCGTTGCCGGTTCGCGGGCAACCATCAGGTCGCGCATGAACGCCGCCAGCTCGGCGATGAAGAAGTGGCTGTCGAAGCCGCGCGAGCGGACCTCTTTATATATCAGCCATGTCTGGGCCACGTCGCCCTTCAGGAAGGCGTCGAGCAGGCGCAGAAACAGCGCATGGTCGAGCATGTTGAGGCTTTCGAGTGCTGCGGCGCGTGTTATGTTGTTGCGCGACGAGGCTGCCACCTGATCGAATATGCTCAGCGCGTCGCGCATGGCGCCGTCGGCCTTGCGCGCTATCAGCGCCAGAGCGCTGTCTTCGGCGGCAATTCCTTCGTTGGCGGCCACCATCTTGAGGTGGTCGACCATGTCGCGTATCGAAATCGTGTTGAAATCATAGATCTGGCATCGCGACAGAATCGTAGGTATGATCTTGTGTTTCTCGGTGGTTGCCAGAATGAAAATAACGTGGGCCGGCGGCTCTTCGAGTGTCTTCAGGAAAGCGTTGAAGGCCGCGTTTGAGAGCATGTGGACCTCGTCGATGATGAAAACGCGGTAGCGCCCCTGGGTCGGAGCCACCATAACTTGGTCGACAAGCTCGCGCATGGCGTCGACGCCGTTGTTGCTCGCTGCGTCCATCTCGATGATATTCAGCGAGTTGCCGGCGTTGAAGGCGCGACACGAAGCACACTCGTTGCAGGCTTCGCCGTCGGCTGTCGGGTGTTCGCAGTTGATAGTCTTGGCGAAGATGCGCGCGCAGGAGGTCTTGCCGACTCCGCGCGAGCCGGTGAAAAGATAGGAATGGGCAAGACGCCCCGACGCGATGGCATTTTTAAGTGTCGACGTCAGAGCACGTTGGCCGACGACGCTGTCGAACGTCGACGGCCGGTATTTGCGTGCTGAAACAAGATAATGATCCATACTACAAAGATAGCGCTTTTTTCGGTTTTCCCCCGCTATATTATAATAAAAGGTGTCGGAAAGGGTTATCGGAGCAGGGCGGGGACGAAGGCGTCGGGGTAGTGGGTTAGGACGTGGTCGGCAGGGGTGCCGACGATGGTTATGATGTCGAACTGGGGGCGCTGGGGGTAGTCGCCGCTTCGGAGGAAGCTGTCGGCGAAGCGGGCCATGCGGCGCCGCTTTTCGTGATTCACGGCGTCGAGCGGATCGTCGAAAGGGGTTGAGCGTGTCTTTACTTCTACGAACATTATTCCGGAGCCGCGCGTGGCCACGATATCGATCTCGTCGCGGCCGAAGCGGAGATTGCGCCCGACGATAGCATAACCGCCGGCTACGAGGTAGTCGGCGGCTATATCTTCGCCCCAGCGGCCTATGTCGTTGTGACGTGCCATTGCGGGGTCGGTTTTATCAGTCGATGAGCGAGTGGCCTGTCATCTCGGCGGGCTGTTCGAGACCCATTATCGAGAGCATTGTGGGAGCGACATCGGCGAGGCGTCCGGGGCCGACGTGGGCGTCTTTGCGCTCGGTGACGTAGATACAGGGCACGGGGTTGAGCGAGTGGGCCGTGTTGGGCGTTCCGTCGGGGTTCTCGGCGTTGTCGGCGTTGCCGTGGTCGGCAATGATGATTACCTCGTAGCCGGCTTTCTTGGCGGCTTCGACGGTGTCGCTGACGCAGAGGTCGACGGCCTTGACGGCTTTCTCGATGGCTTCGTAGACTCCGGTGTGGCCGACCATGTCGCCGTTGGCATAGTTGACGACGATGAAGTCGAATTTCTGCGAGGCGATGGCTTCGACGAGTTTGTCCCTGACCTCGAAAGCGCTCATTTCGGGCTTGAGGTCATAGGTGGCTACTTTGGGCGAGGCGACGAGAATGCGCTCTTCGCCGGTGTAGGGCTCTTCGCGGCCGCCGTTGAAGAAGAATGTCACGTGGGCGTATTTCTCGGTCTCGGCTATGTGGAGCTGTTTCTTGCCGAGCTTCGAGAGATATTCGCCGAGGGTGTTGACGACGTTCTCCTTGTCGAAGAGGATGTGAACCCCGGTGAACGAGGCATCGTAGGGGGTCATGCAGAAATATTGCAGTCCTGCGATGGTCTTCATTCCGGCCTCGGGCATATCGTGCTGGGTCAGCACGGTGGTCAGCTCTTTGGCGCGGTCGTTGCGGTAGTTGAAGAAGATTACGGCGTCGTTCTCTGCGATGAGACCTTCGCCCTGGGCGAGCGAGGCATTGTGGATCGGCTTTATGAATTCGTCGGTAACGCCGTCGGAATAGCTCTTCTCAACAGCTCCGGCCATGTCGGTGGCCTGGGCGCCGGTGCCGGCAGTCAGCAGGTCGTAGGCCTCCTTGACGCGCTCCCAGCGCTTGTCGCGGTCCATGGCGTAGTAGCGGCCTACGATCGAGGCGATGCTGCCCGTGGTCTTGGCCATGTGCTCTTCGAGGCGTTCGATGAAGCCTTTGCCCGAGTGCGGGTCGGTGTCACGGCCGTCCATGAAGCAGTGGACATAGACCTTCTTCAGGCCGTAGTGTGCCGCGATGTCGAGCAGTGCGAAGAGATGGTCGAGGCTTGAGTGGACGCCGCCGTCGCTGACGAGGCCCATGAGGTGGAGCGGACGGTCGTTCTCTCTGGCATAGCCGAAAGCGGCTTTTATCTGGTCGTTGTTGAGAATCGATTTGTCGGCGATGGCCTTGTTGATCTTGACGAGATCCTGATAGACCACACGGCCGGCGCCGATATTGAGGTGTCCCACCTCGCTGTTGCCCATCTGGCCGTCGGGAAGTCCGACATTTTCGCCGCTGGCCTGCAGCTGGTTGTGGGGGTAGGTTTTCAGAAGATAGTCCCAGTAGGGGGTCGGAGTGTTGTAGATGACGTCGCCGTGGCCGTGGTTACCGATGCCCCAGCCGTCAAGAATCATGAGAAGTGCTTTGTGAGCCATAATATGTGTAACGTTTTAGCGCTGCAAAGTTACGAATTTTTTGTCAGAATTTCAGCGAGGCGCCGACCGAGAGGAAGTTATAGGAGTTGTCCCAGCCGTTGCGCAGGGCGCCGCTGACCATGCCGGCCTGGATGTTGGCGGCCCAGCGCGGGGTTATCCAGTAGCGTGCGCCGATGTTGACGGCCATGGCGAACGAGGCCTCGGTAGCGCGGCGGCCTTCCCACTGGGTGTGGTCGAGGTCGTTGAAGCTGTAGGCTGTGGTGACATCCTCGTTGTCGTTCTTCATTGTCTGGCTGAACGATTTCTCCGAGAAGCCTTTAAGATCGGTCAGGCCTGTCGAGAAGTGGTTGAGGACGGCCACACCGATGCCGATGTTGAGATATGTGTCGAGGCGGTCGATGGGCGAGTAGTGGAGCGATGCCTGGGGCAGAAACGAGATGTCGTCGCGGCGGAAGCGGGTGTAGGCGGTTCCGTAGCCTTTGCGTTCGATTGTCTCTTTTTCCGACACTGTAGTGCGCAGCCCTGTTGTCGGGTCGCGGCGCCAGCCGTAGTTGACGCTGTTGTAGGAGTAGTCGTAGTTTCCGATTATCTGCACACGGTCGGTCTTGCCGCTGACGCCGTTGTCGATGGCCAGACCTACGCCGATGCTGAAGGGCTGTCCGAATATTCTGAGGTCATCTTTGATTATATATTCAAAGGCGATGCGCTGGGTGAACATCGCTTTATCGGGGCCTCCGCTGTTGGTTATCGCACCGACGCCGATGCCCGCATCGGCTATTCTGGCTCCTTTTTCGATGGGGTCGGCCGGGGTAAAGGCCGAGGCGGTGGCGGCGCCGGCCAACAGGACAGATGCAAGGATGAAGCTCTTTTTCATGACGGTAGTGTTGATAAATGTGTGGTTATTTGAACAGCTTCGGGAGGAAAAGGCGCAGGTAGTCGCGCCAGTTTTTCCAGGTGTGTCCACCTTCTGAGCTGTGGTATTCGTAGTTGAGACCCGCCTTGTCGAATTCGGCGAGCATCTCTTTGTTTTCGCGGGCGAGGAAGTCGGTCTTTCCGATACCTACCCAGAGCAGCAGCGGCTTGGCATCAGCCAGAGCGCGCAGTGCGGGGCCCGGGTTGTCGTAGGATTTTGAGTCGGAATACTTTCGGGGATGCAGAAAGCTTGAGAACGAGCCGATATAGCCGAACATCTCGGGGTTCTCGCGGGCTATGTGGATTGTGTGGAAGCCGCCCATCGAGAGACCGGCGAGGGCGCGCGAGGCGCGGTCTGTGTTCGTCGGATAATGGCTGTCGACCCATTCGACGATGGCGGGGAACGAAGCTTCGAACTCGCCGTTCATAGTGCGCGGCGGACGCGACACGGGCTGGGCCGGCGCGCCGGGGTTGTCGCCGGGAGCGGCCTTGTGGGCTATGTTGCCGTTGGGCATCACGACTATCATCGGCTCGACCTGCCCGGCGGCTATCATGTTGTCGAGAATATAGGGAGCGCGTCCCAGCTCGGGCCATGCGTTTTCGTCGCCGCCAAGGCCGTGGAGAAGATAAAGCACCGGATAGCGGCGGTCGGAGCGCGGGTCGAATCCGGCGGGGGTGTAGACTGTCATGCGCCGGCCGTCGGGCCCCCACACTTTTGCCACAGTGCCGTGGGGGACGTCCTGCGAGCGCAGTTCGGGGTCGGTTACGACGTAGTTCGACAGATACATTTCGTTGCGCTCAGTGAAGGCGTTGGCGGGATCGATTGTGCGGACGCCGTCGATGTTGAAGAAGTAGGTGTAGTAGTCGGGGCGCAATGATTTGGTGCGTCCGCGCCATATGCCGTCGGCGCCTCGCGTCATCTTTGTCGGGGCGAGATCTCCGCCGACAGTGACAGAGGCGGCTTTCGGGGCATATACGGCGAGCGATACTGTGGCGTCGTCGTTGACGACACCCGACTTGGGCTGTTTCGGGGCTGCGGCGAAGGCCTGACAGGCTGCCGCGGCCACGGTAATGGCGATGAGCAGTTTTTTCAGATATTGCATACCGGGCATTTTTGGTCGCGCTCGATGGCGACGGTGGTGAATGTCATTGTGAAGGTGTCGATTGTCAGAAGGCGGTCGGCGAGCGGGCTGCCGAAGCCTCCGGCTATTTTCATGGCCTCGCAGGCCTGAACCATTGCCGTCAGTCCGACGACGCCGCTGAAGATTCCGGCTCCGGCACATGAGCCTTCGGCGTTGTCGCCCGGCAGGCCGTCGCCGTAGAGACAGCCGTAGCAGGCATGCCCGGGCAGAACCGTCATGACCTGTCCGCCGAAGCGGCCGACGGCGCCGTAGACGTAGGGCAGACGAGCGCGGGCCATGGCGCGGGCCACGGTGAGTTTCGACGTGTAGGAGTCGGTGCAGTCGAGAGCTACGTCCCAGGGCGCGGCGGCGAGTATCGCGCCTGAGGTCGAATCGTCGAAGCGGCTCTCGAAGACAATGGTCTCCACCGAGGGGTTCAGCGAGGCGATGCGGCGGCTGGCACAGACGGCTTTGGGGAGACCTGTGTCGGCGTCGGTATAGAGAATCTGGCGCTGGAGGTTCGACAGCTCGACGATGTCGGGGTCGACGATGCCTATGCGCCCCGTTCCGGCGGCTGCGAGATATTCCAGAGCCGCCGAGGCGAGTCCGCCGGCACCGATAACGAGAACCGACGCCTTTTCGAGCCGCCGCTGTCCTTCGGGGCCAATTCCGGCGAGCTGAAGATGTCCTTTATAGCGGATGTCAGAATTCATATCCGGCCTCGGCTATTCGTTTGCGGTCGGCTTCGACGGTCGACCCTATGGTTGTCAGCAGATCGCCGACTATGGCGCCGTTGACGGCGATGCGCATGGCGCGCAGCTGGGTGTGCTCGCTCATTAGTGCGCGCCCTCCGGCGAAACGTAGCTGAACGCCCGGATGGACGAAGCGGAACACTGCCACTGTTCTCAGAATCTCTTCCTCGCTCAGCGGAGCGGCGTTTTCGAGCGGTGTACCGGGGATGGGGTGGAGCAGGTTTATAGGAATCGACAGCGGCTTCACCTCTCGGAGAGTCAGCGCCAGTTCGACACGCTGGGCCATAGTCTCGCCCATGCCTATGATGCCGCCGGAGCAGACCTCGAAGCCGAGGTCGCGGGCCGCGCGAAGCGTGGCGAGCTTGTCGTCGGTAGTGTGGGTCGAGCAGACTGTCCTGAAGAACGATGGCCCCGCCTCGAGATTGCAGTGGTAGCGGGTCACTCCCGCTTCACGCAGGCACCGCAGTTCGTCGGAGCCGAGCAGCCCGAGCGACGCGCAGAGGCCCGTGCGGCATTCGGCACCGATGGCGCGGAACGTCGAGCAGATGGCGTCGAGCGCGGCGCCCTGCACTCGCCGGCCGCTTGCCACGAGCGAGAATCGGCCTATGCCGGCGCGGTCGGCGGCGCGGGCGTGTTCGAGGCAGGTTGCTTCGTCGAGTAGCGGGTAGGTGTCGATGCCTGTGTTTGCGCGCCGCGACTGGGCACACCATTTACAGTCTTCGGGGCAGAGGCCCGACCGCACGTTGGCGATCGAGCATGAGTCGAACCGGCGCGAGACGGTTTTCCGCGTCAGTTCTTCAGCGGCGTCGTATAGAGCTTCGGCGTCGGGAGCCTCGGCCAGAGCGTAGGCTTCGCCGTCGGTGATGGCGCCTCCGGCGAGGATGCGTTCTTTCAGTGAGGTTATTTCTTCGGATGTCATTGAAGGGTCATAGATATTTGTCGCCGAAAGCCTGACGGGCATCGTCGACGAGGCGGCGTATGTCCTGCTCTTCGGCTCGGGGATAGATTAGAAGCACATTGTCGGTGTCGGCCACGATATAGTCGTCGAGGCCCGACACAACCACGAGCTTGTCGCGGCTCTTGACGGCGAAGATGTTGCCCGACGAGTTGTAGGCGAGCACGTTACATTCCTGAGTGACATTGCGCTCGCGGTTTTTCGGAGAGTTGTCGTAGAGAGAACCCCACGTGCCGAGGTCGCTCCAGCCGAAATTGGCCATGGCGACGTATGCGTTCGAGGCATGTTCGAGCACGGCGAAGTCTATCGCTATCGACGGGCACGACGGAAATGCGCGGCTTATGAAGGCATCTTCGTCGGGAGTGCCGAAAAGACGTATGCCGCTGTCGAAGACGGCGGCGAGTTCCGGGGCGTGTTCGCGCAGGGCGGCCACGATCGACGATGCTTTCCAGAGGAATATGCCGCTGTTCCAGTAGAATTCGCCCGAGTCGATAAACACTTTGGCCATTGCGGCGTCGGGTTTCTCGGTGAAGGTCTTCACGCGCGCGATGCCGCTTGTGGCCTCGGCGCCGACCTGGATATAGCCGTAGCGCGTCTCGGGGCGTGTTGCGGTGAGACCGACTGTCAGCAGTGCGTTAATGTTCTCGACAAAACCGAAGCCGTTGAGAATTGTCGTGTTGAAGACGGCTTCGCCCGTAATGAGGTTGTCGCTCGGCACAACTACCATAGAGGCTTCGGGATCGACGGCGAGGATATGGTAGGCGGCCAGCGCTACGGCGGGAGCCGTGTTACGGCGCGTCGGCTCGGTCAGAATGTTTGCGGCCGGAAGTTCGGGGAGCTGCTCGGCTACCAGAGAACCGTAGATGTCGTTGGTGACAACGAGAATCCGTTCGGGGCTTTCGACCAGCGGCAGCATTCTGTCGAAGGTCATCTGCAGTAGTGAGCGGCCGCTGCCGAAAAAGTCGAGAAACTGTTTGGGACGTGCCGTGCGGCTGTAGGGCCAGAACCGGCTGCCTATGCCGCCGCTCATTATCACGCAGTATCTGTTGTGTTTTGCCATATCTGGAAGAGTGTGTCTTATAGTTGAGGTGAGAGATTGAGTTGTCAGTATCGGCAGGTTATGGAACCGTCGACTCGGCCGGAGAGGCAGGCGATTCGGCAGCCGGAGCCTCGGCGGGATGGGCCGCCTGTTCCTGAAGCGATTTCATTGTGACCTCCCCCGCAGCGCGCTCGGCTTTAGGCGCGGGAGCGGCAGCGGGAGCTGCTTTCGGCGCGATGATACCCGGTTTCGGAGTTGTCGGAGCTACGGGAGCGGCGGGAGCAGTGTCAGGCGTGGCTGCCGAGGCGGAATCTTCGACTATGGTGATTTCTTCGGTAGCTTCCAGGAGCTCATCTTCCTGTTCGGGACGCGGCATGAAGAAGTAAACCCACAGAACAAGGCCAAGAATGACAACGAAGACAGCGAGAAAGAGGGCGACTTTCAGCCGCTCGTTGCGGCGGCGTGCGCGTTCGGCGTCGTCCTCGTCCACATCCGTCGCATCAGATACATCAGAAGCATCAGATACATCTTTCTTACTCCCGACGGCCTCGGCCAATTTCGTATAAGCTTCGGGAACCTCTCCGGGGCGCGGATAGGCTTTATTGAGATGGGTAGGGCGGCCGCAGTGGGGGCAGAACAGCGAGCTGTCGGAGATGTCGCTGCCGCAGTCGTCGCATTTTATCAGAGACATTGGAGTTGTAGTTATTTGTAGGTGTATGTTATTGTTCCGGTTTGAGAGGCGGGGGCGTCGGGGTCGGCGCTGAAGCGCGAGCGGCGGGCGGCCTCAACACAGCTGCGTCGCGCCGAAGCCGAAGCATTGGCCGGAGCGACCCCGCTCAGATAAGCCGCCGAGGTGACGTTTCCGTTGCGGTCGACAGTGATCTTCACGACGATCTTTCCCATCGGCCCCTTTTCGGGAGAGGGGAGGCTGACCGCCTTGCGGTTGCCCAGACCCGATGCAGCGATGCCGCTGACGGCGCCGTCGGCCGAGTTGCCGTCGGGCTGGCCCGCTTTGCCTTTCCCTTTGCTGAAGCTGACGCGGTCTTTGATAGCCTCGGCTTTCTCAGCCTTTTCGGCCTTTTCGGCCTCGGCTTTCTCAGCTTTAGGGTCTTTCGGAACCTTAAGGGCCTTAGGGACTTTAATGTCGCCGGAGGGAGCTGCCACATCAGTCACATCCGTTACATCAGAAACATCAGAAACATCAGAAACATCAGCTGTTTCGGCAGCCGCTTCGGCTTCAGCGGCGCCCTGATCGCCGACCATGACAAACTCGCCGCCGAAGAGAATCTCCGACGAGTCGGCCGGCGGCCATTCGGGCTGATCATGCTCTGAGCTGTAGCGCAGCACACCGGCTACCAGCGCCGCTATCAGCAGCGCGTGGAACAGCAGTGTGGCAGCTGCGGCTATGGCCCGGTGTCGTCGGTTATTTTTCATAATCAGGCTGGGCCGTGGCCGGAGCGGGCTTGGTGGCGAGAACCATCTTCAGGTTATTGCGTGCGCCGAGGTCGAGAACCTCAACGAGGCGTCCGTAGGTGACATCCTCGTCGGCATAGACGGCGATATAGTCTTCGTCGGGATTCTCGGCTGCAAGCTGAAGAAAAGTCAGCAGGCGGTCGAGGTCGGCGATCTCCTGTGGCTCTCTGTCGCCGGCCGCCGACACGAAGATGCGCCCCTCGCTGTCGAGATAGACGCGCTTCGACGGCTTCAGGGCCGTCTGCTCGCTGCTTTGCGGCAGATTGACTTCGAGGGCCGTCGGGAAGATGAACGTCGAGGTCACCATGAAGAATATCAGCAGCAGAAAGATAACGTCGGTCATCGACGCCATCGAGAAAGCTGCCATCATTGAATGTTGACGCTTGAGCGACATAGGCTTATGCGACAGGCTCGTTGAGAAGATCCATGAACTCCATGGTCTTGCTCTCGAGGTTGTTCATGACGCGGTTGATGCAGGCAACCAGATAGTTGTAGGCGAACAGGGCTATGATGCCCACTACGAGACCGGCCACTGTCGTCACCAGAGCCTCGTAGATGCCGCCGGCGAGAACGTCGATGTTGGCCGAGGTTCCGGCCGACGCCAGATTGAAGAAGGCCTCGACCATGCCGATAACGGTGCCGAGGAATCCGAGCATGGGTGCTCCGGCGGCTGTGGTGGCGAGCCAGGGAAGGCCTTTTTCGAGGCGCGCTATCTCTATGTTGCCGGTGTTCTCGATGGCTACGAGCACGTCGTTCATCGGGCGGCCGATGCGGCTGATGCCTTTGGCAATGAGGCGCCCGTAGGGCGAGTTGGCGTTGTTGCACACGAGCAGGGCGCTCTCGATTTCGCCCTCGTGGATATAGTCTTTTATCCGGCTCATGAAGGTGTCGTCGCCTGCGGCGGCGCGGCGGATAACGATCCAGCGCTCCACGAAAACATAGATGCAGATAAGCGACAGAAGTGCCAGCGGAATCATTATAAGTCCGCCCTTGACGCACAGATCCCAGACGGATAGCTCTTTGACAACCGGAGTGGCGGCCGTGGCGGCCTGAAGGAGAATTGACATTGTCGGAAAGGGGTGTTGGATGGTTGTTGAATCTTGTTTGTCAGCCTTTCAGGCAGGCTTTGTAGGCTTTGATGGCTTCGGCGATGCCCATATAGAGGGCGTCGCATATCAGCGCGTGGCCTATCGACACCTCGTCGAGATAGGGAACCTGTTCGCGGAAGTAGCGCAGGTTCTCGAGGCTGAGATCGTGGCCGGCGTTGACGCCGAGTCCTGCGGAGTGGGCCGCGCGCGACGCCTCGATATAGGGAGCGACGGCGCCTGCCGGATCGGTGGGGTAGTTGTCGGCGTAGGGCTTCGTGTAAAGCTCCACGCGGTCGGCCTGAACCTTGGCTGCAAGGCGAATCTGGGCCGGATCGGGGTCGACGAAGATGCTCGTGCGTATTCCCGCCTCGCGCAGGCGCTCCACTATAGTTGTCAGAAATTCGAAATTCGCCGCTATGTCCCAGCCGGCGTTCGAGGTTATGGCGTCGGGGGCGTCGGGAACAAGGGTGACCTGCTCGGGCTTTACCTTTAGAACAAGGTCGAGGAAGCGCTCGCAGGGATAGCCCTCGATGTTGAATTCGGTCTTCACCAGAGGGCGCAGACGGTAGACGTCGTCGTAGCGTATGTGGCGCTCGTCGGGACGCGGATGGACTGTCACTCCGTCGGCTCCGAGGCGTTCGACGTCGCAGGCGAACTGCTCGACATCGGGCCGGTTTTCTCCCCGGGCGTTGCGGAGAGTGGCGACTTTGTTGATATTAACACTAAAATTTGTCATCGTATGAGTAATTTTTTGCCGGCAGGCGTTGTGATTGTAGATTCATTTAGAGAAAATTACTAACTTTGTAATCAGAAACGCCGCTTCTCGACGGCAAAATTACGCAAAATTCCCCCCAAAATCAAGCGCCGGTGACACCAAACGACACTAATCTTCAGCCTCAGGCCATTCTTGCCCGCCTCTTTCCGCCCGTCGAAGAGTCGAGCCGGCTCACTGTTGCTTGTCGCAGAGCGAACTACAGCGCCGGAGCTATTGCCAGAGCTGTCGAAGACTGCGACTGTCATCTGCTCAACCTCAATCTGACGGCGCCCGTTGTCGGCTCTCACGATCCGCTTGACGACACTGTCACTGTCGATCTGCGCGTCAGCCGCCGCGATCCGGCGGCCGTGGCCCGCTCTCTCGAGCGCTACGGCTTCCGTGTCATCGACGGCCAGCCCTCGGCCGAGGCCGCTTCCGACGCCGCTACCGACGAGGTACGCCGCCGTGTCAACGAGCTAATCCATTTTCTGAACGTATGAAACTAATAGCCATAAACGGCAAACGGCGTCAGGACCCTGCGCGTCGCCGGGCCACTCTCGACTTCATAGCCGGTCTCTGGGAAGCTCTCGGACGTCCCGCCATAGCTATGCAGAACCGCTATGCCCTGGCTCTCGGTCCCGAGAATCTGCCTCCCGCCATTGTCGGTCTCGGCGCCGCTGCGCCCGAGCTGGCTGTCAGCATCGGCGGCGACGGCACATTCCTGCGCACGGCGCGCTGGATCGGCTCGATGCCGACCCCTATTCTCGGACTGAACAGCGGAAACCTCGGATTCCTCAGCAATGTCGGAATCGAAGACGCCGGCCGGATAATAGGCGACATCGCCGGGGGGCGCCTTGTGGTTCAGGAGCGAACACTGCTGAGAGTGACTGTCGGTGGGGCGTGCGTCGACGACACTTCGCGCATCCTTGATTTCCCTTACGCTCTCAATGAGGTAGCCATCGTCCGCGACGACAATGCCTCGATGATAACGGTCGACACCCTGCTCGACGGCGACCAGCTGGCAACCTACCGTGGCGACGGCCTCATCATAGCCACTCCTACAGGCTCGACGGCCTATAACCTGTCGGTCGGCGGCCCTATCCTGAGCCCCAACGCCCATTGCTGGGCTCTTTCGCCCGTGGCTCCCCATTCGCTGACGATGCGCCCCGTCGTGATTCCCGACTCGTCGCGGCTCGACATTGCCGTCGACGCCCGCGTTCCGCGCTACCGCCTGAGTCTCGACGGCCGCTCGGTTAGCCTTCCGCTCGATGCGCGCCTCGTTGTCGACCGCGCGCCTTTCACGACCCGGATTCTCTTCAGCGCTGACCACACATTCGCCCGCAATCTACGCGATAAACTGCTCTGGGGCGTCAGATGATAAAACGCGGCATCCCCCATCCTCTGCTCGGTCACGTCAATCTGCGTTTCAGCGCCACGGCGCGCAATTTCACGGGGCGCTGGACAAAAGGGGAACCATGGATAACCTGTCCGTCGGGAGCATCCCCGGCGCGTATTGCCGAAGTCATCGACGAACTGGCTCCACGGATGCTCGAACGGCGCCGCACGCTCTCCTTCGAAGCCGGTTCGGTTCTCGAACTGCCGGGAATCACCATCAGATTTTTCGACAACGACCGTTCAGGCCGCGACACTTTTGTGCAGGGCAGGCCTGCAGGCGATATTGTCGAAGCAAAAGTCTTTATCGGCGCTGATCTTGACGAGCCTGAACGCTCGCAGGCAGAGTCGTCGGCGCTGACGGTATTGTCGCGCCGCTATGCCGCGCCGCTTCTTCTGCCGCGCGCCCGCGCGCTCGCCGCCGAAGCAGGCCTCACAGTGAACCGCTGGAAGATAGGCTCGGGCACAAAGGTTCTCGGAACCTGCGAGCGCCGTAGCGCCACGATAAGCCTCTCACATATCATTGTGTTTCTGACACAGGAGCTGCGTGACCTCATTGTCTGGCACGAGCTTGCCCACCTATCGGGCCCAGGCCACGACGCCGCCTTCCACGCCCGTGTCGACCGCCTCAGCGGTGGCCGCGAGGCCGAGCTCGAACGGCGCCTGCGCCGCTACCCCTGGCCGATCCTGCGATAAAATCTCAGCCTTTGAATAGTTCTGAATGTGAGCCCAGCCTCGACAGAGCATAGACATTGTTCTCTTCGTCGAACCATATCAGAAGAAAATCACCTTCGATATGACATTCAAAGCAGCCTGAATATTCTCCTGTCAGAGTGTGTTTCCGATATTTTTCAGGCAGGGGAATTTCATTCCGAAGCATATTGAGGACATTGTTCAGCTCTTCAAGCTTTCTGGGCTGGTTTAGAAATCTTTTCAGATCTTTCTTGAACTGGCGCGTGTAGCGAAGCTCTTTCATAGATTCATCGACTTGAGCATGGCTTCGACGCTTGAGGTGTCGATCGGGCCTTTAAGGTTGCCTGCTTTCGCTTCGTTGATAGCTGCGACGGTTTCTTCGTTAGGTTCATGGTAAACTGCATCAAGCAGCAGAACCTCAACATAATTGTTGAGGCTGCGGCGATCTCTTTTGGCGAGCTCCTTAAGCTTGTCAAGCAGATAAACCGGAAGCCTGAACACATGGGCTTTTTTTTCGAGGGCTATATCCATATATGATATCATTTAGATTGCAAAGATATGATATTTTATAATCAAAAACAAATTTGCGATAATTAAGCTCCCAGTCATTAGTTTGAGACCAAACAAATAGGCGCGCCGTCGGGCGCGCCTATTTACGGTTTCAAAGGTTTCTTATCGTAGGACGATTTTGCTCGTTGCCATGCCGGCGCGGACGATGTAGACGCCTGCGGCGAGGCGGCTGAGGTCGGTTGCCGGGGCGTTGATGCCGGAAACTACGCGCTTGCCGGCGGTGTCGTAGACTTCGGCGTTGGCGAAGTCGCCGCTGATGAGCAGTGTGCGGCCGTCGAGAGAGATGCTGACATTGCTGTCGGCACCGACCGATGCGATGCCGGTCTGCTTGTCGAAGGTGACTTCGATTGCGGGCGATTCACCGCCGTTATAGAGTTTCCTGACCGATGCGGTGTGGACGCCGTTGGGCAGCGTTGTGACGAGCATCGAGTTCTCTTTGGTCAGAACGGGCTCACCGCCGTCGATCGAGAGGCTGTAGCCGTTGAATTTTCCAGCCGACGGCGCGAGACCCGAGTCGGTGATGCCGGTGCCCATGGCGAACTCGTCGACGAGAAGCATGAAGACGTCGTTCGATTTGCTGTTCAGGGCTACGTAGCGTGCTTCGGCGGGGATTGTCCAGGTATATTGTGTCCAGGAGCGTTCGGGAACTTCCTGAAGTTCGTCCCAGGTGTAGGAGTCGAGGTCGTCGGCTTCCCCTTTGGTGTAGCCGAGGCGTATCTGTTCGAGGCGTCCTTCGACCGATTCATACGACATGGCCCAGAGGCTGACGGTGAAATCTTTGTGGAAGCTCAGGCGCGGCGAAATCATGTAGTCGTCGCTCCAGTTGAGCTGGGTGCCGCCGTCGTGGAATATAGGAGCAGCGGCGAAGAATGCCATGGAGCGGTCGCCGCGGTGGGCGGTGATGATTGAAGTCGGGGTAGGTTCGGTTTCCTGACCGTTCATTACGACTGCCGCCATCGGGCTTTTCATTCCGGGGAATGTCAGACCGCCGAAGCCGTAGGTCGTCAGTCCGTCGCCGTCGATGTAGCTCCATCCGAGGGCGCCGGGGGCGTTGATCTCGAAGTCGGCATAGTCGTCGCCCTCGAAGCTGTCGCTGAAGTCGCGGAAGATGTCCCACGACACCTTCACGCCGAGGTGTGAGCACTGGGCGTCGATGTTGACCGGAGGCAGCAGTTTCTGCTTCATGGCTACGGTGAAGGTATATTCGTCGCGGTTGTCGTCGTTGGCCGAGATTTCGGCAGGAGCGGCTTCGAATCCCTCACGGACGGCGCTGAGGGTGTATTCGTCTTTCCAGACGTTGGCGAACGTGGCTTTGCCGTCGACGGCTTTGGCGGTGTAGCTGTTTTCGGCCGATTTGAGCGTTACGGTGGCGTCGGCTACGTCGGCATTGTCGGAGTCGGCTGTCAGGTCGACCGTCACACTGGCGAACTGGGCGATATGCTGTTCGGCGCTGACTGTAGGCTCGGATGTCAGGTTGTCGACGGGATAGACGGTCTCGACGGCATAGCTGTAGCTTCCGCGGCCGAGGCTGTTCCACTGGCTGTCGGTGGCTGTCAGGGCGGTCACACCCGAGGCTACTGAAGTGCGGCCTGCGGTGTCGCCGTTCTTGACGCGGTAGACGTTATATTTGCGGTCGGGGGTGAAGGCGGCGTCCTCTTTGCGCTCGAGCAGGGGGCGAAGCATCAGCGCGCCGGGCCATCCGAGGTCGTCGAAATAGCGGTAGCCGGCGACATAGCTGTTCGAGAACACCTGAGTGCGCGGCTCGACAGGCTCGGGGTTGTCGTCGCGGCCGAGCGAGAGGTACCCGTTGGTGTTGAGGGCGACAACGAAGCCGTTGTCCGAGACGACAGGCTTGTCGAATTTTACCGATGTCCAGCCGTTAAGGAGCGACTTGACATTGTCTTTGCGGTAGATGATCTCGCCGTTGGGTTCGCCGTCGGCGTCAAGGCCGATAATCCATATATTGACGAGCTCGGGAAGGTCGGCGGCATAGTCGACGGTCTTGCGGTAGAAGTCGACACCGTAAAGGCTGGCGCCTCCGCGGCATACGACACCGAGCACTCCTACATTATTTTTGGCGTCGTAGCCCATCGGGTCTTCGGCGGCATGTCCGTTGTCATAGATTTTCAGGCGTGCGTCGACGGGCGCTTCCCAATTGATTTTTCCGTCGGTCGAGGTGACGCTGAATGGCGCGAGGGCATTGTAGGTGAGCTTCGTGGTTCCGAAGTCGGTTGTGGCGCCCGAAGCTTTTACGTTGACTGCGGCGATGTAGTCGGTGAAGTTGTTCTTGGTGATAGTCATGGTGTAGGGCGCGTCGGCCTTGGCACCTTTGTTGAGATATACGCCGCTGATCGAGTAGTTTCCCGAGGCATCGGTGGTGGCCGAGAAGCCGGCATATCCCTTGAGGGTCACCAGAGCGTCGGGGAGGGCGTTGCCTTTGTTGTCGGTGACGCGCCCTTTCACGGTGCGGCGCTCCATGGCGGCCACTTCAAGCGTCAGGTCGACGGTCGAGCCTGCGGTTACGTTGGCTTTCACGGGGGCGGCGGGGCTTTCGTAGCCGAATTTCTCCCATGTGACCGAGTAGTTTCCGGCTGCTATCTTGCCGAACGAGAAACTGCCGTCGGCGCCGGTTGTGGCGGTGTAGGTCTGCGGGCCGGTGGCGGTGACGGTCAGGCCCTCCAGAGGGGTGGAGCCGCTTTTGGCCGTGCCCTTGAGGGTCCCCTCGTCTATGGGGGTGACTTTCACGTTCTTGATGAAGATCATGCCCTGACGTCCGTCGCTGGTATGCTGGAACGAGATGTAATAGGTTCCGGCTTCGGTTATGGCCGGAAGCTCGATTGTCTCTTTGCCGGCAGTGTAGTAGCAGCCTTTGTATTCGGCTGCCTTCAGCAGGGTGTGCTCGGCCGACGGGTCGGGCGCCTTGCTGAGGTAGATGTTGACCTTGTCGGTGTAGGGATAGGTCGTATAGTAGTCGAACTTGAGGGTGATGTCTCCCTCTTCGGCTACGTCGAATTTGAGACCGGGCGAAACGAGCCAGTTGTTGACCTCCTTATATGAGGCGTATCCCCACGAGCAGGCGGCTTTGCCGCCGTAGTCCGTCTCGCCGAGGAACCATGTAGCGTGTTCGTCGTCGGTGTTCTGGTCGACGTCGTAGACCGACCATGTGTCGAACAGTGCCTGTGTGTTTAGTGCGCACGAATAGGGGAGCTGCTGCTGGGCGAAAGCCCCCGATGCCATAAGTGCGACACAACCCGCAATAATAGATCTGAGGTAGTGTATTCGCATAAAGAAGTGGTAGATGGTTAATGAATGTTGCTGAATCGCCTCAAAGATAGCAAATAGTTTTAAATATCCAATAATTTTTTATTACTGTCCGCTAAACTTTTTTAGTAGCGGTTGAAAATTAGGGCTGGCACC
>ENA-UOJJ01001551-UOJJ01001551.1-human-gut-metagenome-genome-assembly--contig:-CS66-NODE-1551-length-33078-cov-10.594828_pt1 | contig 33078 bp, 58 predicted proteins | sample MGYA00242343_ERZ723890 | MGnify/ENA metagenome assembly ERZ723890
CCATACCTGCTGATATGGCAGAAATACAAAGTCCCAAAACAGCGGATTTTACAGTCAGATCAGTTGCGGCGATATTTACCGCTATGTAGCCTACTGCTGTCTGTAAAAATGTTCTCAATGCTCTTTTCACATACGGTTTCTTTAAAAAATTACTCATGTTCATTCTTCCTTTCCAAATCTTCAATTCTGTGATTTATAACCTTGATCTGCTCCTCTATAACTGGCATTCGCCTTGCAAAATTATTGTGCTCCGCAACCTTGTTTTCAAGCTGCTGAATCCGATAATTTGTCATTTTGCTTGATACCAGAATACCTCCCAGAGAACCGCCCAGTGTTCCCAATAAGGATATTGCCGCTACTATTATTTCCGTCATAAATTACACCTCCTAAATAACATACAATTTTAATCTCAACGTTCCTGCTGTACCTGTGGAGTTAGTTTGCGTTAATGTGAATACTCCTGCACTTGTACAGGTGACCGTATAAGTATAAATCCTTGTACCCGTATAAATCTGCTTTGTAAACACCGCCCCTGCCACAATGGCAGAAATCGGAATCACATCACAAAAGTTTACCGTCTCTCTTTCCGTCCAGCTTGCAGCCATATACACCTGTGAATATTTTACTATCTCAGCATTGGTTACCGTCAGACCGTTTTCATCTGTTGAGCTTTCAACAAGAAGTGCTCCCGATTGGGACTGCCTTATGTGCGGCTCAATTAAATCTCCGGTCAGCGTTCCTCCGGTCAATGGAAGATAGCTTTGCAAATCGGTGTTGTCCTGTAGGATTCTCGGAGTTACCGTTGTCCAGCCGCCCGGAGCGTCCGCAGTATCGCCGAAATCAGACAGCGTTACATTTGTACCACGCAAAACCGTTACTGCAAAAACAGAACGGTATGTTCCGGTATATGCTCCAAAATAAAAATAACCGTTTTCGCTGTCCTCATAATATCCAAAATTTACTGTACCCCTTTTATGCGGCAGCAGCGTTGTAACCGACATAGTCGGCTTGCTTTCACGGTTACTCAATTGTATCAGCCATGCGCCCGTCTGGGGAGAACCAAAATTGCCTGCGTCTGTCACAAGCAAGGTTGCTCCGCAGTTTTCAAGCGTATTGATATTGCTTGTTCTGGCAAACATCGAATATCTGGAAATGCTGTCATACGGTCCCAATTCATAACGGCGGGTTTTGCCGGTCACATCTATCGTTATATCCTGTGTTCCGTCAAATGATACTCCGTTGATCTTACAGGCTGTTTCAAGTTTTTGGGAAGACAATGCCGCACCTCCGGTGCTGTCAGATGCGGCATATTTATGAGTATGGCCTAAATTTGATTTGTTGGCATCTAAATTATTTGCAGCTGTCTGCAATTCTTTAATACATTTTTCATTATTATAGAAAAAATAATTAAATACACTGGCAGGAGGTTTATATCCCCCTTGAAATCCTGTCTTTTTAAGGGTTGTACTTGGTTCGACCCCCTCATTTTCCCAATGTACGGGACTTGTAAAATTTGATTCCATTTGTTTCCTCCTTATCAAATAACATCAATTCCGCCGCTCGCAATCCCAAAATATCCGCCGAGCGTACCGCCTTCAACATCACAAAAGCCCTCATTTTCGTTATACTCATCTTCATAATCAGAAAATGTGAATGTGCCCTCATATAAATAATTTTGTAATGTTATACCCACAGGTAAAATAGATTTTATAAGTTTTGTTGTGCTTTCAGGGCTGATGTCAATTTTAACAATCGCTTCTAATGGTAATTTAATCACATTAACCATACAAGGCTCTTGACTTTCTTCTATGTATATTTGTGATGGTTTACAATCGAATGTAACGCAAAGTGAATTAAGAACGCTTGGATAACTGCCATTTGATAAATTTTGCATTAACTTAGCTTTAATCATCAGGATATATTGTTCATCTGTGGCTCTTCCTCTTGCCTGTCCAACTGTTTCTCCATACAAGTCTAGCGTTTTACCAGTAGCATTTTCAAGCTTGATCATGTCAAACAATTCTTGCAATGCTTTCCTGTATTCTTCAAGAGTCAGTCGTTCTAATTCCAATAATTTAAAATTATTACTTTCCTTTGATTTACAAAACACATCAGGCAAATTTTTAACATGATTATCTTTTACAAATTCACTCATGTTTCCACCGCCACTTCAACATTTCGGCATTTTGCTATTTCCCAGTCATTAATTGCGATGTTGCCGTTCTTCTGGGAATTTTCTTTTTGTATTGATAATTCGGTTACTTCAACAACACCGTTAACTGAATGTATCTGTCCGTATAAGCTGGACAAAATAACGTCTTTACCTACTCCTAAGCTATTAACATAAGTATTAAGATTGCTTTTTATCTCATCTATTCCAGACGATGAATTAAAATCCGGATTTGCTTTGATTTTAACAGTTATGTCAATATTAATGTAAGAACAATGTGAAAAACTGATTTTATGTGAAAAACCGCCGTCATCAACTATAGTATAACTTTGTGTTCCGTATGTTTTTATGCCTAACGGCTTTTTTTCATAAATTGCTGTCGCTATTTCAAAATGATGATTTTCACCTCCGGCAACATAACATTCAAAACTATGCGGAGGTCTGCCTGAACTATCCGGTGTATCTTCCTCATTTACTGCAACTGAAACGCTTGTAACAGTCTCTACCCTCAGCAGCGCAGTACGCAATGCATTTTCATTACATGCGCCCAATCCCTCTTTAGCATCTTTAAATCTTTGTCTTAATGAATAATCACTTTCTATATCTGTACCGATTTTTATAACGCTGACTCCCTGTACTTCTTCAACGTCAGCTGAAGGGTTTTTTATTATATTAATTCCACCGGCACTTACATTTCCCAGCGTCCCTGCTTCTGTACATTCAACACTTATAAAACATGTTCCGTCTGTTTCGATTATCGAATCTGCCGTATTATAATAATCAATTTCGCTTTCTGTACTGACAAGAAACCCAAAGGGAATTGTTGCTCCTGCTGTCCCCTTTACTTTTACCTTGTACTGCGCAGGGGTTGCAGAATTACGGCTGATTCCCACAAATGTACACAATCGGTCAAGACTTACTCCTGTAGCCGTGTTCGGAAATCTTGCATAATAAATAGCTTCAGCTTCTTCTTCAGCCAAAGCCTGATCGTATGCATTGATTCTTATTAATTTACCTAACGGTGTTGTTTCATCAGTTTCAATATCTTCACCGAATAACTCCTTTGCACGCTGAATCTTACTTTCTATAATATCGTCATATGTTCTTCGTGTATAACCCAGTTCATTTAACAATCACCGCACCTCCTAATTATACGAATTATCAATATTCAGAATTGTTCCGTCGCTGCTTTCAGATTGAAATGATATGTCAAGCTTTCTTGTATTACTGTCAAAGTCAGCTGAAAATTCAGTAATATTAAAGTCATCTACCTGCAACAGCCCCTGTTCAATTTCAGTTTTAACAATTTCATAATCAGGCGTATGTTTTCCAAGAATATTATCAAAGGTTATCCCCTCATCTTCATTTAAACACCACTCACCTTTGTTTGTTCCGATTACTGTTTGTATAGTTTGTTTTGTCAGCTCACTGCCGTTGATCATTTGTATCTGATTATCTTTGATCAAAATATCATTATTCTCATCAAGTGCAAAACCTGTCAAATTACCGCCTCCTATAAAACCCCGATTATTATGCAATCGCTCATATTGTGATGACCTACAGGCGGAAGAACGTTCTTTCCGCATTTTGCTTCTGTAATATCCCTGTCACAGCATACACATATAACTATATCGCCGTTCGTTACAGCACTTGCAGTTAATACACCGCCATCAGCCGACAGCTTATATCTGGAATTTCTTGTAAACGGAACAGATGAAACGGGAGCGTACGGTCTTGCCGTACCTCCTATTTCTTTTGTCAGTCCAAGAGGTTGTATTTTAGCCTGATTTCCGGAAACACTCAATATCTTTGCTAGAAAAGCAGTATGCAGGTCTAGAAGTTTTTTGTTTATCATATCATCAAAAAATTTAAGATTTCCCATTTTTACACCTCAAAATACGCTTATGGTCGTTGTGCATTCACTTGATGAAAATGTATGCGTACCGCTTCTCACTCTGAATTTTCCTTTAGCAATTTCGCTTGATAGGTTTATTATCGCCGCCGTTGTCATACGGTGCTGTAACAGCATGGTTATGTTATACCCGTTTATAGTTTCCTTGAAATCCTCCGCTGTCATTTCTTCTTCGTATGGCTCAGGACTTCCTATCATTCCGGTGCTTGCTTGAACAGTAAAATTAATGTTATCGCCGTCCTTGATATGCCTTGCATATATCTTCCCTTTATTTACATACACCGAAACGCCGCAGACTTGTGCATATTTTTTAATATTTTCCATTAAATCCCCGTCAACTGTCTGCTCGTTCTTATACGTATAATCACGTCTCATTTTAAAAACCGCTGTCGGTATTCCCGTTTTGTCAATCAACGTTTTTAAAATATAACTAGCTTTTGTGTTTTGAGCAAATGATAAATTTTCAACAGTTCGCTTAGTAACATCATCTAAACATTTGATTGTTGTTATCTTATCCGCTCCTTCATGACGGGTAGTGACTTTATTTATAAAGCCTTTAAAAATTACTCCCGTATCATTTTTATACCCTGCTTCAATTGAAATACCTGATTTTATTTTCAGATTATTTATTGTAGCAGCCGAAAGATTATATACAATAATTTCAGCTTCATTGGCTTCCATATCATCGTCAAACGGAACAGTAAATTCAATGTCTAAATTATCCGACTTTATCGTTACATTCCCGCATTTTACAGTCGCTGTGCTGCCAAATACTCCTTTAGGTTCTATGCTGAATTTTTTTAAATCTTCGCTCCAATCTTTTGTTGCTTTAACAAGCATACTTTGCGTAGTACCCGAAGATTTTTGCGTTATTACCCTAGACATATTCATCACCTGCATTATCAATAGTTAAAAATACCGTTTCATTTAAGTTTTCAAACGTAACACTGCTCATGTTCCCACTTTCATCAATAGGAATAATTTCAACCTCCGGATATTTACCGCATACAAAAACATCTTTCCACAACGGTATACCGTAAATTATAGGTTCTCCTGCGCAAACTGTTTCACCGTCTTTTTCAAGAGAAAATGTAAACATATCAGCATAAGCGTTATAATTTACCGTTATGGTGAAAATTTCATCTGCTAAAGAAATCTCGAAGGTATAAGGTATAAGTTCCTTTGTGATTTCTATCCTGTCACGCATAATACTGTTACCTCCATTCTCATGATTTTCTCCCCCGCTTCTTTTAATTCAGATATAAAAAATGCACCCTGTAAAAACAGAGTGCATATTGACATATTATGCCGATTATAGTATAATAATGTTTATGGGCATACCTGAAACGGTAGGCTTGCCATCTTTAGGGCAAGTCTGCCGAACGCTTTTCCTATTGCGTTCGGTAGGCGGTTGTTCCCTCCTTACGCCATAAATTTACTTATCGTCCACGAAAGTGCAGGCGAAATAAGCAGGCAAGGAGGTGATAGATAATGGAATTAATCATTATCTTCTTAATCCTTGTGACTCTTAATGAAGTTATCAAGAATATAAAGAAATAAACCGCCCAGTCTTCCAAACATAGCGGTTTATTAATAACCAATATGAGGGAGCGACCGTCTATCGGTATGCCCCTTTTTTATTATTATACATCAATTATGGAAATATGTCAACTGTTTATCTTAAAATTTCAGTTTTTATATCCCATTAACAACTTTGAACCTACAATTAATGTGGTAGGATCACCTTTTTTTGAAAAGCATTTAGGGTTGTTGTCAATCACCCATTGGACAGATTTCCCTAATGACTTATAATTATTGTTAACAAGTCCCCATACTGTATTTCCTTTTTTTACAGTATGATATACGGCTTTATTATCTCCGCTCGTTACTTGTTTTGTGCTTTTTGAAGTAGTAGCTTTTGTTGTAGTACTGCTTTTGGTCTGCACATTTGCTTTATCAACCCAACCATAAACTTTTCCCCCATCATTTGAAATTAAATGATAGGAGTGCTTATTAGTATTGATAATCGTTACTTTACATGTACTTTTTCCCCTGTTTGCCGCAGGCTGAGAAGCAGTTGATGATACATACACGTTTCCGCCTGTAAAAATGACAACATCACCTGTTTTTATAGATGTCGATTTAGGCGTTGTCGATGTCTTATTAGTATTGTTGTTTGATTTTGTTGAGGTTGATTTATATGACGGTTGGGCAATCCTTACAACTCTAAGAGTCATATCAAAATCGCAGCCACCTGCTATAGTGTTCGAGTGGCTGTGGTTAAATGATTGAATTTGCATATTTACAACACTATTTCGTCCAATGTATTTGACTAACGAGCCGTTTTGCATAAGATTTTCAAGACCTACTACTATTGCATTGGCAGGTATACTCCCTACTTTCACTATTTTACCCGTCAGGGAAATTTCTTTAGGCGTTTTTCGTATGGTATCGGTTATGTCCAATCCCTTTTCTACGGGGTGTGTAGTGCTCTCAATGCCAGATGTTACATTCTCCTCAATCACGTGAACATAATAGTTATTTATTAGTGCCATTATTATACCTCCCTTACTGTAGCGTTTTTACTTTCATAGCTTGAAAAAGTTTCCTCCAACGCTTCTGAAATCCATTTTTTCACCTTTCTTGCCATTGTTCTATCATCATTTGTTCCGGAGATAGTCAGATTAAATGTCGGAGAATATGTGTGATTTTCAGATGTCGTGCTGCGGCTGTAGGTTGCAGGACTTGCAGAAGGAGTGTATCTGTTATTATCATCGGGAATTGCAGTCTGCCCCATTTTATCGGCTGTCTGTTGAATCTCAGGCAATGTACTCTTCATACCGTTAATCTGCCCCAGTCCGGTATATACACCTGTCTTATACAGCTCTCTGGACGGCGAATGTATATCAAGTGCATTATTCATGGTATTCTTTACAGTCTGGGCGATGGACTGTGCTGTGGATATAAGTCCACCACGTCTGCTTTCCATACCGTTAATCAGACCATTCATTACATTTACACCTGTAGAATACAAATCTAACCCGTCAATGCTTGACTTCATTTGAGACATTGTTGAAACAATGCTGACTGACATAGATTGTACTATTATAACAGCCTGTACGCTCATGGTTTTCAAATTAATAATTACAGTAGTTGACATTAACTTTGATATCAAAACAACTGATTTTTGCATTCCCGACATGTTCTGACAAGAAACTTTATTCATATTTGAGAAAGCCAAAATAACTGTTTCAGATATATTTTCCGCACTTTCGCCCATGCTGTCCAAGTTAAAACCGCTTGCAGACGTAACCAGTCCCATCATATTGGTTGTTACAGCTGCTGTTACTACAGGCATAATCAATGAAATGCCCTGCAATAATCCTAAACCGATATTCGTACCAATTTCTGCAAAGACTCGTGATGGGGAATGAACGTCAAATGCCTCTCTAGCTGCTTCTACCAACTCTTGGCAGGTCATATTAGTTGTATCAATGACATTGCCGTTTTCGTCTGTCATGCCTTGCAAAAGACCTGCTAATATCTGTTTACCTGTTTCCTGAAGTTCTGGCGGTAAATTCTCAAATGGCGTAAGTATAGTATCCGCCTGCTGTTTCAAGTCATCGGAAACAGTTACCCCCTTATTTTTAGCTTCGTTAAGAGTCATAAAATAATTATTCAATGATTGTGCTGATTGATTGTCAAGGTTTAAAAACATATTAGTAATATCTTTAACCATAAGATCGGCATTAGCAGATGCCTCGTTATATTTTTGAATTCCGCTAGCAGAAGTATCTGCTATTGTTTTATCCATTATATCCAAATCTTTTTTATAACTGTCAGACTTTTGTTTCAATATGTCAAAGTTAAAATCTGCTTTTTCTACAAGCTTATTAGATTGCTCCAAGGCTTGGTTATAAGTATAATCACGTGATTTGGCTGATTCTGCTAAAAGTTCATTTTCCTGCCGCATTGATTCCAAAAGCTCATTATCTTTTCTGGCTTGCCACTGTTTTAATGCTTCACTTTTAGCTTGACCTGTAAGATTTTCATTTTCTACGATTGACTTTCGTTCTACAGCATAAAGACTATTAATAGTGGCTTGTCTTCCTTCAAATTCTTCTTTAATCGCAATAACGCTTTGATCATATGCTTCGTCCGTACTTATTAATAAATCTGCAATTCCTTGCTGATCTAAATTGCCGCTTTTAAGCTTTAAGTCTAATGTATCAAATTGGCTCATCTGCTGCTCTCTGTATATAGAAAGTTTATCATCTTCCAACATTTGCAGCTCTTGCATATATCCTCGAATATTTTCTAAGTCTTCATCACGCACACCCTTTTGGTCTCGCATAGCAGTTGTTAACGCATCGGTAATTTGTTTTTCTTTGTCTGCTATTTGAGTATCAATATCACTCATAAAATAACCATTCGCCGATATTGTTTTATTTATGTCAGGCAAAGTAACTTTAGCATTGTCAAATGCATCACGCATACTATGAATACTTCCGGTAACTTCATCAATATGCTGCTTCAATTGGGCATTGGCTTCATTTCCTTTATCAGCCTTCTTTGAAAATAATGCTATAGCAGTTCCTACTGCACCAATAACAGCAGCTATTGCAAAAATAGGGTGAGATACTAATGCCAGCTTCAACAACTTAAATGCTGCCTGCATTAAAGTAATACCCTTTGCCGCAAGAACAGATTTTACATATAAAATAGCTTGAATTGTGTTATAAACCTTCATAACAGCCGTTACTGCCACAACAGCGACCTTGTATGCAATAAATCCTTTTGCAAGTGCTTCTATTACATCAGCCTTTGCACATGCTTTTATAATTTTAGCTATAAATTTAATCAAATCGGGAAGTTGCTTTAATAATGGTTTTACCGATTCAAATAGTTCCCTGAATACGTCCAATAAAACAGGTAATGCCGCTGTTGCAAGTTCAAGCATTGCTGTCAATACCTCGCCAAACGCTTCGGCTAATGACGGTAACAAATCAACTATTGTATTTATGATATCCGAAAACAGCCCACTATTATTGGATATGATTTCGGAAAACGTTGAAATCGCATTCTTTATGGAATCAAATACCGTTACTGCAATATTTTTTAAATCTGTCAATGCAGTACCGCCGTTTGCACTGTCATTTTTTAAGGCATTAAACAAAATACCAAACGCCGCAGTAACCAATGTCAATGGATTCAAAAGTTCGCTTAACGCTGAAATTATTTTTGTAAATTTACCAGCTGCTACAATTCCTCCCATGGCTGCTGCAATTCCTTTTGCCGCACCTATAAAAGTTTCTTTGTGAGAAACAACAAAGTTAATGGCTTCAATGAGTTTATCTAATAACGGTGATGTGCCCTTAAGCTTATTTAATCCGCTCATGCCGTCCTTTAATGAAGCTATAGCTTTAATAGCAAATTCAGCACCCTGTTCTATTTTATTGAAAAGCGGTACGCAAATCTTTTCGGCAAAGTTATTAATAACTTCACCCATGGCGGTAACATCTTCTTTGTTAGACTTTCTGAAATCTCTGAATTTCTGTATTGCAGGCTGCAAACCACTGGCGATTCCCTCACCAAGCGGTAAAAATATACTGTTTGTGGCAAATGATTTTAAGCTTGTCAGCATATTACCGAGATTGTTTGACAACTTCTCCATCGTACCGTCATAACGGCTGAATATTTTTTCAACCTCAGTCCAAGTTTGAGTTATGTCCTCTCCAGATTCTGCAAGTTTTTCAATCTTTGTTCTATCCTCACCTGAAATAGCGCCCATTTCCTGTAATCGTGAAGTCATTTCGCCTACTGTACGACCTGATTTCATGGCGTCATACAATCGCCCAGTCCACAAAGCCACATCTTCAAATTGCTGTCCTGTTCCTGCCGCAACATCACCGATTATTCGTAAGCTGTCTCCTGTGGAAAGCGCATCACCTGTAAACACTTGCAATTGCTTACTAGCCGCAAAGATTTCATCACGGGTAAACGGTGTCATGCCTGCAAAATCAGTTAATTCACTTACACGTTCATTCGCCTTTTCTGCACTGCCAAGAAGAACCTCAAATTGTGAAGTAATATTTTGACGGTCAACTACAATGCCCACTGACTGCTGTACGACAGCGCCCGTTGCAACACCTGCAACAAGACTTTTTATGTTGAACAACTTTGAAGTTATAGAATCTGCGGCACTGCTTATATTACTAGCCACAGATTTAATTTTACTTCCAACATTACTAAACGCAGTTTTAATATTTGAAGCTACTTTTTGCGCACCTGAACCCAAGCTTTTAAATCCGGATAAAACAGAACTTGTACCGGATTTTATACTTGACAAGCCGGATTTTATTTTATCAAAGGTTATGCTTTTTATAGATTTTTTTATGCTCTGAAACCCGCTTATAGTTTTTTCAAACCCGACTTTTCCGATACTCTTCAAGGCAGTGACAAAGCCTTTTGCGCCTGTTTGACCTCTTGATAATGTCGAGTACATCTCTTTGATATTGCTCGTCAAATTTGACATCTTGGTTTGCGCTAAATTTTTAATTTTACTTGCTGTTTCAGAAATCTCGTTTTTAATGCTTGAAAATCCGTTTTTTACAGTACTCAGCGGATGAGCAATTGTACTGCCAAAAGATTTAATATTATCTTTAAGAGCTGCGATTCTTTCGTCAAATCTTTCGATAGATTCAGTAATACCGGAAAACTTCTTGACCGATTCTGTTGCCTGTTCTGAACTACTTTTCAATTCACTGTCGATTTTATACATTCTGTCTAAATGTATTACCTCTGCGCCGTGTAATGCTCTATCAATAGGTGCTTGCATAATAAGGACTCTGTCCTGACTTGTAAGCTTACCTTCTGACCTGTAAATCTGATTTTCACTGTGTGCCATTATTGCTCCGTGAAGCGTATGCTCTGTTTTTTCACCTTTTACATACTCGCCGCTGTCATCATAACTGCCTTCGCTTTCGCAAATTACCTTAAAATCGGTACTGTATTGTTCTATCAGACTGCTGAAATCAAAATACTGCATTTACTTTGTCCTCCATGAGATTCCATTAATCATACCGCCAGTATCATTAAGAGGGTTAGAACTACCTTTTTGATCCACTGTATATGGATGATTAGGAGGGGTGGACAAACTGGCAGCATATTCTTTAATATGTGTTGCCATTTGTTCTCCAACCCAGTCAATAAGCTTATGACTGCTCATTTCGCCACTTATCACCTGTGATATGACTTTTTCTGTCATATTAAGTATTTCATCAATGCATTCATCATGTCCGCTTCTTAAAAACGAACGCTCTGGAATTTTAATTACTGACGTGCTTTTTTTGAGATGTAACCCCTTGCTATGCAAATACGCCCTCATTTTAGGAGTTACTTTTATATTACACCCATACTCATGTATACCTGCAAGCCATGCGTGATCACCGTTAAAACAGCCAACCTCAATCCTTTTGCCATTCACATTAGATATGTTTTTTAACATGTCCTTAGTAATATCAAGCTTGGTTTTATATTTAACCTTTACTGCCATCTGTTTACTGCTCCCACAAACTTGACATCTGAAATCAAGTCATCTCCTAAAATCTCATCAAGCAAATTATTAAACCGTTCGTTTTTATCCTGCGAGAAAGACATGGAAAGGTTTGTTATAGTCTGACTAGCAACACCCTCATGTATGCCCATCAATTCAAGATACTTGGTAACAAACAGCTTTACTCTTGCGGGTATTTTATTTAAATCATCATCGCTGTTTTTTTCAAACCTGATTGATGTTTTGGCTAAAACCAAATCTAAAGCCGTTTCAATGATAATTAGAGTTTTATCATTTATTTGTATTCCGAGATTTAGGCTTTTCGCTTGTTCCTTCGTCATTTTTGGTCACTTCCTCTGTGGTTTTTGCGATTGTTTCAGACTCCTCCGGTATTTTCTCATTGGGCTGATACCACTTACCGTTAACTTTTACAGAATAATCATATTTCATATTAAGCCACCTCCATTGCATAGCATTCATTCATACGTTCAAACGACGGCAGCACAATTTCAGATACCGTTGTTTTTGTATTTACCGGATCATCTGTAATTGTTACGGAAACTGCTACACCTGTGTTAACTATAGATACATCTGCATCAGATTTAGCAGTAAGCGTTCTTTCCTCTGGTGTTGTGCCATACCATGTAGTTCCTATTGCGCCATTTGGAAGCATCATAACGATATTATCAGGATAGAACTTTTTAGCAGTTCCGCTTTCGTTTTTAAACTGCTTATTGTAAATAATAATAGTAACGCTTAATTCTTCCTCTACATACTGCTTAACTTTTGCAGATGTGTAATTGACATTTGCAGTAGTATTCTGGGCAAGAATGCCGGAACGTACTTTTGCACTGTTCTTGATCATGTTGAATGTAGCTTTTGACATAAGCAGAATTTCCGGACGGTTTCCGCTTGCGGCTTCCTGTGCATCAAGTGCGGTTTCAATATCGAAAAGAGGATCGCATGTAGCTGATGTGCTCCACTTGTCTGCATCTGTAGTAATTTTAGCATAATGCTCCGCCTTCCAGCTACCGTCTGGGTCGTAATTGTATGTATAATCAACGTTGTTCGCCTTGATTTCAATACCCACGCTCCCGTTTAGCGGTGCAAGCAGCTGCATTATCATTCTTTCGGGTACTACATTCGCACCATCGACCAATGTTTTAGTGTCATTAAAAATGTTATCAAGTACTTGTGCATCATAAGGGTCTTTAGAATCCTGTACACGCATAATTTCCTGTTCATCTTTTTCCTTAACAAGCATAGACTCACGGAAAAACGGCATTTCTGTTTCACTCATTGAAATACCTACACGGTCACGGAATGTAGATTTTGCATCAAATGTTGATGGCATCAAAGATACAGCAAGACCATTGTGCCCTTTAATCCATTTTAGGTCTAACCCCGCTTTTTTCTGTGATGGAAAAAACCCTGTGCCTAGATACGGAATAGCATTGCTTGCCGCATTTGTATAATTAAGCGCAATAGTTTCAGCTGTAAATACGTCTGATAATTTCATGTTTGTTACCTCCTGTTACATAAAAGTAATCTGCTTTAGTACTGATTTTGCACCGATAGTCGGCGTGTTACCTGTTGTATCTTCGGACGGCTTTTCAGGTAATTTATCAGCCCTGATAAAACCGTGAATCACAACCGTCCCATTAGGATCGTCTGTCTTTTTAACATCGTGCAGTAACACCCCGATTGCCGTATCATCATTGGCTGGTATGATAGTACCGGCTTTAATAATGCCGTCACTGTCTGCTGTTAATTTTGAACAATCATAAGGTATAGCCACATAATGATCGTTATAAAGAATTTCTTTTGTATTTGTGATATTGGTATTTGTAAATTTCATTATTACTTACCTCCTCCGTAATACTTCAAAATTTCATTTGACTGCTTTTGCTTTTCTGCCCTTGCTTTACCCAGACTTTCAGCAACGGAATTACTTTTATTTCCGTTTTCTGCATTACCGTTTGAATTACCGCCGTTAGGATTTCTGCCGTTGTCTTTAAACGTATTATTAACTTTGTCCTCAACAAATCTTTTTACCAGATCGCCAAATGCTTTTACCCTGTTATTAATTGATTCTTCATCATCGGCAATAATAAAATCGACAAGCTCAAGTGCCTTGTCGCTACCGTCATCAAGTCCTGCCGCTTTAATTGATTTAATAGCCAACAGACGGTTTTCTTTGTCCTTAAGCGCTTTTTCACGTTCCGCAAGAGTCTTTTCCTTTTCGGACATTTCAAGCTGTTTAAGTTCCTCAGCTGTCATTTTTTCCTTTTTGAGATTGTCAAGCTCTTTTTGTAATGCGGCATTTTTCTTGCTAATTTCAGCAGTAAGCTTATCTGCTCTGGATTGCGCAAGCTTATCAAGGTCTGGCGTATTATTGCTTTGGATGTCGGCATTATTGTCAGAACCATTATTGTCCTGATTACCGCTTATATTACCATTAGCAGTTCCAGAATCCGCACCGGATTCTCCTCACTCTGCAAAAAATTGCATTGGAATTTTAAAAATTTCTCCCATTTTGCACCTCCATTTAAATTTCTAAGCAGTTTTACGTCATGCTTAGGACAGTGCGTGACCGCACGGGACTTGTCGGGCAAAGTTAACTTATATTTCAATTAACTGCTCGATGGTTTATTTTTGATTTTAGGTATAAAAATAGCACCTCTTTAAGAGATGCTTATAAAATTATTGAATTTTGGATATAAGAAAACCGCCTCATGGGCGGTTAAGTTTTTAATACCAAATTGCTGTAGCTTCACTTGGAATTCTGTTTCCTGAATTAACAAGCTGTAATAATTTCGAACGCACACGAGCAATGTACATTTTCTTGCCGTATTCATAGTTCGAAAAAGTTACGCTGCTTACTTCCTCCGTGTTTAAATCTACAACAATATGTCCTGATTCTCCACTTTGCTCTGGTATATAATCGCAGGAAATGTATTTTCCATCGGACATAATATTAAAAAGCTGTACCATTTGCTTAGTGTACCTCCTTTACTCGCAATACTTTGCAAAATTATATTTCTTCGAAGCTTTTAGATGAGCTTCATACTGGGAGAAGCCCTTTTCCATATAGCGTAATTCAGCATATTCATGTTTGAGCAAAACAATGTCTTGTTCCCTAAAGTTTCCGTTTATTAACCTTTGCCATGATTGAGCCATTTCATAATCAGGATCAAAGCGCCGCTTACCATCAATTAAGTCGTGCTCAGATATAAACACATGATTTTTTATCTTGTCAATCTTATTCTGTGAAATCCCTGTTGATCTTGAAATATGAAGGGTATCAGTTTTCATGTGTCTTACTGATTCATAATATTGTGTAGCATGCTTCTCAGCAGCTTTGCTATACGGGTTTAGCGCACCACTTATTGCTCCTGTATTCATTATACCACTTCCACCTGATTTGTCAACAGATTTAGCAGTTAATTCTTCAAATTTTTCTACACTCATCAAAGTATATTCAAGGAAACATCTGCAACGGCAGTCATTTCGTGCCGTACCGCTAGTAGATGGACATTCTGCATATACATTTGGCTCAAGCTGGAATTTATCACCAACCTGTATTATAACACCCTCCATTTTCTGATGATTAGCACCATTACGGCTAATTGCTAATGAAGCGCAGACAGTACAAGCTCTTATTGCAGCAGGACTTTCGTCCATGCAGATGCAAGCAGTTTCCACATAAATTGTGCTGCATTCATCATCTGCGCCTGAAACATACCGCACTTTATTTCCAAACCGTGTAACTTGAATTTAAGACTTACACCGCTGTAAATATGATCAAACTGCGGTATTAAATTACTTAAATCCTCAACATGCCAATTCTTAAAAATAACATGCCCTAATACTCCCCAATTGCCATAAGTATAAACGTTTCTGAAATATTCATCGCTTTCATTTTCCAGGCTGTAAATATCATCAGGAGTAAGAAACTTATTATCTTTATAGGTTGTCTTTAAAATCGACAGTTCATTGTCTTTATAAACGGTTTTATTGTCCTGCCAATTTTTAAAAAAATCCTGATATATCCAATGCGTCTTTAAAATCGGATTAAAGGACAATGTTATTGATTTTTTAAAGGGAGAATATCCTCTTAGACGTTTCTTAAGCTGTAAATACGCTTCTCTCTTTACCTCTGTTGCCTCCTCTATCCAGATTCTTTCAAGCACGCCATTGGCAGGAGTAATTGATTTAAGCTTTTCAACGTCGTCAAGTCCTGCAAATAATATTTGTTTGCCGTTGTCTTTGCAGGTAATCACCATATCTGACTTATTGATTGAATAAAGATGACTAACACCGTATGCTGAAATAGCCTTTTTTATTTCATTGAAAAGTGAATTACGTATCGTTTTGCCGATATTTCTAGTAAGCAGCCAATTAACACCGTTTAAGTTATCCATTACCACACGTTGTGCCAAAAAGAAGCTTTTACCGCTCGATGAACCGCCGTAATATATTTGCGTCATTCTTTCCTCTTTAAGAAAAGGGATATATACGTCATTTACATAAATCATTTTATCCATAATTAATCCTCTTCCTGCGACTCTTCTCTTTGTGATGCCGGAATAATATTGAATATGATTTCACTGTTCTCATTCGATTCTTCTTTACGTTCACTGAACATGCCCAGATGTTTACCGAGGAGTTCTAGGGCTTTGATTTTTTCTTTACCGGAAATATCTGCTTCCGCAAGAGCAATCTTTTTAAGTTCCTTCAAAACCGTGTCAGCATTAATTCCTGTGCGCTCAGACTGCTTTTTTCTAAGTTCTTTTAAATACGCCAAAACGTTATTTTTCGTAATAAGCTGACGTCCTATTTCAGCATTTTTATACCCTGCTCGAGTAGCTGCTTGCGTTGCGTTTAAGTCGATGAGGTACTCCTCACAAAAACGCTTTTGTTTTTCGGTTAGTTTTGTTTGTTTCGGCATTACCTCACCGTCCTTTCGTTTGGGTATAAGAAAAGCACCTCCGGGGAGATGCTTAGTTGTTATTCTGAATCATTATTTTCAATAATTGACTTTTCTAAAAACTTATATGGCATTCTTATATTATTAATTAATCCTATTTTAAAAAATATTTTATCTGTAAGTTCTATAAATTCTATAAATCTAGATATTTTATTATCTTCGCCAGAATAACCGATACTTTCAATTACTTGTGTTCGTAAAAAAGACCATTCTGACAACATTCTACGTGGAATTTTATCAATATTTGTTCTGGAGTTCATTACCATTTCAAGATATTTGATAGGTAATAATTTTTCAGGGTCCCTTAAAATAATTTGTTGAGATCTTAATAAATCCAACATTTCTTCCATTATTTCATTTTGATTACTTGATTCTTTCTGTGGATAATTTGATATATCATCTTCAATTGATTTTAACTCTTTGTCTATTTTAGGCCAGGAAAGTTCAAACATTTTTTCTAGCCTAGTTTCTTCTAAACCTTTTTCTCCCAAACCTTTATTCATAGTTTTAAATAGTTTAAAAATATCATCTCTATCAACATTTGTCATTTGAAATTGCAAAATTGGGCTATTTGATATCTCTGAAGGTTTCAAATCAAATAAAAAGGGACATACTTTAACCTTATCCAATGCTTTAGACAATGCACCTGCCTCAAAGTTAAGCCATTGTGATTCTAAATTATCTTTAGTTACACATAATATACCAAAATCCGCATCTGATAATTCTTTAGCAATATCAGAACTCCATCTTGCACCCTTATCAATATCTTCTGTAGAAAAATAAGGTTGGATATCTTGAATGACACAAGGTATCCAATCCTTTAATATTTTGGCTACCTTTAAACTTTTATCTCCAGACCAACTAATAAAAACTTTCATTTTATCACCAACCAACATCATATTTTACTCCTATATTAACATATTTTTCCAATAAAGTCAATAATTATTATAAATATTATATTATATGTTTATTTTAATTATTTATAACAATTTTTTTGCTGAAAATACCAACCACCGCCATATTAGACGGTGGCGTAATGTTTATACTGGCAGTTTTACCGTTTCGGACATATCCTAATCAGGCTAAATAGTTGCAACCGGAAACTACTCTAACGCTTGGCGCAGCCTATCGGAGTTGCACCGACCGAAACTACTGACTGCATAACAGCCGTCTAAGTTTCAACGGCTGTAGTCAAGGAATAAAAAATTATGTAGAAGAGAGGTTAGAAACGGGCGGTGCTGCTTCCGCCCAATTTCTATAGTACTATAATATCATATTTTATTACTGAATAAAAGGGTAAAAAGTATAATAAAGTAACATATAATTTATTTGTTTTGTATTATTTTTGCAAAATTAGATAAAGCCCTATCATGAAGCACTCCTTTTGTGTAATCATATTCCTTGTTTATATGTTCTGCTACTTCTTGCCACGTCATGTTTGATATGTATTTATCAATCAATAATGCTGCGTATAGCTTATTTGGCATTTTATGTATATTTGTATCGTAATCTCAACTTTTAGTTGCTCAGACTCTTTCATCATTTCTAAAGCCCTTGTAGCGTAGTCAACCATCTCAGCCACATTCAAGCCTACTTTATCGGATACATCACCATTATGTTGCGCTGGCAAATCAGAAAAAACACTCGTAATCTTAGTTGCACGTTCACGGCATTTTTGTATAGATATGTTTAAACTATCTATTTCCAAATCAATATTATTTGCTCTCGTCAAATATTCCTTAGCAGTCAAACCTCTCACTCCTCCTAATTCTCCATTCTTTTAGCTTGATATTCTCCATAGTTTACGGTATTTCGGGCAATATCGTTAATTCTTTTCATGCTATTTGACCTCGACCGTTTGACTTCATTTGCAGGAGATATGTATTCACCTGAATTTCTGATATTTCGCATATATTCACGTCTATTTTTGCGATGCCGTTCTTTGGCGCACTCGGTACAATATTTTTTAGAACTGCCTGAATTCGGCATCTCAACACCGCATGAAACGCATATACGTGTAAATCGTTTATGTGTTGACATTCTAAATATCTCCCTCAATTCTATGTAACGATTTTTCTGTTACGAATCCGTCTGGGTATCTAGTTCGCAATTTATCCACATTCATTTGTAAAATTGCTTCCAAGTCATACCCTAGTGCATTAGCACTAACAGCTATATACCATGCACAATCGCCTAGTTCTTTGGCTAGATGTTCCTTGTCTAATTCGTGCCCCTGAAACAAATGTTTTTTCAGTATATCAATAGCTTCTCCTGCTTCTCCGTTTAATCCCATTAGCCCGTTCACTATTATCGGATAATTTTGATTCATTCCGCTTGCTATTCTCATTGCCTCATTTTGATATTCATTAATTGTCATTTTTCAATCCTCCATAAGTTCTTTGTATGAAATACCATCAGTTAATCCCGGTGATTTATCGCTGTCAGTAGGCATATATTTTGCGTTAGTAAATGACGGATATTTGTACTCTATCATGGCAAAATTTGCTACGTCTACAAGATATTCGGTGTTATGGGTTTCCTCATACAGCTCTAAACGTCTTTTTATACTTTTGTAAGCTTGGGCTAATTCCGGATAATTTTGAGAACACCATCCATATTTATAATGGGACACCTCAATAGCATTTTTCATTTTTGCAATAAATTCATCAGAAAAGTCTCGCCGTAATATTTGTTCTCTAGTTTCCACTTTCATTACCTCCATATTTCAATTCTACGCCCGTTTTTAGGCGTTCTGATTTTAACCCTGTAATTTCATTATAACACATTCAAAATCGATTACAGCGCATTCTAGGCGGTGATTTGAGGCATGTATGATAACATTTCTCACACTTCGGCATTTTCAGCCCTCCTGTTCCAGTTCTCAATCGCTAATTCGGCTGATTCAATTTCAGCAGTCCAACCATTTATTATTTCTACGCCAATTTCAAGCGATATTCCCATCATCACACCACACTCACCACACATAACCAGATATTTATTATTAAAATCATCTAGCCCCACATTTGCCTTACCCCCACAAAACGGACACGGTTTTAATTTTTCATTCATTTTCTTTTCCTTTCAGCAATAAAAACGTTTCCAACTACCTCACCATTTTGCACAGCAGCAGGATTAAAAACCCCATTCATCATCTGTTTTCCCCCTGAACAATATCTCTCTATTCATATTTCAATACCTCATTTCATATCCGGTAAAATTTGAACACCAGTAACATAATAAATAAATGTCTTTCCGTCATCGGTAACATGATAATAATCTTCACTGCTTTTTTTCATAAAACCGATTTCAACCAGTTTGTCAAGTTCTGCTTTGTCTCTTTCTCCAGCATTATAATAATTGCGATATGGCTCATACTTGCGATGTTTTGTACCTTTAACCTTTCGATCATCAAATCCAATTATATGTTTCATCATGTCAATCTGATTATATGTAACATGTTGATATTTGTTATAGTCAACCATCTTTCAATACCTCCTCAACTTCATCGGCGTGTTTCCATTTACACATACCTGTTTCTTCATAAACAAAACTACAATCATTACACGAATCACATTCCATGAAACAAACATCTTCATTTAGTTCACTAATTTTATAGATTTCTTCAAATGCTAATTTCAATAATTCTTTCAACCGCTTGTTTTGTTTTTCGGTTGTTTTACACCTATCCTCAGCATCTTTGAACCGATTGTAATATTCAATATTGCTGTTTTGGATTTCTTCATTTTGTTTATTTAGTTTTATATTTTCTTCCAATGCTTTAATAGCCACGTCAATCGCCTTAATATCATAAGCAAACACGGAATCAGGCTCATCATTTTTAGCAAAACCTTCACGGTCACGCTTTAAGTCATTTAATTGTTCTATGGCTTCTTTAACCGTCATTTTTATCTCATTCATGGCGTCCTCCTATAATTTCAATTTCCGTCCTTGGATTATCCTTATCGTACTTTCCAGACAGTATCAGATTAATATTATTAAAACTGTCATCAGCAATAATTTCGGCTTTGACCAATCCGTCAAGAATAAACTTACCGCTGTAATTATCAGGGTCATGTCTTATTTTAGTACGAAAATAATACGTAATCTTTACTGTTGCTTTGTCAAATGGCTTGTCTGGCTTAGGTCTGCATTTTAAATTAATCAACTGTGCCCAATGTTTCTTTTTTTTCCTGATACTCCCATTTATTCGTCCTGCCTATAAATTTATTATTACTAGGCGGTATCTCGTCAATTATGTACTTCATTTTTCTCATCTGGTTTCAATTCCGGAATAATCATTCCGCCCCAACATCCACGGTTCAGGATATTATTTTCTCCCGCCGTTTTCCCGGTATTGCAGTTTTTTAAATTCCCGTTAATCCCGTATTCGCATTCATGGCATGCAACCCACTGCCTGCCATTTTCTATAAAGCTGTCCATTAACATCAATCCTTAAAATTATTTGCCAGTTTTTTTATATCGTTTATATCAAAGCTGTATTCTTTTTCAGATTCAAAATTACCTGATTTATTATCATAATTTCCATCAAGAACTTTTGCCATATTTGCTTCTTTTATCAGCCAATCAAAATTAGCTGACCAGTTTCTTCCGTTTTTACCTTTCAGAAAATCACTTGCTTCTGCTTTTTTAAAAAGCTTTTCAAAATCCTGAATAGTATACATATTCAATCGTGCTTTGATTGCTTTTTTTCTTGCTTCTGAATAAGCGTTGATTCTGGGATATGATTTGCATATTTGGTTATATAGCTCAAAAATAGATATATAATCATTTTTAGATTTTTTAGATGAATAGGGGATTGACGGCTTGTCCGTCATTCTTTCTTTACTCTTCTCTACTTTACTTTCCTTTACTTTACTCTTCTCTACTTTACTTTCCTTTACTTTACTCTTCTCTACTTTACTTTGTTTCATTATCGGCTGATTATCGTTAATTATCGGTTGATTTTGTCTTGAAATCAGTTGATTATCAAACAGGCGCAGAATGGAACTCCTTGAAGACAGCTTTTTCATTTTTTCAAAATCCAAAAGCCAGTAATCAAGATTAATTTCAACCGCTTTACGCTCTACAGTAGCCTGATAAAACTGCTCCTGTATGCGTTTTGACGATAATATTCCGGATTGATAGAGGTCGCCGCTAAATAGTTCACACGCCACTAAATCCTCGATTATAGCCATCACGGTTTCCGGTGTCGGAGGATACTTGCCTCTTATGATGCCAAGTATCTTCCATACTACACGGTTTTTAGTTTTCTCGTCTCCATAATCAATATAATAACCTTTATCTCCATAAATCAGGTCAAGAAGAGTAAGCCATATATCAATTGCTACAGAGCCATATTCCATCCGCAAATCTGATAATTTTTCATCGTTTGTCATACCTATAAAATGGTTATAATAATCAAGCCCCTCTTTATTGAGAGCCAACCTTTCACCCCCTCACTAATGGGCAGATTCACTGCTGATTTTGCATTAAAATATGCAATTAACTTTATTTTGTAATCAAATTGTAACTTTTAAAACGGCGGTTCATCACCGGCAATTATCTCCTCAAAGTCGGCTAGATCTCCGAGTGAAACATCTTCTACCGGATTTGATGCCTGTGTGGTTTGCGGTGTATTTGCAGTATAATTATTATCGTTACTGCTGCCTGCAAATGAAACGCTGTCTGCCAACACGTCCATGGAATAATGCTTTACTCCGTTTTGATCTTCATAATTATTGTTTCTTAAACTTCCCTCAATGACAATCATCTGTCCCTTGGAAAAATATCTGCTGACAAATTCAGCAGTCTTTCTCCATGCAGTAACACTAATAAAATCCGTTTGATGTTCGCCGTTATCATTTTTAAATTTTCTGTCCACGGCTATATTAAATTTTACAAATGAAATACCGCTTTGTGTTTGTCTTAGCTCAGGATCGGCAGTCAGCCGACCCATTAATATCACTCTGTTCAGCATACGTTATCCCTCCATTATACTGGAAAAATCATCAAGAGGCGGTTGCTCAGTAGTGACTGATTCTACAACTTCTTCTGTTTCAATAACTTCTCCGGTTTCAGGAACTGTTTCTACATATTCCGCTTCACCCTGTTCATTAATAACTGCCATATCATTTGTAACGGCTTTTTCCATTTCTATTGACATAATACCCCATTTGCTGATTAATTGTCTTAACATGGTTTTGCAAGCCATTCCGTCAAAATCTTTCTCCCAGAATGTATAACCGGAACGCTTTTGATATCCTTTTGAATACTTTTCAGCGTGAGATTCCATTTTTTCTTTACTCCAATAAATAGCCTTTTTAAAGCCGTTTATATATTCAAACATTGCATAATATCCGATTGTAGGAGCATTTTCACGGTCAATTTCATTTTCAATCAACTGCACTTCAATGTCTTCCTCAAGAGGATTAAAGTGTATCAATTCTCCTTGTTTTATCGGCAATACATTTAATTTCTTATACTGACCTGAACGAATCGCAAGCTGTATGTATCCTTTGTATCCTAGCTGAAATTGTGCAACTTTTCGCCCGTTTTTATTATCATTAAACGGTACTAAATAATACTGTCCCAACTGCGGAGACGGGGAAAGCTTCAAGCCCTCGCCAAGTAATCCGGCTGAAAGAATTGAACCGGCATCACATTCCTGTAGCGCAGGATTGGCACTCACTGCCGATGTAATAGAAGCAATAAAGCGGTTAGCTGTGTTTTTATCTCGGAGTGTTGTATTAATTAGATTTTGATAACTTTTGCTTTGAAGCTGAACTGTGAATGGGACTTTTTTACCGCCCTGTTGAACTAAACTGTTTTTTACTGCCATTTTAATTTCCCTCCGTTTTAATCGTCTCAAATTTAATACCGTTATCTACCATAAATTTACGTAAGTTTTTAATCTGATTATATGTTCCAATTACACGAAATGCACATGTTCCCAACTGTTCTTTAGGCTGCTGGGATTGCGATGCTGAAACAGTCTGAACAACTTCCTGCTGTACTGGTTGCGTTTTTGTCTGTTCAAGAACTTTCTTCTGCATTTCTTCTTCACGCTGAAGCTGTGCGGCATATACCAATGCCTGACTTGTACTGTATTCTTTGCAGTACTCGGAAATCACAGCGGCTTTATACGGCTTGTCTGCATATTCGGTATTAAGCGTTTCAAGTTCCTTCTTGATATGGTCGATATTATTTTCAATTTCCGCTTTCAGGGTATCAATTTTTGCTGTGGCATTGCCCCATTTAGGATTAAGAATCTTATCAAATTTAATGATATCAGCCATATCTCCTATGTAATGATCAAAGCAAGATTTCAGTTCGTCATATTTTTCTTGCTTCTTTATGTTTTCAAATTCTTTTATTTGATTATCAATTGCAACAACAGGGGCTTTGACTAACATAACAAGTTCTTTACATTTAGCTTCAAAATCGTTATACGGTTCAAGGCAACGTCTTTTGACTTCTTTTCGTTCACTTTCAATGGCTGCTATTAATTTATTTAAATTTGCTTTATCAGCTTTTGCCGACTTAATGCTGTTTTCTGAAACCACTAAATTATTGTAATATTTTAGTCTTTCAGTCATCTCGGCTTTTAGTTCACTATAGTTAAATTCTATAACAGACGGCAAAGTGTTCAAGTCCGTTTGTAATTTAAAGTCCATTGTTTCCCTCCTAAATCTCCGGCAAAATCAATGCCGGTTTTGTTTTATTTTGTACATGCTCCCAAAACTTAATTTCAGCTTCGAGGAGTGTTTTTATATCCTCTTGCACTTCATTACGGTCAATGAAATAATGTCTGGTTGCGGTGCATATATCATTATTTTTAAAATACCTGATATGTGCTTTTAGTACTGCAAAATTCCAGCCTGTAGCAAGCATCTGATGCAATACCTGTATGTAATAATTTTGCGGAACTCCACCGTCCCATTCGTCCCATTGAGAAGAATTTTGAATTGTTGTGGTCTTGATTTCGAGAATTCCCTTTTTGCCTGATTCAGCAGTCAATTCGCCGTCCAGAGTTGCAAAGATAAACGGGTATTTGTCATTTGCATACATTCTGTATTCATGATATTCAATATCATATTGAGGAAAATCAAGTGCAAATAACTCCCTCAAATGGAACTCTGCTTGCTTTCCGTATGCAACAGCAGGCTTGTCCGAAATATCTTTGGGAACTGTAATCCCGGTTTTTTCTTTCCATAGCTGCACATTTGTCTTGTACTTATTCATTCCCAGAACACACGCCGCGTCACTTCCGCCAATACCTGCACAACGTGCTGATAACCACTCATCATGGGTTTTAGGGTCTGCAAGTATCATGAGTCTTTACCGCTTTCCCAATCTCTCATTAAATCAATATCGGGTTCCGGCTTGTCCGGATTTTTATAACAGGTTCTGCATGCTTCAATATCACACTCGCAAGGACTGTTATAATCGTAAATGCAGCTCATCTTATAACTCCTTTTCTCTTTAATACTTTATATGATTCGTCTGACAGATGTACTTTTATAATTTTTTCGCCGATACCGTCATTTACAAACTGTTCCGCATCGTCCTCATTTTCGTAAAAAATTGAACTGTATATGACATCATTAAAATATGCTATTCCATATACTGTATGGGTTTTCCCTGTGTACATTTTGGTTTCCTCCCTGCGTTTTAATTTATCTTACCGCCCCACTGCTCAGCCATTGCGCGGGCTATACCGGGGAAGGTTTTGCTTCTGGCTACACTCTGATTTTTAGAACACCCTTCAGTAAAATACACTTTTTTGCCGTTACTGCCTATTCTGATTGGCTTTGGTTTATCAATAATTGTCTCAGAATAATCCAAAACGGGCAGGTTTTTCAGCCACAGGCATGTCCTTTTTAGTTCCGGGTCACCAAAATAATATGGATGTATAATCTGATCAGGCGAACGATAGACAGTATTCATTACTCCGACAGGATTTTCAACTGCAATCTGTTCACAATCCGTATTTACAAACGCCATGAAAAATTGTTGTGCCTGTATTCTCAGCATAGTTCTGTCTGATATTTGTTGTAGAGTGCGTTTTTTTAGGGTATGCCCTTGTGTGCATGCGATAGACAAATATGTACACGGCGGATGGGCAATAATTAAGTCCCATTTATTAACTGTATGCAGTTTGCCATCTGTTGTAAAAAAATCCGTGTTGCCGTTAATTATGTCCAAAGCATCATTACATATATGCCATTCTGGGTGACCGCCGGAACATTTCTGTATGTCGCAGCTATACGCTTCATGTCCAAGCTCCCTAAAAGCCGAGCATACTCTCTGTGATTCCTCACAGGCTATTAAAACTTTCACTTGACATTTCATTCCTTTCATGTTATCATTAACGTGTTTAAAATTTTGTTTTGCCTGTCCCTGTTGCCTCAGGGCAGGCGGTTTTTTATTTTCCTGACGTGACTGCATCTAAACAAACAGGATTTACAGCAACAAAAAATCGGCATGCTAGGGTCTGTTACAAAATAGTAATTTTTGGGTATGTACAAATTAGGGTCACATTTGAACTGCTCTTCTCCTGTTTTGTGTAACTCCCCCGTATATTTATCTCCGTCGATAATCGTTATTTCAACAATTTTGCCTAGATACTTTTCTAACTCATTTTTACTTATTGTCATTTTAAACAAACCTCTCAACTGCTCGGTCAACTCTCACTTGTTTGCCCATATTTGTCAACCACGGGCAAACTTCCCTCAGTGCGTTGTACTTTGCATCGCTAGGTATGTAATCTGGGTTACTGCTACGTTTCGGTTGACCTAATATGTCAAACGCAACGCTTGTTTCCTCATACCCTGACCTCTTCTTCAATTGATTCATTTCTGTCCTCCTTGGTTTTATAATTGAGAATTACTTTCTTGTGTACAATCTTCATCCGGCCATTTACCAATACAATCAACAACATTTTTATAATATTTTATTAGTCCCTGCTCCAATTGCTTATGCCGTATTTGCCTTTCGGAATCAGTAATATCTGCAAAATGAACCTCAACTATTGCATTTTCGCTTTCATATTTAATCATATTTATCACCTCTTTATATCCTACTCAGCACCACTTGTACTTGTTTCCTAATTAAGATAATTTAGTTTGACTTACTTTTTTAGAAAAGTACCCATCTGGCTGCATCAAAAATCTTAAAAATAATTCACCTATGTACATTTTTAATTTCTCCTATGCCGACTAAGTTTCGTTTTATTGACATATTTCACCAATTGAATTATAATAAAAATAATATATAGAAAAAGGTGGGGAAATAATAATGGTTTACTTTATTACATATGACCTTAATAACCCTGGTCAAAACTATGATGATGTAATTAATGCTATCAAAGAAGCTTCGACGGCTTGGTGTTCCTATTGGAAATCGTCGTACTTGATAAAAAGCAACTATTCAAGTGCGGACGATATTCAAGCAAAAATCAAGCCTTATCTTGATTCAAACAATAGATTATTAGTCATAGAAGTTGTAAATAATAAACAAGGCTGGCTGAACAAAAAACAATGGGATTTTATTAATAATTCAATTTTTGGATAATGAATCTTCTTGGGATTGACTGTGTTCAAAAGGATAGCCACTACTATCACACGGAACGAATGATGATTTAGAATCTTGCTGACCTTGTAATGCAACTATAAGGTCGGCTATTTCTTTAGGTTCTGTTTCAATGGTTATTTTCATATCTTTCACCTCCTATGCTGATTTATTACTAATATTGACATTAATTTTCAATTATGATATAATTATTAAAATAATATAATAAGGAGTAATTATATCATGGATAACCTAAAAACATGTTTTGTGATATGCCCAATTGGTCAAGAAAACTCTGACACACGCACTCGTTCCAATACTGTTTATGAACATATTTTAAAACCAGTAGCAGATCAAAAGCAATATACTTTAAAACGTGCAGATAAAATTTATCAGGCCGACACAATAACCGAAACTATTATAAATGAATTGAATACATCTGATTTAGTGATAGCAGATATAACAGAAGCCAATCCGAATGTTTATTATGAGTTAGGTTACAGAACGGCATTAAAAAAACCCATAATACAAATTGCTCGCAAGAATACTCAATTACCTTTTGATATAAGCACTAAACGTACATATTTTTATGATGAAACTAATTTATCAGATTCTGAAAACTTCAAAACCATGCTTTTGATGATTATTGACAATATTGAAGACAATTTAAAAAATAAAACGAATATTTCCTCAAAATCTTCAAGTTTTGGAGACACTTTTGCAGAAAAGTTTTTTGAAAATATGTTATCAAATCCTGATAAAATTGATGAATATGCAAATTTTATAGAAAAAATATCTACCATAACTAAATAAAAATTAAATCGTTTTCTTATTACGATTATAAAATCTTGTTTTAATACCCATTAAATAACCTATATAATAACATGTTTTATAATAACGTCTGAGCTTTTCACTTTGTAAAATATTTTCAGGCGTTTTTATTTTTTTCTCATTCATTTTTATTCCACCACCTTTTAAATAAGCTTTAGTTCAGTTTTTAATTCCTCCTACGCTGACTTGGTTTCTCTTAAATTCTTATTAACTGACTGCATATTTTTCAGCAAAACGATTGTTATCAAAGGATAAAAAAACCATTAAATCTTCTCACTAACAGTATCATTATTATATGGTAAGTCATTATCTGCTAATAGTTTTCCATCAAGACTCCAATATTGAATGACCTCTCTACAGGGGTCATTTTCTGTTCCTGCACCTTTTAAGGCAACAGTTTTTATAACGGAAATTACCTCTGCTTTATCACAACCTCTAGGTGTTGGCATTTTTATCACCTCCTTTACGCTGACTTGGTTTCTTTCTGTTGACATTTATCACCAATTGTTCTATAATTAAAGAAATAAAATATAGAAAATTGGTGAACGTCATTGGATTATTTAGTTATTATTCCTGCAATAATATCTTCTTTAACTTCACTAGCAGTTGTTGGAATAACAAAACTATTCGAGAGAAAATTCAACAAGAACAAGATTCTAATAGAAAGAATGGAAAAATTATATATTCCATTTTATAAAAAATGCCTAAAAGGTTTTCTCCCTGAAAGTCGAACATGGACAAATCGAAAGTTTTCTGCCGAACTAGTTGATTTGTTAATGGAAAATGTAAACTACATGAATCCAAAATCCCAAAAACTATTTAAAGACTTTTACAGAGCATACGCAAATAGATTTTGTATTAGCCCAGTAAGTCAAGAGCAAAAAGAAGAATATGACCGTTGTTTTATTGCACTTGCTGAATCGCTGCTGCAAGAATACCAAACATTAAGCCGAAAACTAAAACAAGTGCAACCGATAAAATTATTTTAGTTTTTGTTTCAAAATACTCAAACCCATATATAAGTAATGATCCAATGATAACACTTAAGGAGGATAGCCCCCAACACACAATAGTAAAAATTAAATCATTCATAAAAGTTTCCACACTATTCAATTACTTTGAAGAAATTTCAGATAAAGTTCTCAAAGCATTTGACTATCAATAAGGGCTTCTGAAACTTTAGAAAGAAAATGCTGTGCCTCACGGATTGACATACCTTTAAGTTGTTTAACGATCTCTGAAGCACGGCTTTTTTCATCATCGTTTTTAAAAATATTTTGTTTAACTACCTTGCCATTAATGAGAGTACTTATGTCTTTCTGAGCATTGGTTATATTCAATTTTCTCACCTCTTACGCTGATTTTGTTTCGTTGTTGATTTTTACGTTTAAAGCGTAATTAGCTGGTAAAAAAATAATCTCGTCATAGCTTACTCCATATACCTCAAGTATTTTAGGTATTCTTTTATTAGTAGGGTATGATTTTCCTTTTTCCCATTTAGATAACGTAGATACGTTAACTCCAATTAAATCAGCTGCCTTTTTTTGTGTTAATTCTTTATTTACTCGAGCTGCTTTTAATGTCATCATATATTTTCACCTCCTTTCACTTTTACTCTTTAAGCGTAATTACACTATATCACACTTTAAGCGATATGTCAAGTACTTTTTTCAAAAAAATCTTGACTTTTTTCCGCCTATAGTGTAATATATAATTGCAGAAAGGTGGAATGATAATGACATCATTAGGTAACAAAGAAATTTTTAGCAGAAATCTAAAACGGTTGATGAATGAAAATAATATCGACAGAAATACATTATGTAAAAATTTGAATTTTAGATATTCTACTGTTAGCGAATGGATATCGGCAAAAAAATATCCAAGAATAGATAAAATCGAAATGTTAGCAAATTATTTTAATGTAAAAAAGTCCGATCTTATAGAAGATAGAATACCAGCAGAATCAAATGCTGAATTGCTTCCGATTAATGAAATCAGAATGATACCTATATTTGAAACAGTATCAGCAGGATTCGGGGCTTATGCATCAAGTGACATCGTGGATTATATGCCATTATTTATAGAAAGTGATTATGAAGCTAAAGATACATTATGCATAAAGGTCAGTGGTAATAGTATGTATCCAAAAATTGAAGATGGAGACATTGTGCAAGTGCATAAGCAAGATATTGTTGATAGTGGTCAAATAGCAGTCGTTATGATTGATAACGAAAATGGATTTGTTAAAAAAATTGAATTAGGCAGCGATTATATAGAATTAATTAGTATTAATCCAGAATATTCACCCAAACGTTTTGAAAAAGAAGAAATGAACCGTGTAAATATTGTTGGACTAGTAAAAAAGATAATAAAAGAATGTTAAAAGGTACAATTTTGTTGATTTTTGTCACATTTTGCTAAAAACATCTTGAAAAATTATTGTAATATGCGAATTGTAAAATATTATCACATATAGTATAATTTTAGTATATTTTTTATATTAAAGGAGTATTGCTATGGAAAAACCAACCTACTTACAAATGATACTTTCATCAGCATTATTAATTTTTGGAATGACTATTGATTCGAGGTGTACAATATGAGTATTTTTGAAAAAATCAAAAAGATAGATGAATTTGGAGAAGAATATTGGTCATCAAGAGACTTAGCAAAAGCTTTAGATTATAATGATTACAGAAATTTTTTGTCAACAATTGACAAAGCTATGCAAGCATGCAAAAATAGCGGTCAATTAATATCAGACCATTTCGGTGAAGCCACCGATATGGTTACTATAGGCAGTGGTGCAAAAAGAAAACTTTCTGCATATCATTTATCAAGATATGCTTGTTATTTGATCGTTCAAAATGCCGATCCAAATAAGGATATAGTGGCAAGCGGTCAAACGTATTTTGCAATTCAAACTCGTAAACAGGAATTATCTGAAAATTTCCCACAACTCAATGAAGATGAACGTCGTTTGCAGTTGCGACAAGAAATGAAAACTCATAATATAAAGCTTGCTGAAACAGCAAATAAATCAGGAATTAAAAATGATTTGATTATGCTGTTTTTCAAAACCATGGATATAAGGGACTTTATGGCGGATTAGATGCAAAAGCAATTCATGCTCGTAAAAAGTTAAAAAAATCTCATAAAATCCTAGATTATATGGGCAGTACGGAATTAGCGGCGAATCTTTTCCGTGCAACACAAACAGAAGAGAAATTACGTAATGATAAAGTTGTTGGTAAAAATAATGCTAATAAAGTTCATTTTGAAGTCGGAAGTAAAGTAAGACAAACCATAAAAGAATTAGGCGGAACAATGCCGGAAGACCTGCCTACTCCCAATAAAGGTGTTGATAAAATACAAAAAGAAAGAGAAAAACTACTTATAAAAAATAAGAAATAATTGTATATTTTTATATTATGTCGATTGCAAAAAATGTTGATATAAATACGTTTGTCACATTTTAACAAAATTATGTAAAATACTTCTTATAATGTGCGAATTGTTTTATTTGATACGGTATGGTATAATTTTAACATTATATTTACATATCAAGGAGTTGTGACATAATGAACAAAGAAGAAATGTTAAAAGAACTAAGACGAACAAATGAAGATAAGTTGGTCTTTAAGTTCCGAACGAGAAAATGACATTAAATCCAAATAATTTTGTGCGCTTTTAGCTGCTTGTTCATTCCAATCTGCGCCGCAATTATCTGCTCCGTAAGTGGCTTCTTCATTTGTATATCCATCAAATTCTAACTGTTCTATTAATCCATCATATGAAAATGCCATAATATCAAGATAAATTTTAGAAGATGATAAGGCATTCGTCATGCCAATAGTAATTTCTTCTTGTTCATCTTGCTTTTCAGTGGGTATTTCCGTTTCCATTTCTGTTGGTGGAGTTGTTTCCTCTTCAGTCGGAGCTTCTGTTGGTTTCTCAGTAGTTGTGTTTGTTGGAATCTAAACTATCCACCCGCATATAAAACACTTGCAAATGTATCCAAAGTTATGCTTTATGTGGCTATAGTATTGTTTATCCTTGGTGCTATTAGTGCTATAATTATGTGGAAAGAAATCGGGTTCACATCATTTCTTACATCAATAATATCAACTGGTGCTAGTGCCGGAGTACTTTATGCAGTATCTGCTGGATTAGATGGTTTAGCTACTATTGTATTAAACACTACACAAACTAGGAATCTACTTTTATTTAAAATTAAGCAAGAGAATGACTTATTTCAAAAATAAAAGTATTGGAGAATGACATCATGAAAAAACTTTTAAAAACAACTTGCTTTTTAACATCGTTAATTATGTGTTTCAGTCTTATTGGCTGCGATTCAAATGATGGTTTAGGAACAATACTTAGAATATAAAAAATTCCCCCGACCAAGTCGGGGGATCAGTTATTAATATCCTACTGCTATAACGCCATATTCTGCTTGTTCTTCTGTGAATCCATCAGGAGAATAATGATTGACATATTTTAATATATAATATATAATTATAGGTGAAAGGAGTTGTTTTATATGAGTACTAGAGAATATGTAAACCATATCCTTGACGGATTAAGTGAAGAACAGTTGCAAGGATTAGCAATGCTTCTAAACGGCTTTAGTAATTCTAGTGATATACCTAATAATGAAACTCTAACAGTTATGAACGATGTTAATAATAACAAAAATCTTAGCAGGGAATTCCATTCAGTTGCTGAACTAATGGAGGATTTAAATGCTGACGATTAGATACCATAATTCCTTTAAAAAAGATTATAAAAAAATATTAAAACGCCATTTAAATATTCACGATATGGAAACTGTAATGGATATGCTTGCAAATGAACAACCTCTTCCAGAAAAGTACAAAGACCATGCACTAACAGGTGATTGGAAAGGTTTTAGAGAATGTCACATTCAACCTGACTGGCTATTGATTTACAAAATTCAAAATGATTCACTTATCCTGACATTGTCAAGAATCGGTTCACACAGTGATTTGTTTTAAGCCTCGTACTAATTGCATATGCTTAAGACC
>ENA-UOJJ01001557-UOJJ01001557.1-human-gut-metagenome-genome-assembly--contig:-CS66-NODE-1557-length-33017-cov-12.621291_pt1 | contig 33017 bp, 27 predicted proteins | sample MGYA00242343_ERZ723890 | MGnify/ENA metagenome assembly ERZ723890
CCATACCCTTTTTCATTTCTTTTATTGCAGTAAGCTTAATTTCAAAATTCAGGTCTGCTCCAAAATCATAAACCATTTTTAGTTTATCGCCTACTGATAAATTAAGATTTTTCAGTTTAAAATCGCATGGTTGAATAGCATTATCATTATAAAACTCAAAATAAGAATTAATATACCTAACGCTAAATAAATGACTTCCACTTAATTCAAAACTCGCCATAATTGCATAAGCTAATTTTGCTACTGTACTTACTGAAGTTATTTCAATTCTTCTCCAATACTTATTCTCTAAATTATTTAGTCTTATTTCAAATTCATATACTACTGTTTAATCTGCCATTTTTAACGCTTCCCTTCTGTCTTTACATGATTTGCTTTATTATACTATATATTTATCTGTTTTGCAAGTTGAGTGCTTCATACTCATCAATCATATGAACATATTCCTTTTCTTCGCAATCAATATAATCCTTGATTAACTGCTCCGCCTCGTATATATCATTCTTGAGAATTTCAAAACCAACTGCAATCAAAATTTCGTCAAGCTTTAGTTTTTCTTCAGAATCAAAAATTCCAACTTCATATCCTTTGCAGCAAATATCACTCCCCTGCTTGTCCTGCCGAATCAAATTATCGACAGGTTTTATTCTTATATAAAAACTTTTATATCTCATCTTCACACCTCATTCCATTGTCATCTGAAAACCTTCTTCAAGTTCCTCAGATTCTTCGGCAATTTCTTCACATTCTTCCTGTTTAATTTTCTGTTCGTAATCAAATGCCTGTTTTAACGCATCTACCAGATATTTTTCATCAAATCCATTTTCACGATAACCTTTTACAATCGTGTTATAATATCCTGCTGTCGGCAATGATATTTCTCTGCCGTTCATAACATATGCCATACATTTTTGCTTTTCTCCGTTTATTTCTATCTCAATATCTTATTTGATCCATACGCTATATATAATTTTTTCATTTTAAATCCTCCTTACATTCTACATGGACAACTCCATGCCCATTTCTTCTGTTTCTTCTTCCTCAAATTCGCTCTCACAGTCCTCTGAGATTTCATCGGGTGTTATCTCTGCTTCCTCTGCATAAGTCGGCAAATTGGCACACGCTTGCTCTCTCTGTTCAATTCGTTCCTGCCTTAACCTTTCACGCTGTGCTATTGCATCCTCAGGATGCCTCCACGCTATATTTCCATCCAAATGTTTTAATAAATGTGTTCGACAGTTTTTAAACTCATCTCCTATCAATCCTAAGTTCAAAAGCCATACTCTGAAACTGTACCTCATATTATCACTGCGTGAAACTTTTGGCGAGCAATACTTCTTTGTTACGGCAGCATTGCTTATTGCCAATGCCAAGGTCAAATATGATCTTATGACTCCGGCGTGTAAAGATGAATTACAGCATCTTATCTCGAAATGCCCTCCGGAAAAGTAACTATGTAAATTGAGCGCATGATACCTGGACGTATCATAATGATCGTGACTTCTGCTTACGCCATTATACCAAAGCCTTTCTATTTCCTCTATAGTTTTTGGCTTTTTCTTATTTAATTCTGATAAAAACCTCTGATCTACCTTTTCACAATAACCAGAACGCATTGAAGATACTTGCAATGCCTCCCACAGAAAATCTTCTTTGCTTGCAAATATATTTACTAGATTTCTCAAACTTCGGGCGTCAAAATCATCTGCTGAAATATGAATATGAATTCCGCATTTATATTCCGCTCCTGTTACGGCTCCTGCCTTTCTTAATGCTCTCACTACCTCCTGCAGCATCGGTATATCCTCATATGCCAACACAGGAGAATTCAATTCAACACTGTACAATTTTGATGCTGCATTTTTGTTTCTATCCACACACTTTATACTTCCGTCATACACAATAGACCACTTTCTGTCCTTGATGTCCTTTATGGTATATTTATCATAAAAACCTCCCTCACTAATTGCTTGACTTTCAAGCACCTTTGCCACAGCCTTTGCAGCCTGATTTCTTGTAATTCCTGTACACTCAATTTCAATTCCATACCCCCTTGTCTTTATTCCATCATAATTTCCTGACATTATCTCACCTCAATTCTTTTAGGCTGCATTTCTGCAAACCTTTATATATTAAAATAAGGGCACGATTTCCCGTGCCCTTATTCATATTTGTTATTCAATTACTGATTTTATTTCAACACCTCCCTTAAAAATTATCAGCAGTTCTTCTTTGGAGAGCACCTTCACGCATTCAATCAGCTTGCGGATTATGATATTATCAAATACCTCAAGCGTGAATTTTTCATCTTCAATCATCTCCATTGCCGAATCTATCTTATTCTGTGTATCTGCCGACATTTTCACCTTCTGCTTCAGTTCTTCAAGCCGTTTATTTACTGATTGTTCTTCATTAAAAATCTTAGCGAATTCATTATCCAGCTTGTCCTCGTCACAATTGCCGGAAGCTATAAGAGATATAAATTCGTTTCTCGCCTTATCCAGTTCCTTTAATCTTTTTTCAAGATTCAATATTTCCTGCTGTTCCTGACACTCTAATACCGAGCCGATATTGGCTTTCAGTATTTTGGCAATTTCGTTGCGGCAGCCTAAATATTCATTTACTGCTCGTAATATTGCTCTGTGCAGTTTATCTTCATGTATGGTCGGAGAATCAGAACAGTATTTTGTTCCGTGTTCAAGTCTGCTTATACATCTCCATACAATCTGCCTTTTTCCTCTTGCTGTCCAAACACAGCGTCTGTAAGGTGTTCCGCAATTTCCGCATATCAGTAATTCCGAAAGGGCATATTTGCTTGTATATTTACCCTGCTCCGTTATTGTCTTATCAGAAATTCTGCGCTTGCTCGTTCTTCTTGCAAGCTCCTGCTGAGCTCGGTTATATGTATCACGGTCTATTATAGGTTCATGATGATCGGTAACAAGGTACATCGGTCTTTCACCGTTGTTTTTCTTCGCCTTTTTGTTGATGCAGTCTACTATAAATGATTTTTGAAGTAATGCGTCGCCGGCATATTTTTCATTTTTCAGTATTGAACGAATAATTTCTCTGTGCCATTCTGTTTTGCCGTGTGCAGTTTTCCTTTCTAACAATGTGAGCCTTTTGGCTATATCTGTCATACTGTATCCGTCTAAAAACAAATCATATATCATTCTTACCGTTTCCGCTTCTTCGGGGACTATTTCCGGTTTGCCGTCATCACCTTTTTTATATCCAAGCAAGTGTTTGTACTGAAACGTCACCTTGCCCTCCGCAAATGCTTTCTGCTTACCCCAGCTGACATTTTTGGAAATCGATTCACTCTCCGCCTGAGCGAACGATCCATGAAGAGCAATCATAAATTCTGAAGTCATGGTCAGCGTATCGATATTCTCTTTTTCAAATATAACTCCTATCCCTAGATCCTTAAGCTGCCTGACATATTCAAGGCAGTCTACTGTATTTCGGGCAAATCTTGATATCGATTTGGTTATCACAAGGTCGATTTTCTGTTTTTTACACATTCGTATCATTTTCAGAAATTCGGGACGTTTTTTAGCTTGAGTTCCGCTGATACCCTCATCAGCGAAAATTCCGGCCAGCGTCCATCCTTTCTTCCGGTTTATAAGGTCAGTATAGTATTCTATCTGTACATGGTAACTGTTCTGCTGTTCCTCCTGTTCGGTTGATACCCTGCAATATGCCGCTACACGAAGCTGCTTATACTTATTTGTCTTTTCGATCGGTTTAACAGCCGCAGGAATTATTTTAACATTCGGCGTTGTCTGAATCATCTTTATCAGTCCTTTCAGTAATATTTTTTATTGTTATTCCATTTATAAATTCTATCTCTATGGTATAAAAATGACCTATCAAAATCCTTGATACACAGGATTTTAACAGGTCAATATCTAACGTATTCAATTGTTCTCTGCCTGAAATCAGTTCTTTCAGATATTCTGTTTTCTGCGGACTGTCATTGTAAACACAGCAATCGTATTTCAACTCTGCAAGTCTGAGAATCTCTGTTTTTACTTTTTCTGAATCTATTTGCGGATTATCCATTAATCTGTTTAACTCATTCTGCTGACATTTTACTTTAATACTTGGTGTGTAACCGCTTATCTCCGAATCTGTATCCAGTAAGTCGGGATTAGCAATAACGGCATTTAAAATATGCAGCAATATATCTTTTATCATATTATCTGTCAGCCGATAATTAAACCTTGAACATTCGGGATTTCTGCAGTCCCATTTATCAGTCTGAGTATTGCCTCCGATTCTTGAAAGCCTGTGTCCGCATTCTTTGCAGTATGTCAGGCTTCTTATTATTTGCAATTCTTCGCTTATTTCATTTACTGATGTTGCTCTGCTTTTTTTCCTTGCATTTGCACGGTTAAATGTTTCATTGTCAATTAATGCAGGATAACCGTCTTTTCCGAGATACTTTTCATTTTCAAGTATCCGTTTAACCATATTTTTATTCCAGTCAAACGTAATTCCGTTATATGAAATCTGACTGATACTCATTTGTCTTGCTATCTCCGACATGGATTTTCCGTCTAAATACAGTTTAAAAATATCCTTAACCGCTTGACTCTCTGTAGGTTCAGCTATTATTTCACCCTTTTGCATGGTATATCCAAAGGGGATATTTCGGTTTTTCTTCATTTTTTCACTTCCATTCTTCACTTAAACATTACCACATATTCTTTTATAATGCTATCACCAAATACAATAAAAAAGCGCCTTGTGTTTTGGGCACAAAGCGCAATTTATGTATCTTCAAAAATTTTTGGATAATCTGTCCTTCCATCAACTATATGATAAACATAAACTGTATTTTCTATAATTCTGTAAAAGCACAAATAATTTCCGCAAATGAGTTTACGATATCTGTCTAATGCGATAATTTTATCCGTACATTCTATACCTAATAAAGGATTTATTTTTAAATTTTCCAAAGAGTCAAGAAGCTTTTCAGTTATTTTTTGTGCTGAATCAGGTCCGACTAGATTCAAATGTCTATCTGCAATGGCTTCAAGCTCTGCCCAAGCAGGAGCAAGCAATTTCAATTCATAATCAGCCATTCGCAAACTTCTCCTTTAATCTTTGCCTTGCTTCTTCAATTGAAATCGTTGGTTCTCCTAAAATTCGGCTTTGTTCTGCTGCATCAAGCTTTGCCTTAAGACGTATAAGTTCTTCTCGTTTTTCAAAAGCGTCAATACTCATTACTACAATATCACCCTCTCCATTCTTAGTTATGTAAATAGGTTCTTGTTTTTCATGTGCTAAGTTTGAAATACTTAAATAATCATTTCTTAATGTTGTTGAAGATTTAATAATCATAAAAACACCTCCGTATTATTCTACGATTATTATATCAGAATTACACAATAATATCAATAGTTTTTTGCTATATTCTCTCTGTAAATTTCAAACCGCCGTACAAATTAAATTCAAACTCAGTATGATTCTTTACTATAATTTTTTCAATTAAGCTCTCAAACATTACATCGTCAAATTCTGTCATAAGGTCAGTTTCGTTTTCTATGATTGATGCAATCTCTTTAATTTGATCTATCATATCATCTTCATCATCACACCTAACAATTTTTCTGAGTTCACGGTTTAATTTTTCTATCTTTGCATTTATTTCCGTAACCTGTTCTATATACTTGTTTTCATCGAGAAATCCCTTCGTTTTAAGTCTTGCAAGTACATGAGTTTGTTCCTTTAACTGTGCAATTTCCTTATTAATTTCTATGTACTGCTTATTGCCGCCGTATTTCTTATTCTTCAGTTCCTGCAGCTGTGTGAGCATTGGAGTAAATATCACACTGTAATTTGCTTTCAGTTTATTGTACATTGCAGTAAAAGCTGTATAAAATACCTGTTCCGGTATCTGCTTTATTTGGCAGTTTTCCGCATTATAATAATGCTCACGGCATATCCAATATGATTTTTCATTTTTTAACCTTCTCTTAAATAATGAACCGCATTCTCCGCAATAAACTTTTTTACTAAGCGGATAATTTTTTATTAACTCCTTATTCGGACATTTTCTTTCTTTTACGATTTTTTGTACGGCTTCAAAATCTTCTCTTGATATGATCGGCTCATGTGTTTTTGAATAATAATACTTTTCAAGCTCTCCTTTATTTCTAACCTTTCGATACGGCATCGAAGTATTATAATTCTTCTGCCACAAGCTGTCACCTATGTACTTTTCATTGGTTAAAATATATTGGATTGATGTCGGAAACCATTTTGTTTCTTTGTCATTCTTTATAACTTTACTCTCATTCAGTTCTCTGCATATTGAAGCATAACCCATTCCGCTTAAAAACATTTTATATATGCTTTTAACTATTTCTGCTTCCCTCTTGTTTATTACTAAACTTCCTTCATATAAGTCATATCCTAATGGCGCTGAATGGAACTTAACAGTTCCGTTTTTCATTTTACTCCTTATGCCCCATCGGACATTATTTGAAATCGATGCGGATTCCTCCTGTGCCAAGCCGCCCATTACAGTTACCATTATCTCATCTGTTATATTTGCAGTATCTATATTTTCCTTTTCAAACATAACAGTAATGCCTAACTCTTTAAGTTCTCTTAAAACGCTCAGACAATCTTTTGTGTTTCTTGCAAATCGACTTATTGATTTTACAATGATCCTATCTATCTTACCCCTCCGACAATCCTTCAGCATTCTTTGAAATTCTTCACGCTTATCCATTCGGGTTCCGGTTATTCCTTCATCGGCATACACGGAAACTAATCTTTCAGTTTCACTGTCAGCTAAAAAATTTTCATAATACCTCATCTGTGCCATTAATGAATTTTGCTGATCCTCTGAATTTGTACTTACTCTGCAATATGCAGCTACTCGGATTTTACTTTCTTTATCTTCTGTTATTGTCGGATTTATCACCGTTACATTTGGATTCATTTTTTACTCCTTTTTTATTTTTTCATACAACACATTACCACACATCTCTCTGATATATCCAGTTGATTATGTACTGAATTTACACCTCTAAAACTGTACAAAATTGACTAAAGCATTCCCGTTTATTTAATTCATCAAGATGTTTGAATTGTTCTTCTGTCAAAACCCCGTTTTCAAGCATTTTTTCAGCTGTCTGCCTGAGCATATAATAGGCATACTCGGCTTGTCCGTATTTACACATAGTTTTTTCCCTCCGTACATTTATACCTTGAACAAAATACCTTTCCTGATTCAATATTTGCCCAAACGCATTTTTTACACTTTTCTGTATTTACTAAATGTTGTTCATTAAGTCTTAAAAATTCATATCTGATTTTATCCCAATCATTCTTGTCTTTCAATTTATCACACTCCTATTTTTATATAACTCAAACACAGGAGTTTCCTGCGCTTGAGTTATATCCGCACCATGCTTATTTTGGTTTTCATTTAAAGAAACAAGTTTACGGTGCGGTATAACATTGATCGTTTTGCCTTAACTTAAGTCTGATTTTCTCAGACTCGTGATATTTATTCTCAATACCCGTCACGGCGGAACATCGGAAACGATTGACAGCTTATCAATCTCATGGAATTCTTATCCCTCTATGGTTCTCATAGAGCCGCCCTCATTGCTTGTGTCTGTGACTGGACGGAAGTATCATTATCCTCCTGCGTTTCATCGCCGTTCCGAAAAGCTATTCCGGATTTTGGAGCTTCATATTTATCGCAAGCGTATGGCTTCTTTGGCTGCCGTGATTTTATACCGGCCGCAGGATTAACGTATTCCCGATGCTGTTATTCCATTTTCAAGTTACCTTTTTAAAGAGACTTATTCTCCCTTACACTTGTATAGGGGTATTTGCAGGGGTTTTGATACCCCTAAAATTTTTGGTTTTTTATAAGTTTGTTAAGTTTGCACAAAATCCTCTTTTTCTTTTTGTTGATATTTTTCTGACTAATGGCATATATCTCCGCACACTCACGCTCTGTTTTGTTTTCAAAATATATCAGCGATATCAGCTGCAATTCATCCTTGCTGAGTTTTTTCATCGCTTTACAAAGCATTTGCAAATCAGTATTTAATTCAACAATTTCTTCAGTATCAGCTCTCGCATTCATTAGTTCTTTAAAATTTTCTACTGCGTCATCAATATTTCCAAGAAGAGCTGAGAACTGTATCTGATGCTTAAAGAACGACTCATCGTTGTCCTTAATGTTCCATCCTGTTCTCATATACGCTGTGTATACTTCTTCGGTAACTTCAACATTTTCGTATTTACCGTTGGCTGTGTTTCTAACGCTGATTATGTACTTGTTCATCTTTTCACCTCCGTTCTGATCGTTTTCAAATCAGACCGAAGGCTATGGATATTTAGCAATAAAGCATTGCCATTTAAAAATAGACATAAAAAAACTCCATTCCGCTTTTAAAGCGGAACAGAGATAAAAAAATAAGGAGTAAACAATGCTTTAAAAGCTTGTTTTACTCCTAAATTATATTGCTTTTTTTATTTACTTTTTGTAGATTTATGACTAATTCTGTTTATTTTTAGATTTTAATTGTTTATCAGTTATTTTTATTATCTACCTTTGAATTAGGAACAAAAAAATGGAGCAAAAAAATTTTGCTCCTTAAGAATTATTAAATTATTAAATCAGTTTTCGTGAATTACTTATATCATATACTATTAAAAACAACACAATACTACCTTTCACAAACTTGTCTAAATATAAGTTTGAGATTCCAAATGCCTGACTTTTCATAGATAACTTAAGTCTTTTCTCGGATATAAACTGACCGAACTTAGGGTTGTTGTTCTTTAATCTTCATGGATTACTTCAATAACATTTCCGTCAATATCAATTTCCATAATACATTGATAAAATGCTCCAGAGCCGATCAAAATATAGATGTGATTATCTTGACATTGAATATCTCGGATTTCATAACTTTCATTTACAAAATAATTTTCAGCTGAAAAAATCAAAGTATTTTCGTTATCATTCATTTTGTATAAACAGCAGCCTGAAGAATAAAGAATATAATCTTTATGAAAATCAAATGATATCAAATAATCATCAAGTTTAATAATATTTTCGCACGCAAAATTAGAAAGATTTATTCTGTATAAAGCTTCTCCTTCAGAGTAATACATATAATTATTATTTATATATCCTATATGATTCTCTTTCAGTTCACTAACAGCGGTTGTTTTCATATCGTAACACGCTAATCCATGTATTTGATACATATCAAAACTGCGCTCAAACCAAATTTTTTCGTTATATACTGTCATATCCCAAATCTTAGTAGGATTATCAAAAACATGCTCAACATTACCTCCATCGTAATCCATTTTGTAAACGGCTGACTTTTTTTCATCAAATATGCTGTAATATATTTGCTCATTCGTGAAACAAACTGCTGATATATATCCGTTATCAGGATAATCTGCCAGCTTGGTTAAATCCCCTTTATAAAGCTTATAAATTCCATCATTATCATGGGTGTCATAGTTGTCATATTTATAGATATAAACAAAATTTCCGTCACAATAATAAGTCATACAGTTTCTTGTGCTGTCTAATACCGTTTTTTCACTGCCGTCATCAAGACACAGATTATAAACTGCATCATGCCTTGCAATATCTCCACAAGCATCCTCGTAATCTTTATTTTTTAATTCACTAGTTTCAACCGGATAGTAACGACCATAGTTTGTGAAATATATAAATTTTGAACGGCTGTTAAAACTCCATTCGTCTGTTTCACCTAAGTTTAGATTTTCCGCTTTGGGAATAGCTACGGATGTCTGTGCAGTTTTGGTGTCAGTTTTTGTTATAACAGTCTTTTCGCTGCTTTCAACAGCAACTGTTTCATAGACATTTTTAACACTATCTTGCTTTGAAGATTCATCAAAACTACATGCAGACATTATTGATATTAATAATACCAAAAACAAAACAAATATCTTTTTCATTTATATGTCATCCAAATCACCTTATAATTACTAAATTTGCTGAATCACCAACTAAATCTGCAAAATCATTCATATTATCGACACCCTCAATAGTTATACATCCTGTCGACCATGGTACAAATTCTTTTTCACCTCTATGTACCAAAATATAGGTTGCTGGGTAATACGAAAAACCACCATATTCATTCAGATAAACACTAGGCAAAATATCTCCACCATCTAATGTTGAAACCGTATAATATTGTGCATAAGAGCGTAATTTAGGTTCTCCATTTTCATAAACCTTATCCATTTTATATATGCCTGAATCTACAGCAACTGATGGTTCTCCATTATTATCCCAATAATTAAAATCATCAGGTAAAGTACTTCCAACAAATGAAGTTGTTGTACCATTAAGTGAATTTACTGTAATTGTAGCATTAAATCTTCTATTATTGTTGTTTGTCTTACCTTCTTTTGCAACAACAGTATTACAAGCTTCCTTAAAAGCAGAGTTTAATTTTACTGCTAACTCCTGATTTGCAGGATTAGATGCATTACCCGATATTGTCATTTCACGAATTTGGGCATCCCATTGGCTATTCACATTTAATTGTGATGGTGCTGCTAATTTTTCATAATATGTATCCCATTTTTTCATCAGCTTACAATCCCAGTCACTGTTACATTTTGTAGGTCTTGAACCATTTAGATTATTGCTAACCATATATTGTGCTGCTGCCACTGCATCATGCCCACTCGGATCAACATACCTGATTGGGTTATTCTTGCAGTAGGTATAAAGGTTAAGACTCAGTGGATCAGATCTTCTTCCAGCAAATGAATCACGACTGATAAATCTACCAGTACCCGGATTGTAATATCTCGCCCTCAGATAAACAGTTGCTGTTTCTTTGTCAAAGTATTCACCGCAGTAACGGAATGCATTGGTATCATTTTCATCAATGTTTTTCTCAACACCGAATGCGTCATATCTGTAACTCTTTGTTACTTTTCCATCTTTATCAGTTAGATTTACTACATCGCCATGAGCGTTTTGTGTATAGTAAGTATACTCAGTTTTCTTACCGTTCCAGTAGTTATACTTTGCTACAAGATTTGTACCTCTGATATAGCAGTCAGCCTCATAGAACTGGTTATCAATTACATCTGCTACTATCTGCTTATTTCCGTCCCAGACATGATTTATCGTCTGACCGTCAACAGTCTTTTCATATCTCAGACCGCTTGCGTTGTACTTATAGCTTGCAGTTGTTTCACCGTCAGTAAAACCGATAAGCTGATTTAAGCTATCGTAAGTGTTGGTTTCAGTCTTACCCTCAGCAGTCTTTGTAATCTGATTGCCGTTTGCGTCATATGTATAAACTATTTGTTTAACATTACTATTCAAATCAATCGGATTTGCTTCACCCTCAACAGTCTTTACTTCCTTCTGAAGCAACGCAGTGTATTTTCCTTGAGCGTTATTGTAATTGTATTCAGTTACATAATTCTCAGAACCTGTCGCCGTCATCTTGGAACGGTTGCCGTAATCGTCATACTCGTATGAATAGGTATCTGTGTTGTTTCCCTTAGCAACGGATTCCTCAGCCAGCCTTTTCAGTCCGTCATACTCATATTCCGTAGTTTCTATTATACCATTTTCTTCTGTTACTTTGCAAGCGTCAGAACCATCTAAATAATATGAATATTTGTAGCTTGATATGGTACTATTGCCCTTTTTGTTAACTAGTTTTACTATCCTATTCGCATTATTGTAATCATAAGTCGAAACTACTCCGTTTGCAAGGGTTTCTGACTTCTTGTTTCCGTTTCTGTCATAGGTATATGAAACTGTTTCTTCCCCTGTTTCCTTTACCTTGGTAAGCCTCATTTCACCGTCATATTCATAGCTTGTGTATGAATACATCAAAAGATTATTAATACCGACTATCTGCTGTCTTGTATACTGCGAAACGCCCTCATAGAAAAATCCCTTGAAGGTTGAATATCCGTCCTTACTTTCGATTTCCTCGATCTTTCTGCCTAAATCATCATATGAATATGTAGTGGTTAAATCATTGTTTATAGCTCTTGAAATCCTGCCCATATTGTCATATTCATATGATTTGCTGACATTCTTTGAGGAATCTTTAGAGTTTACAGTCTTTGAAGTAAGTACACGGTTTAGTGCGTCATAAGTATTGGTCGTGACATTGCCGTTTGCGTCTGTGTTTGTAAGTACATTTCCGTTCAGGTCATATGTTATTGTGCCTGAATTGTAGCCTGTGCTGTCGGTTGTTCTCACTGCTCTCAGCCAGTTATCATACTCATAATTTGTTGTCAGATATGTGCTGTCATTCTCAGAGGACATACCTGTGTACATCTTTACCTGAACGCCAGCATTATTGTAGAAATACTTTGAAATATTTTTATCCTTTGAATCTGTTCCGCTCAGTGTTACCTGTTCCAACAGTCCCATTGCGTTGTACTTATTTTGAGTAATGCTGTCCTTACCGTTATCTACATTCTGAATAACTTCGACAATATTACCGTTTTTGTCATATTTGTTTGTTGTAACCGAAGAATCTTCGCTGTCAAACGGTGCTTCGATTTTTGTCAGCTTGTTGAGATAATTATACTCATATTTTGTGGTATTTCTCAATGCGTCGGTCTGTCTTGCAAGCTGTCCGTTTGCGTAATATGCGCTTGTTCTCTTGGTTTCGCCGTTTGTCTTTTCAGTAACAGGATTTCCTCTGAAATCGGCAAGTGTTTCCGTCAAAACCTGCTTTTCCGCTGTGATATATGTTTTCTTGATCGTTTTAAGCCCGCTGCATGACTTGGAAGAACAACTGTCAAGAGCTGTGTATACATTAAATCCGTGTTTTACAAACTCATATTCCGTAGACGTTAGAATCTGCTTTTCAGCTTCTGCCTTCCACTTGAAATATGTTGCCTTTTCACGCTGTAATCCGTCATATTCGGTTATGTTTATTGTTTTATCAGGATTGGTTTTTTCTGTAACATTTCCGTATGCGTCGTACTTGAATGAAGTCACATTTCCGAGTGCGTCGGTCTGCTTTTTTACACTGCCGCTTGGATAATATTCTGTCAGTGTTCCATGACTTTTGTCTGCTGAATAATTCGGTGAATATTCCGCTGTTTTTCTGCTTAGTTTGTCATATTCTGAAATCGTAACAGCAGCAGTATTTCCCGTTCCGTAATCCTTTACTTTGGTTACATTGTTGAACTTATCGTACTCATACTCTTTTACAGCGTAAACGCCTTTTGAAATATCAACGCTTGTCTTTTCTTTAGACACCTGAAGCTGTGAATTGTACTCATACTCAACACTGTTTACAACTGTGTTTCCGTCTTTAATTGTCTTGGATTTCGGAAGTCCCTTGCCGTTGCCCGATTTGTAATAATCATACTCCGTTATGTTCCCAACAGGGTCGGTTGTCTTTTTAATCAGTCCCACTACTCCGCTTACATAGCTGTCTGCATAGTATTCATGACTTGTTATTGCATAGCTGCTTTCATGAGCTGCAAGATATGTTATCGGATTAAAATTCTTTGAAGTTACAGTATTTATATCAGCCTGTGAAAGCGGATTCAGACTTGTCGCTTCCTTCAATATTCTAGTTCCGTTTTTGTCATATGCCTTGATTGTCGCATATCCCATTTCATCAACGGAAGCAATAAGGCTGTTTTTATCGTTGTAATTGGCTAAAGTATATGTGCCGTCAGGGTTGATCGTCTTTGTCACATTTCCGTTTTCATCACGCTCATACTTGATGGTATTGCCCATGATGTCAACGCTTTCGGACATTTCGTCATACTTGTTCTTTCCGTCAACCATGTTGTAAGTGATTTTATCGACTTCATATGTCTGTCCGTCTGTTTCAACTGTATTTGTCTTTACCGCATACTTTTCATCGTAGTCATATTTAAAAGTCTTAACGAGCTTATCTCCGTCATATTCCTTTAGACCTGTCTGCTTCTGTCCCTTGTCATATGTGTATTCCTGCTTCAGTCCTGCGGAATTTATGAGATAATTAACTTCGCCGTGTGAAAGGTAATTTATCTGATCCGTTATCTCGTCATAGCAGTTTGTTATCTTGCAGAGTCTGCCGTTGCCGTCATATTCGTACTTCTCAGTACCGCCTGACACGCTTGTTGCCGATATTAACTGAAAATCTCCGTTGTACCTGTATGTTACCGTTCTTCCGGCAGAAGTATCCTCTATCTTTGTTACACGAAGATGCTCTTTATTACCGTTATAGTTGATTTTATAGGTTCTGCCTGTGGAATCTGTTACAGTTCTCTGATTGTTACTCATTTCGGAAATTGTAAGAATATTTCCTTCGGCGTCCTTTACCCAATCAAGCTCGCCTTTGGCAGTAAAATGATATTTTGACTGTGCGGCATTTGTTATAATATAACCGTCTCCGTCTTTCTCCATTTTGCTGTGAGCATTCAGGCACTCGAATCCGTTTCCGCTGCTTTTGAATGTTGTATTCGAACCGTCAGGCAATACTACCTGATAGTATCCCTCGGCAGGCATTACAATTTTGCTCACATCAATATTGAAGTCCCAGCCGATACCGAAACTTCCTTCTTCTTCGTTCATTGAGTTGTAGGTACGAACAAAATCCGACTTAACTCCCGGTGATGCTATACTTAAATCCGTGAAGGATTTTGTATAGTTACCTGTTGCAATATGAACGCCGTCACCGATTTCCATGCCTTTTCTGTAAAGTGTATAGTCAGGCTCGTCATACGGTCTGAACCATGGGCGGAACCAGTACCTGTCCGATGAGTATCCATATGGGAAAATAAGTCCGTTTGGATTGTCAAAGTTAAATCTTCTTTGAGTATTCAGACTTCCGTCCTCGTTATTTATGTATGTTTCGGGGTTGTCCCACAAAATAGTCTGTTTGCCGTATGGATAATAGAAAACTATAGAATGATTTCCGCTTGAGTATATTGCTTTTTCTCCCGCAGCTTCATTTACATTCCAGTGTTGTCCGTAAAACAGAATTAATCCGTCTGTCCATAATCCCTCGCAGTCTGCAAGAGTTGTGTAATACCAGTTTTCCGTTACCATCAAAACATCGGCAGAGTTTGTCATGATCAGCTTATCATAGCTCTGAGCCTGTCCGAAGTTGAATTCTCCTATAATTCCAAGCTGACCGCCGTTAAGATTCAGTGTAACTCCGTCTAACAAGTCAAGATTACTTGTCATAAAAGCCATATTTCCGACTATAACAAGTTCATGACCGTTCAAATCCAGATTTGTGTTATACAGCCACATTCCCGTTTCGTTATAGCAATCGCCTGTAAGCTTGATGTTGTAAATGTAATTTGCTCCAGGCGTGTAACCGTCAAACTGACTTGCGTATCCTGCAAACCAATTGTAATCTGCTTCTGTGATAACTCCGTCCTCGTCCTTATCCATATATTCCTTAAAGTCATCATCACCTACATAAGAACCGCCGTGATTTTCAAGAATATAATTGTAATCGTCAGCATCGATAATTCCATCGCCGTCAATATCAAGTTCAGATATATATCCGTCCTCGCCCTCTTTTTTCTCATAATGGTCACGGTCGATAATATCTAAATCTTCTGCGTCAATGCTGCCGTCACCGTTCATATCAAAGTCGGCAACATAATCTCCTGTTGCCTTGCGCTTGCCTATAAAGCCTTGTACATATGAAGCGTCATTGGCATTTATAACCTCATCGCTCCACTGATCGTTATCATTCTCGTTATATGTACTGTCACCCGGATATAGCATTTCAGGCTTATCCGCTGTACCGAACTGATATGAGCCGTGTCCCATGTTCTTATAGAATCTCGGAAGATAGCCGTCACATTCGATCTTTACATTGGTTGACGCTCCGAGTCCTCCTGCCGATACGCTGAATGAACCGTCTGCATTTGCATAGGCTTCTGCTGCTAAATCCCAATCATTAAAGATAAGGATCTTTACTTTTGAAAGGTCAGAATTTGTACCGTACTGACCCACATAGCCTGTAATGTTCAATCCGCTTGCTGCTTTCGACTGTGCTTTTTTCACTGCTTTGGACTTATTTTCATTTACGCTGAAATAGTCTACTTCTCCAAGTCCTTCGATCGCCGAGTCAAATTCCTGTGCAAGCTCGTCTGCATTTTCTGACAGCTGCAGGGATTCCTTGATTCCTGCAATTGTTTCCGCATGGGCAATACCCTGCGAACTGCCGTCACCGTATATCATAACCTGACATACGAATAAAGCTGCTAATGTGCCTGACAGCAGCTTTGATAAAAATTTCTTCATAACATAACCTCCATATATATTATTGCTTACAGAATAATTTCTGTTTTAACAATATTATATATCTTATCACTGATTTAGCCTTTGTTCAACAATTTTATTCATTTTCACTTTTATTTTATATACATATACAAATTTCAACAATTATTTTGTGCAATACAACTATCGAATTTTGTCGAATGTAAACTCCTGTTTAACATGTTTTCATTTCTAAACAAAAAACAAGGACATAGAATTATCTATATCCTTGTTTTCAAAGTCTTGACTTTTTAAAGCGCTAATTATCAATAATTTTACCGCATGATATATAGCCATAATGGCAGACATAACCTGCCATTACTGCTATACATACACTATACTAGGAGAATTCTCAGTTACCAAAGTGTACTTACGCTCTTTGCGTGGCTGTTTATCATGCCGACATCTGCGGTCGATATGCTTCCGTCAGTTTTTACATCTGCACATGCAAAACCATAATCCGTGAGAGTTATTACTCCCTTTGCATGCGAGTTTGCCATTCCAACATCTGCTGTTGTTATTTTGCCGTCGCCGTTTATATCGCCATATGGATTTAATTCCACGTCCTGCGTGTTTTCACCCTCAGTAACTGTTATCTCATAGCTTCTCTCTGCATACTTTCCACCGCTTACTGTAAGCGTATAATCACCTACTTCAAGATTTTCAAAAAGATATGTTCCCATGCTTGTGGCTGTAACTGTGGTCTCTGTTCCGTCTGATGATACTGCTGTTACGGTCATTTCTGTGCTGTCGTCAGAATCAGATACCTTGATTATACCAGTTACTGTTGCTGTAATCACAATCGGCTCGGTTGTCAATCCCTCGATCGCTTTTGATAAAGCTTCTCTTGCTTCATCTATTACAGCCTTCTCCGCATTATCTGCTACCAGTTTAGCTGTTCCTATAGCCGTTTGCAGAACAGCAAAGCTTTCATCTGTGTATTCGCCTTGCTCGATTTTCTCAGCTTTTGCTATGTCTGCTTGCAGATCATCGTATGCAATTATACGGTCAGTAATAACCTTGAGTATCTGTCCAACTTCGTTTATATACTCAACCTTTGTGATTCCGTATACATAATCTGCCGCTCCGTTCCATGCGTATGTGTATGCTGTCAGTCTGACCGAATTGCCCTCTGCTATCGCATTGCTTAACGCAAGCTCAACAGCACAGCCTGTCTGACCGCTTGCAGATGTTGCAGCCGAGCCGGTGTACTTCTCCCAGTTCTCCTTTGTTCCAACTGTCGCTTTAAGCTCGATTGATGCGTATTGACCGAAGTCTACATCTTCAGCACAATCGAATGTGACCCTTATCTTAGTTACTCCTGCTGTAATGTTATCTGCTGTGTATGTGTCTAATACTGCTTCGACTCCGCCTTTATAGATCTTTATGAGAATATCGCCGGGGTCTTCAATTATGCCGGGATCAATTTCGAGATTTCCTAAAGCTGTTTCTATCGCTTCCTTCGCTAAAGCTAATTCCTCAAATGAAGATTCTTCTGTTAACAGCCTTGCCGCTTCAAGAGCCGTCGCCAGATCTGCATAGCTTTCCTCTGTGAAATCCTCTTTATCATATGATTCGGCGGTTTCTATTGTCTGCACCAATTCATTAAACACTTCTGTTTTGTCTAATGCAACCAGACCGTTTATCCCGCTTAACATATCTTCTTCGTGATTATTTATCTGCATTTGAATATATTCTGTGATTTCTTCTGTTACGCTTTCTTTATATTCTTTTGCTCGAACAGTCCGACTTGATAGTCTAAGCCATGATTCGTATGTGTATTCATATTTATGGTTTTTCACTAAATCTTCTGCTTGTGCTAATACTTTACCAAACTCGGTAAACCCTTTATAAGTAAGTCCGCTGATTGCGTTATTAATTGCAGTTGTAGCTGTTGTTATTTCTTCCGTTGTCGCGTTTTCGTTTTCGAGCAAACTATTTCCAACTGCTAATGCTTCAGAAAGTACTGCGTATGAGTCGCTTGTATAATAACCTTGGTTGTTCACATAGGTTTTAGATTCATCTATTGCTTTCTGCAGATTTTCAAACTTATTATTGATTAATATTACATTTGCCGTAGTTGCGTTTTTATTTACAAGATTATATACATCTTGGGAATAAGTTTTAATAGTTCCAGTTACATTTGTAAAAGCTTTAGAACCAATAATTGTAACGGAAACCCCTTGTATATCAATTACAAGATTTGGATTTGTGCATCCATAAAATGCCTCTCCGTTTATGTTTGTTATACCTGCCGGAATGTTAACATACTCAAGTGATGTGCAGTCTCTAAATTGCCTAGTGCCTATTGCACTGATTAGTGTGCTGGGTAATGAAACACTTTTTAAAGCTGTACACTCTCTAAACGCTCCACTTCCAAGGGAGGTATACCCTTCAGGTACAATAACAGACGTTATTAATGAATTCCCTCTAAATGTACTTGCCATTATGGTAGTCATTGTAACCCCATCTATTTCTGCAGGCAATTCAATATCTATTTCTGTTCCTGTATATCCGTTTATCGTTGAGTTACTATAGGTAAACAATGTTGTATCGGTTGCGTTTACCGTAAATCCGATAGCGTTTAGACCTATCAACCCTATAAGGGTTATACTTACGATACGCTTTATTATTTTCTTTATTTTCATTCAAATCCTCCATTCTCCAAATACAATAGAAAGCTGCCACATTGATCATGCAACAGCTTTCCTTCTATAATATTCAATTGTTTTTAGTTGTCCGCTTGTGTATTACCCATGATAGCATTTATTAAGGCGCTTCCAGTAGATGTTACCGTATTCGTCGTTCTGTCAAATAGGGCAAAACCGTATTGATTTGTATCTCCATTATCCCAGCAAGCAGTAGCAAATTCAACTTCGAATTCATTATTATCGGCATAATAATTCAGCCAGTAATAAAAATCTGCTCTTGCTGATTCGTTATTTTTGTCCATTGCTCCGTATTCACCTATAAAAATTGGCATATCATTGCTTTGTGCAAAATCTGAAATATCAAATATAAAGTCTTCTATGTTACTGCCATTGCTACTAACATTCCACGTATTTGTGCCATTCTCATTCAATGTGAAATCATACGAATCGTAGTAATGAACGGATAACATTAATCGGTCTTCGGAAGTATCATTAGGTTTTGAGAAACTTCCTGGAATAATGGTATAATTAACATCTGCATTGTAACCATTCAGTACAAGCACACGGTCAGTATTATTACCACCGGTAGCTCTTACAGCAGTTACAAACGCCTGATTCAAAGCATTAACATTGCTCAACTCTGTTTCTGTTGGATCAGAATCGTAATCACCGTTATTTAACTCGTTAAATCCTTCAAACAGTAAATGCTGATCGTAATCCGAAAAGGTTTCAGCTATATCAGACCATACGTTTGCAAACTTAGTTTTAATATTGTTAAACTCAGTTCCTGTTTTTGTAATATCAAGCCACATACCATCAATGCCTGTACCGCCATCATTATGCATATCAATAACTACATAAAGACCTGATGCAAGCGCAGAATCAACTACCTGTTTTACTCTTGCCATGTAAGTATCATCAACGATGTACTTCCCATTTTCAGAATCATAAGTAATCTTATCCAAATAGGACACAGGGATTCTTACTGTTTGGAATCCTGCTGCTCTAACAGCGTCAAACATTTCCTTGCTTACAGGGAATTTGTTATTCCAAAGCGTTTCATCAGCTACGCCGTCGATTGTAGATTCAAGAGCGTTTCCGAGATTCCATGCTTTGCCCATATTCTCTGCAATCTGAGAAGCAGTAAATCCGCTTACTTCTTCCGGAATATCTGAACGATTGTCGTAAATTCTGACTTGAGTTACAGTACAACCGTCAAAGCAGACATTGAATTCTGTCAAATCATCGCTCACATCAAAGGTGTACACTTTTGTACCTGTTTCTGTTACCGGAACATAAGCGCCACCGATCTTGCTGCCCTGACTGTACAGTTCTGCTTGCATATAGCTTCCGTCTTCCGGTATTGTGCTGTAATTCGCTGTTATTTCAACCGTCGGACTTCTGTAGCCCTTCAGAGAGAAATTGAAAACATAGATAAACTCCTCGTTTCCGGAGAACCAAAAATCAGTATTGCCGGATTCAAGTGTAAGTTCAGAAGCTGTACCTTTTGTCCAATTTCCGGTGATTATAGTATCTTCCGGCGGTTGCATCGCAGATTTCAATTCTCTTAACTTTACAAGCGTCAAAGCATGCGAACAGAGAATGACGGGTTTCATCAATCTGGAATGTGTATGTAACATCGCCGGATTGCTTTACTTCCTTGTAACGTTTGCTTTCTTCTTCTACACCTGTCCATACTTCATCGTCCGTGTTGTAGTTATCCACGTAATACAAAGTCGCTTCTTTGTACGCTCCAACCGCAGCTTCGTCATACTCCACAGTAACTTTTACTGCCGGATTCGTAAAACCGTAAGCAGAGAAACCGTTCAGATAAATGTTGTACTCATTAGCGTCTACAATAATATCCGAATCTTCATCTACATTCATTGTGGATACTGTGCCTTTATGCCATGAGCCTGTTATGACCTCTTCCTGTCCGGATTTATCGATCAGCTTAACAGAATTGACTGTTACAGAGCCTGCACCGAAATTGTCGGTAATCAGGTTAAAGCCATAGACAGAATTGTTCGTGGATAGCGCACTTTCTATCGTGCTGATCGGAACAGTCTGCGAGTATGTCTGACCGGAAACAGGATTGTTCTGCCCTACATTAATTTTGTCCCAACCGCCCCATTCTGTGTCAAACACCAAAAATGCAAATGTGTTCTCTGCATCACTCGGCAATGTCTCAGACTCATACTTGTAATCAAGCTCAATGGACTCGTATCCTAAGTAATCTTCTCTCAAAAATGTTCCGAGAGTTTCTCCCTGAGAATGAATTCCATTAATACCTGTGTCTTTCGCAAATACCGTGTTTACTGCACCTACTGCCATTGAAACTGCAACTGCCGCTGCTGAGAAAACTGACAATAATTTCTTTTTAAACATTATGTCCTCCTAAACCGTCGCTAATCAGATTTATACATTTATTGATAATATTTCCGGATAATATTACAATCAATTAAATTATCGACTTTAGCACCTTTTACTATATTCAATTGTCAAGCTGCGTCAAATACATCGAACAAAAAATTTTACATTTTACCGCTTGAATTAATTTTGTAATTTAACTATCATTAGTTATACTGATGTTTTAATGCTTTATTTCGTAAAATATAGTATTTTATGAAATTTCTACAATTATTTTTGTCGAAATTTGTTGTATTTATTATATTATATCACATACATCTAATGTTGTAAATATACAAAACGCCAAAAATAGCTGGAAGTTATTGGTACTTATTAACAAAAGGTTTTTACTTCGGGGAGGAAAATTTATGTTTAAAATTATGGGCAAATTGTCCGGCAGGAAAAAGCTGACTTTAAAGGAAATAGGTGATTTGTGGCTTCAATCTAAAAAACTCAATGTGAAAGAATCGTCCTATTGCAATTACAAAAGAAACCTTGAAGATCATATTTACCCTGTTATCGGAGATCTAAAATATTCTTTGATCACTAAACAGCAGTTAAATGATTTTGTTGAATATCTTATGGTTTCAGGAAGAAAAGACGGTAAAGGAGGTCTGTCTAAGGGTACGGTAAAGGATATAGTCACTCTGCTTAAATCGGTATCAAAATTCGCTTATCAGGAGTATGGATTGCAAAACGTATGCGAGGGATTTAAAGCTTCCAAAATCAAGAAAAACGAAATTCAGGTTCTGTCAAACATTGAAAGGAAAAAGCTTGAAGCTTACCTTCTGAGTAACGTAATTCTGTCAAATATATGCACTTTATTAAGTTTATACACAGGTTTAAGAATAGGCGAAGTATGCGGATTGAAATGGGAAGATATTGATTTTAAAAAAGGCTGTATATCTGTTAATAAGACTGTTGAGAGAATATCTCTCGGCAATGGTAAAACAAAGGTGGTCGTTGGTGATCCTAAAACTGAATCGTCAATCAGAAAAGTGTATGTACCGGATTTTATCATTGAATTATTAAAAGAGCGTAGGAAATCTCCTGATTTATTTGTGTTATCCGGGAAACAAAATCCAACAGAGCCCAGAACATTGCAGTACAGATTTGAAAAAATTCTTAAATCCGCAGGCATACGAGAAATGAAATTTCATTCTTTAAGACATACATATGCCACGATTTGCATTGAAAAAGGTGTGGATATTAAAACTTTGAGTGAACTTTTAGGACATTCGGATGTCAAAATAACACTTAACACCTATGTACATTCTTCTGACAAACTGAAAAGAAAATATGTTAAGCGATTAACGGATTAACCGCGTAAATACAGCATTTGCGGCATTGTTGATTTTTCATAAAATACTATATTTTACGAAAAATTTTGCATATATCCGAAAGGGTATATGCTTATTTTTATTATAAATTATTTCAGTCATTTACTCAATGGTACATTTTACCATTACTTTGCTTTGTCATTATTCCTTTCATTACCTCTGTACATTTAACGAGTTAAGTGATATAATATATTTAGAACATATGTTTTAAATTATAGGGAGAGTAAAATGAAAGAAAGAGTTATTCTACATTCTGATTTAAATAATTTCTATGCCTCTGTGGAATGCCTGTATCATCCTGAATACAGAGGAAAACCGCTTGCCGTACTTGGCGATCCCGAAGCTCGTCACGGGATAGTTCTAGCTAAAAACTATGAAGCTAAGGCTTATGGTGTACAAACAGGCGATCCTATGTGGATGGCTCAGAAAAAGTGTTCCGATATTGTTTTCATTCCTCCCCATTACGATCTATACATGAAACATTCTAAGCTGATCCGTGAGATATATTCCGAATACACCGATAAAGTCGAGCCTTACGGTCTTGACGAGTGTTGGCTTGATGTTTCGGGAAGTACAATGCTTTTCAGTTCGGGAGAGGATATTGCAAATGAAATACGCAAACGGGTAAAATTTGAGTTAGGCGTTTCCGTTTCAGTCGGGGTTTCCTTTAATAAGATTTTTGCTAAACTCGGCTCAGATATGAAAAAGCCCGATGCAACTACTGTTATCGAAAGTAATCGTTTTAAAGGAATCGTATGGCCTCTGCCTGTTAAGGAATTACTGTATGTAGGTCGGGCAACTCACGCTAAATTAAAACGCAAAGGCATTTTTACTATAGGCGATCTTGCAAATACAAATCCTGAAAACCTAAGATTTTGGTTAGGCAAAATGGGAATTGTACTTTGGCAGTTTGCAAACGGTCTTGATACTTCCCCTGTTTCCAATATCGGAGCAAAATCTCTTATAAAAACTGTAGGCAACAGCACCACTGCTCCCAGAGATTTGGTTACTGACAAGGACATAAAAATTACCCTTATGGTGCTAAGCGAAAGCGTTTCCTCAAGACTTCGTGAATATGGCTTTATCTGCAGAACTGTTCAAATAGGTATTCGTGACAACGAGCTTGAATGGTTTGAAAGACAAGGAAAGCTTGATATACCAAACAGAACGGCTAAATCCATATTTGAACTTGCTTTCTCACTTTTTAAGAAACACACCAACGGAAAGCCGATAAGAAGTTTAAGTGTCAGAGCTTGTGATTTAGAACCTGTTGACTTTATTCAGTTGTCGCTTTTGCCTGATGTTGCAAAACTTCAAAAGCAGGAGGAACTTGAAACTGCTATGGATACTCTGCGCAACAGATTCGGACATTTCTCTGTCCAAAAAGGCATGATGCTTTTTGACACAGAACTATCCAATCTTGATCCGAAAAATGACCATATTATTCATCCAATGAGTTTTTTTAATTAGAAACGCTATCTTTAAACACTGCATAAAATATATTAATACTTAAACGGAGGTGTTTTATGCAGTATATTAAATCTAATGACGGAATAAAAATAGCTGTTTATGATTATAATCCCAAAGGAAAGCAGACGTTTTTTTTAATTCACGGATGGCCTCTTTCTCACAAGATTTATGAATATCAGATAAGCCTGCTTACAAACTGCGGTTTCAGAGTTGTTGCTGTTGATTTGAGAGGTTTCGGAAAATCAGATACTCCTGCGTGCGGATATACTTACAATCAAATGGCTGCCGATATATTCAGTGTTGTTCAGAGACTTAAACTCAGAAACTTTATATTAGTCGGTTTTTCAATGGGAGGAGCAATTGCTCTCAGATATATGAACATTTACAAAGGTTTCGGGGTATGCAAGCTGATATTGCTCTCTGCCGCTGCTCCATGCTTTGCACAGCGTTCTGATTTTCCGTATGGCAAGACTGTTAAAGAAGTTAACAGTCTGATTAATCTTGCCGAGACTGACAGACCGCAGCTGTGCCTTAATTTCAGCAAACAGCTTTTTGCGAGTCCTCACTCGGATGCGGTTATTGATTGGTTCAGAAATATAGCTTTATCTGCTTCGGGTTTGGGAACAATAAAATGCGGTATTGCTTTGCGTGAAGAAGACGGTCGAAAGGATTTATCCTGTGTTCGCGTTCCTGCATTTATTATTCACGGTGATAAAGATGTTATTGTTTCAAATGAGCTTGCAGAAATTCAGCATAAAGGTATATGCGGTTCAAAGCTTATAACCTTGTCAAACAGTGGTCACGGAATTACTTATGACGAACTTGAAAAATTTAATTCGATATTTCTTAATGCTGTTAACAGTTAAAATAATGCCTGAGTTTTTTATTGCTCAGGCATTTTTAATTTGTTGTTTATACTATCAAAAATTTTTATACATCAACTGCAAATCTTTCATCCAGACCGACCGAATGAAAACGCTCTTTTTTAGTATATCCATTCCACGAAAAGAAATACTAATACAGGGAGTTGGTTTAATGGTTCGTAAGGTTTATGTTGAAGTAACTGCAAGGTTTGATGTTGACGGTAACATCACGCCGTTGTCTGTAACTTGGGAAGACGGTACAGTTTATGAAATTGACAAAGTTTTAGACCAAAGAAGAGCCGCAAGTTTAAAAGCAGGCGGTATCGGTATGCGTTACACTTGCAGGATTCTAGGTCAGGAATCCTTTTTATTTTATGAAGAACCGAGATGGTTCGTGGAGGCGAAAAGATAATGTGCGGAAGATACAGCTTGTTCTTTGATGATGAATACGATTATGATATAGCAAAAATGATGGACATTCTCAAACAGCATTATCCTCAAACTGAAATCAAACAAGGGGAGATATATCCTACCAATACTGCGCCTGTTTGGGTCAAACAGAATTCAGAGATCGCTCCTGTTCCATACTCTTGGGGATTTCCGAATTTCAGAAGCAAGGGAGTAATTATCAATGCCAGAGCTGAAACAGCAGAAGAAAAGAAACTCTTCAAAGACAGTCTATTAAATCGCAGATGCGTTATACCGAGCACAGGGTTTTATGAATGGGACAAGTCAAAACAAAAATATCTGTTTAATCTTCCTGAAAGCAGAATACTTTATATGGCAGGTTTCTATAACTTTTTCAAAGACGAACCGAGATTTATTATTCTAACCACATCTGCAAATTCATCTGTAAGTAGTATTCATCACAGAATGCCTGTCGTACTTGAAAAACAGCAGGTAGAAGATTGGATAACAGATACAGACAAAGCTGTTTTTATTCTTCACAATACCCCACCTTCCCTTATACACACTTCAGTTAATTAAAAGATAAATATATTATTCTTCTCTCTGTAATATATATATTCTATTTTCTACTTAACTTTCCCGTGTCACATTGACGCAGGCCCTATTGCGCTTACACTAATACAGCTCTTGGTTTTGAAGATGTTCTTCTTTGAGACCGAGAGCTTGTTTTTTCTGCTGTATAATACGCCTTAGCTTTCTGTCGGCAGACATTCTGTTTGACTTGTATTTCCGATTATAGTCATCGGCTATGCACCTGCTTAAATTAACAAACAGACCGAATATAGTATTGGCTACTACAGCATTTTCAAAGCTTTGAATATTGTCAAGCATATACTGTGCATATTCGTTTCCCTGTGAAGCTGACATAGTAAGCCATTCTTCTGCTTTTTCATTGTCTTTGGGAATATCGTCTGTACCGTATAAATAAAGTCTGCCTAATAAAAAAGGCGCCCAATCATTGTCCTCGGCTGATGATTCTAAGAGACTTACAGCTTTTTCTGAATCATGGTACGGGTTATTATCCAACATAATTTTCGCCAGAGAATATTCGGCATACGGCTTTATATCTTCATACTTCAAGGCTTTTTCAAAATACCCAACTGCTTCGTCAAGACTGTATTTTTCTTTTTCAAGATACAGCTTTCCAAGTGAGTATAGTGCATATTCATTTTTATTCTCAGCAGCTTTCAGAAAATACTTTTCAGCCATATTCAAATCCTTGTACACTATCTCTCCTTTAAAATATATTTTCCCAAGCTTGTAACAGGAAAGCGTATCTCCGCTGTCCGCACATTCTGTAAGCATTTCAAGTCCCTTTTCGATGTCCAGTTCCAAGTATTCTCCTGATAAATATTCAAGCGCCAATGTCCTCTTTGCATTTGTATTATTCATTTTAGCAGAACGCTTGAAGTAATCTATAGCTTTATCCATGTCAATGTCTGTACCGAGTCCCTTTTTAAACATAGAGCCAAGTTTGTAATATAGGTTATCATCAGCTTGATCCTTACTTTCAAGTCCCAGAAAACCTGATAATGCGTTTTTGTAATATCTTTGAGCGTTTTCTTCACTTTGACTTACATATTCGCCCTTATTGTACATTTGTGCAATGGAGTAAGAAGCATAAGGCTGTCCCTGCGAAGATGATTTCTGATACCACAAAAACGCCTGTGACAAGTCCTTATCTGTTCCGTTTCCGTAGTAATACAGATTCCCCAGACTGTACTGAGCGAACTTGTTACCCTCTTTTGCTGATTTTAAAAACCATTCAAACGCTTTTTCATAGTCCTGTTGTGTACCCAAACCATAGCAATGCATTTTGCCTATTCTATACCAAATATATGACCGCATATCAACTGGATTTGGATTTGCGGATTCATAGGGAAACATAAAATCCGCATTGGGTTCTATCTCCGTAAATCCATTTAAAGCCTCTCTGTAATATTCAAATGATTTTTCTTCATTCTTTGAACCAAGCTTTTCTGTGGAGTACAGCTTTCCCAAGTCATTCACCGCAAGCACATTCCCCGAATCAGCTTCGGCTATTAAAAGCTGTTCGGCTTTCTCATAATCCTTTTTCTCGGATTTTTTATTATAAATAATTTTACAGGCTTCTTTGTATGTAGTACTCCACTTGATATAGTAATGGCTGTCTGATTCAAAATCTACAGTATTAAACTCTATGGTATTATCACTCCAATTGAAATCGCCTACAATATCATCGATTGGAGGAGGAATATCCTCATCGGTTGTAATCTCTATAGGTTCGGGGTATATGTAATCAGCAAATCCGGTTAGTGCGTCTGTATTCAAAACCTGACCTATTATGCTGTTCCTTACCGAATGGAAAACCTTATTTTCATACAACGGTGGAAATTCTTTTTCTTTCTGTGTATAGGTTTTGTACTTCTGTCTTTCAAGCTCACACCATTTCTCATACAGAGACTGAATGCTTTTGTCCTTTGAAAGTTCTTTAAAAATTACATCGACTGTTTCTTTTACTTCGGGTGGAAGATATCCGTACACCTTTTTGCCTTTGCAGTTTTTAAGCTGCATATGTAAAACTTTTATCAGCTTCTCAAGTTCTGTATTTTCAAAATCTCCCTCAGTAATTTCTTTCAGTAAATTTTCAACATACTTTTTCGACTCTGCTTTCAATTCATCACGCCTCACTGTCTGTTTCTGATATATTGACTGCAGATCGTCATAAAAAATATCGTTTGCAAACACCGAACGGATTTTATCTATTCCATGCTTAGTCAAAAATCCCTGTTTTGCATTTGTTGAATATACAAGCAGATGAATATGAGGATGGTGTGTTGTGTCATGGAAAGCGGCATACCATTTCAGATTGCACAACGGGATACGCTGTGCTTCAGATATATCCGAGATATGTCTTTTCACTAAGTCACGCCACCTATCTGAATTATCATAACCCAGACGAATTGCATCCTCTCGTCTGAGCGACACAACATGGCTCCAGACATTCCCCGGATGATTTGCAATTTCATTTGCCGCCTGATTTAAAATTATAGGTTCGTCCTTATCGTTGAATAAACCGTGGGAACCTCTTTTTTCAACTCCCGGACGCATTGCCATGTAACCTACAAAGTTCTGACGGTTACCTATCACATCTGCATTGCGTTCTATTATTGCAGATATCAATTCACTTGCATTTTCAACTGTGGAATCATTTTTATAATCCTCATATTCCAGATACTTTTTTGCTTCGGGAAAATCTTTAAGCAAATCAGATAGAAGCTCCTGCTGTTTTTCTGTTGCAGGAGCTTCTCTTTCAATTATATTCTGTTCACGGATTTCCACTGTTTCACGAGTTGCAATATATCTTGTATAATTTTTTCGTTTGGTTTCAGTTCCGCTTTTTAAATATCGGCTTGTTACTATTATCTGTGACATTACTCATCGCTCCTCTGATACCTCACAGCTTTTTCAAAATTAATTATACCGTTGATACGCTTAACCTCGTCAACACACATAATTCTAAGCTTGTGAAGAGTATCGTCATCTATTTCATTTATCGCCGCAACCATATGAGTCAATGCTCCGACCTCAACTGCCAGCTTAAATAAAGCTCTAGATAATTTCTGCTCGCTGCCTTTCACGATACCCTCTGTAATAACCGCAAGCTGAGGAGCGATAAATTCTGTTGCCGTACTGTCCTTATTAAGAAGATAACCGCAGTAAAAACGCACTGCTTTTTCAATGAATTCAGAGCGTGACTTACAGTTATCATGCTCAAAAAGCGTGTCAACCATCTCCAATGTTTCGGGAAATATCTTAAGACCGAATCTTTGCTTTTTAACATCCGAGTCGACTGCCGAAACCTCTGTAATTTCTGCTTTTTCTTCTGTATTTTTAATATTATCCGACCGCAATTTTAAAAACCTCCTATCTATGCGACTGCTTATTAAAGCTTATAAATCTTCGCAAATTCGGCGAGCTTTGCTCGACGATGTTAAAGTTTGGTCGCCCCAAAGCGACCAAACTTTAACCGGCAAACAAAAAAAGGTTCGATTTCCATCAAACCTATCCTCTATTAACTCTGCGACAAATGCCCGAAATTTGCCCCGACAGTCCTATGGGGTAAACTTATCCCACTGTCTTGTTAAAACCTCATACAAGGCATTGTCGTGCGACACGTGGCGAGTTACTTCTCCGATTGATATTCTGATTCCACAGGAGCAGTATTTTTGTCTTGCGTGACGGCTTGGCTGACTCTTTCATTTTCAGGAAATCTCTCACATTCTGAGGTACATTCTTTTGATACAACGATTCAATGCACTTATCAAGCTCATCCGACAGATTCAAATTTTTCTGTCCTAAGTACATTTCCAACGCCGATAATTTTTCACAATCAATGCTTATGCTTACGTTCTTTTTCATTACTTCTTCTCCTTTTTCTCTACATAACTGATGTACGGAATCTGTAACCAATGAGTCCACTCACGTCCTGCAAGTTTAGTACGGGTAACGCCTCTCAGCGTGTTCATGGCTTCGATCACCTCTCCGTTTCCGATATAGATTCCGATGTGACCGTCACTCCATACAGCCAGTCCTGGAACTTCCGGTATGGTGTCTATCGTACCTTTTACCTTGGCATTTTCAAACATTCCGTTTGCTCCCACATCTGCCATGCCGTTACTTCCTAATGTTATCTTACCTGATTTACTGTCATACCAGCCGTATCCTTTGATTAATCCAACGCAGTCCGCCGTCCTCTTTCCAAGCCAGTTTGAACGGATAAAATCCATATAGCTTGTTACTTCTCCCCCAAACACAGATGTTCTGTCCTGCAGAATTGATTCGGTAAGAACATTTCCGTATGTACCATAGACATATCCCCAACCGTTTTCGTGAGCTTGAATTGCCCATTGAACAAGTCCCAGATTATTTTTCTTGACTTTGTCATATTCATCAAACTGAATTTCATTATTAAAATTCTTTTCCTCACCGTACTCTATCCACGGTATTTCAAACCACGCTTTCCATGATGAATTTTTTACAGACTCTTTGACCACTCCGTCCGTAACAGATTTCGCATATACCACATTACCTCCGCCGATATATATTCCAATGATATTGCCGTTTATAACAGCAGTACCGACTGTATCGGGAAGCTTATCCATACTTCCTTTGACTGATGCCGAGTTATACAGTTCCTGCACACTCATATCGGAAATCGAATAATTATCCCTTGAGATAGTTCTGCTTTTGCTGTCGTACCACAGATATGATTTCAGTAAGTTATAGTTATCTGTCGTTCTTCGGCTTTGCCATTTATCACATTCCTCTGTGATATCCTTTGGATATTTTTCTTTCAGAGCCTTGTATTTTTCTTCTGTCAGAACATTTCCGTCTGTATAAAGAACATACCCCCATTGAGTTGTATATGCATTTTTTGCCCACCTCGCTAAGTCAATGTTGTTTTTCACATCAAGATTTAAAAACAGATTGCTGTCAATACTGACATTTGCAATCACAGAATATGATCTCATAAATTCTTCATAGCTGATTTTCAGTCCGTACTTCTTATTCAAATTTTCAATCAGCTTTTTATTATCCTTCTCTTTAAAACAGGTACAGTAATCAGTAAAAAAATTCTCACCCTGCTTTACAGAATCAAAATAGGTGAGGTAAATCATCTGTGCTTTTACGGTCTGTGTTTTAAGACCGAGCTTTGACAGCTCATCTGCAATTGCTTTACCGTCCGATTCCATTTGTGAAAGCTGAGATTTCTGCTCAGCACTCAGATTCTGAACATATGCAGAATAATCTATATTCTGCGTTTGAGCTGATGAAAGCTGATTTCCTATTGCCAATAAAACCATCACAGGAAGCAAGGCTATGACTATTATCATCGCTGCTAGAAATCCAACTACCTTCCATGTCCGCTTATCCTTTGCCAATATCACCGCTGCCTTTTTGGCTATTGCTCCTGCCGTTATACTCATTGCTTTTCCCTCCTTTTCAGCACAATAAAAAAAGCCGCATTATGCGGCTTTCATTTATGTTCCTATTCCATTTTCATCTCAAAATCCATTTCTTCGGTTTCTGTTAAATCTTCATATTGTTTTTCATATTCCGAAGACTTTATTTTTTCAAATAACGCAATCTCTCTTTCACAAAATTCTTTTAATACAGGTACATCTGTTTGAATCGTTTCCCAAAGAGACTGACAATCAATATGACCGTATTCATGTGCAACAATATTTCTCAGACCTCTTACTGCTTTCCATGGTATCTGATCTTCAGTTGATTCTTTATAATCATCTGTTAATTTGTTTGCAAGCTCTCCTATTTGAAGCAAACATAAAGCAATCGAATTTCTATATACCGAATTATTTTCAAGTTCATTTTTATCAGCATTAAACATTTGATTTGCTTCATCAATCTGATTTGCATACGATATTATATGCTTTAGTAATTGGTCATTTGATTTACTGCTTTTCCCCATAAATCAGAACCTCCTCATTTTCTATACTCCGTAAAAAATCCTTGTCTAAACTTCCGGTTGTTAATAAATCAACATTTTTCTGAAATTGTTCCAGCAAATCAACTCTTAATCCACTTAATGCAAGCATTCCACAGATTTTGCCCTTATCAATTCTCAAATCAATATCACTTTGAGATGTAGCTTCTCCTTTAGCGTAAGAACCAAACAGATAGATTCTCTCTGCTCCGTATTTCTGTGCAATAGGCGAAACAATTTCCTTTATTTCTGAAATTTTATATATTCTATTCGTCATGTTTGATTCCTCCTTTAATGCAATTTGTTTTCTCTATTTTATTATACTATATTTTACAAGTATAATCAAGTATCAAAATTAAGATCATTATATGCTCGTTTACTTAATTAATAAGCGTTTTTATATCGCCTATCATTATACCATATTTTACTACTAACATTAAAGAATATTTCATGTTTATCTTCCTCCTGCCTTACCGAACAGCTTAGCCTTATAATCGGAAGCTATTACCTGTAGCAGATATCTCTCGTTTCCGCAGCGGTACAGACACGAACCCCTTGCAGGATATTTAAACAAATCGTATTCGGACATTTCAAGCTGCAGTGTGTCAATAAATGCCTGTACCTCGATATTTCCGGGATTAAAATAGAACTGATGGGTCGGAATCGAGAACAGCGGCTTTGTAAATTCTTTGATTTCAGGCAGCAGAAAGTCCTCGACATTCTGTGACGATATCACTATCGAGGACTCTTTTTTACGCACTCGCTTCATTGCGTTTCTGATATATTCAATTGCCGTTAAATTAGTTAAAAACAAATACAATTCATCTATTGCCGCAGCAGTATTCCCTTTGCTCAGCAGCTGATTGCTCATATAGCTTAGAATATTAAACAACAAGGTGTCCTTAAGCTTTTTGTTTGTGTCCATTAGCCCCTTAACTCCGAAACATATAAATTCGCTGTCCTTTATGTTTGTATGACCGTTAAAATATTTGCTTTCCGCTCCTTTGCACATGGAGTGCAGTCCCA
>ENA-UOJJ01001560-UOJJ01001560.1-human-gut-metagenome-genome-assembly--contig:-CS66-NODE-1560-length-33005-cov-11.564127_pt1 | contig 33005 bp, 33 predicted proteins | sample MGYA00242343_ERZ723890 | MGnify/ENA metagenome assembly ERZ723890
GGGGATATTTCGTAACCTCGGATAAAGCTGCCGTAATTACATTCCGGCAACAATATCTTGCATCCGTTGAGAAAGAGTATCACAACGCAAAGGAGAAAGTAGAGATCTAAAAGCATAATATCAAGCCTACCTGCCTCGCGGTGAACGAAAAAACCGTTGCGGGGCAGGTAGCCGTGTGCCCCATATTCGAAAGCCTGTTTTGGTATCGTTAGTAAACAAGAATATTCATCGGGAGAAGGAGGTAATCCACATGGGAAGTTTATAATTCTATCCTTCAGCGACAACGAGGACGCAATTTTTGCGAATGCTATGACGGCCCTTGCTTCTGTCGCAGACTACTCCACGGTGGCCGCCTCCGCAGATGCGCCGCTGCTCTTTGGCTCCCTGCAAATCGATCCGCAGCGCAGGCTGGTGTGGCAGGCCGGCCAGGCGATAGACCTGACACCGATGGAGTTCGACATTCTGCTCCTGCTGACCCGTCGGCCAGGACAGGTGTTCACCGCCCGTCAGATCTATGAGGCCGTCGCAGCGGACTCCTTTGACGCCAGCTGGACAGGGATCTCCAGCATGGTCTATAAACTCCGCCGTAAGCTGGGGGCTGACATCATCGAAACCGTCCGGGGCCACGGCTACCGCTTCACACCAAAATAGCAGAACAGCGCCGCCTCGGCTCTACCGTGGCGGCGCTGCTGTTATATTTGCAAAGAATTTAGTCCTCAACTTCTCCATGGAGCTGGCCGGCGATCTCTTCCACAGACATCCCGTTTTTCATTGCCAGCTTAACAATTTCCTGGATCTTCTGCTTTTTCGTCTTCCGAGGTTTGCGGGGCGGCTTGGGAGCCAGGATTTTCTGCTTCTTGGCCTCCAGGGATTTGATGCGGTCCCTGGCTGCGGTGATCTTCGCATCATACTCTGCCACAACAGAATCTTTTTTTGATTCCAGCTCTTTGATGGACTGGTCTATCTTTGCTATTTTTTCGTCCACCTCAGCTGCTCTCTCCTGTGGGGTACGGCGCGTGCGCTTGTTCTCGGACTCTGCCATTGTAAGATCACCTTTCCTTTGTGTATAAACTGGATGTGCTTATGATGAAAGAGTATTATATAGAATGTCAAAACGCAAGAGCAGGAGGTCGAAATAGACAGAGCTGGACAACAGTTTTGTTTTGCCTGTCTACAAGCCCCCCGGATATTCCTCCCTCACATGCTCATGTACTTATGGTAAAACAGCCAAAACAATAGTTCAAAACAGCCGTTTTCTAAAGATGTTAAGATCCGTTGCTTGTGGCAACGGGAGATTTCGACTACAATAACGATAATGACGGAAAGAAAGAAGGCTGTCCTTAATGCTCAGCAAAAATATTAAAGCAATCAGAAAATCAAAAGGACTTTCTCAGCAGGAGCTTGCTATCAAGCTAAATGTTGTGCGGCAAACAGTTTCAAAATGGGAACAAGGATTGTCGGTTCCCGACTCCGATATGTTGATCTCCCTTTCGGAAGTGCTTGAAACACCTGTAAGCACGCTATTAGGAGAAACTGTAATTGAAGCAGAAGCGGATAACTTAAAAGCAATTTCTGAAAAATTGGAGGTGATAAATTTGCAACTGGCCCAAAGGAAAACCGCAGGAAGAAAAATTGTTCGTTGGCTGCTTATTTCATTATGTGTGATTATAGTAATGGTTTTTGCGGCCTTGGCAATATTAAATAGCCCTTATTTGGCTTGGGATTATAGTGACCCTGAAACCGCCGTTCTCGGAGTAGCTTTTCACTCATTGGAATGGCTGTTTGTCAGAGTAGCGCCGATTATCTTTATTGCTGCAATTATTGGAATTTTCTTTACATTCAAGAGAAAATGAAATAATAAAACAGGAGTGTTTCCAAAATGAAGAAAAAGATAATCGGTATTATTGTTGCGTCAGTGATTGTGCTGGGACTAAGCCTCGTAATTTACAATCAGATTGTTCCTGGCGAATATGTGCCTGCTGATGATGAAATAGCCCTGCATATACAATTAGAAACAGGAGAAGATATTGGATTACTGGTCTATGATTATTGTGCAGACAGTCACGAATACAGTGGAGGCATATCAAATGCGGATGGATCGTTAATCAAGCACGATTCTGATAACATTGTGGTGTGGAATAAGGAGGAGCTAAATAATCTCTCTGTCTCTCTGATACCTTTGAGTTGTCAATGCAATTCCGAATCATAACTGAATATGTCGCTCCCAATTATGAAAATATATATCCGGATGACATCACAAGGTATATGGAGCCAATCTCATGGCAAGCGTACTTTGGCGAATCATATTTCATTACCATCACCGGTGATAAGACTAATGGATATAAAGCTGTATTGAACTAACTTTATCTGAGGATACAGTAATACAAGTCAAGCCAGTTAACGGTCAAGATGAACAACACCGCTGTTGACAGTCCTGCCCCTTTGTTGGCGGACAATCAAGCGGTGACAGCAAGGAGTGCTACTATTCCGTACTATTATCAATAGAAACAAAAAATACCGCCGGGCAGAAGGAAACTCCCTCTGCCCGGCGGTGCTGCGTTTGTTACACGAAATCAGCGTACTGTTTAGGTATGTACGCTGTACTGGGCCTTTGCCAAGTCCTCGGCGCTATTCAGGATGATGCCGCCGCAAATTCCTCTGCCATAAGGCGTGTATTCTTCAAAAAAGAAGCTGTAAGGCTGGCCGTCATCATAAATAACGATCTTTTCTGTGCCGCGCCACTGGAAATGCCGCCCCAGGACTCGTCCCAGCTTGCGCCGGAGAACGGGCCGCCGGGCAACCTCATGGAGATTTTTCCGGCTGTGGAACTCATAACGAGGCATGAGCATTTCCGGAACGGAAAGGTGGCGCCACTCTGCGCCATCCATATCCTCTCCATTTTCCACAAAGACATGGAACGGCTCATAGGGCAGCCGAATATTCTCCTGCCATCCGTGTACTTTACCGGCGCCGATCTCCTGAAGCCAGGTGAACCGGATCTCCAGCATCTTCATGTCACCTGGCCTCTGCGTCAGCCGCAGGACGGCAAAGGAACCGCAGTCACCGGAAATCAGCCGGGTTTGTGGCCGTTGCTCCAGTTGCTGGAGTTCGCTTCTCAAAATGGAAAAACTGTAGGGGGATTTTCGGGTCCAGGATACAGTCCTGATATCCAACATTTCCTTATTGCATTGTAATTTTACCAGTGTGCGGTCATTCATAAGATTCATCCTCCTTCTGCGGCGCTGTCATGCGCATCGCCGCCTGGTCTACGAGGAAAACAGCCCCCGTATATTGCTCTTTGTAGGAAGTTTCCGCGGCGCCTCCCATAGAATCCAGATACTGCTGTCCATTCTTGGACTTGGAGATATACACATAGAATTGGCTGCCGACATACTGATCGCGGTCATAGCAGTCCTGATAACACCTCGCCAGCACGGCGACGGCACCGATGGCTGCCGCTTTCTGTGTCACCAGGGAAACGGCCATCTTCATTGTGGTTTCCGCTTCTTCATCGTTCAAACCGGAAGTGTAAATGTACTCCAAAAACAGGATCAGCATTTCATCGCCGGCTCCCATTTTGTCCGCCGGCTGTTCCTGTGCCAAATCCGCAAAGGAAAAATCAAAGTCAGCAGGTTTTTGGAACGCCCCTTTCGTCAGCCGGATGCAGGCGCGGGCCACAATGTCTTCACCTTTCCGAATCAAGATCATCTTCTTGTTGGAGTCGAAGGCCGCCAGCAGGCAGTCCCTCTGGCTCCCCGTCCAGCAGGAGAGGCAGGTGCTGTGGGGCAGTTCGCCCAGCCGCATCGTAAAGTAGAAATCATCCGCCTCTTCTGCAGAGAACGGCCCCCGCTCCAGCGTGAGATTGCGTTTCCAAGCTGCCTCCTGCACCTCGCTGATGGGATAGCGGATCTCCCGCTGCAGGTCATCGGCAAAATATTTCAACGCATAGAATTGGCCCATCAGTTCGGCCTGCACAATCCTTCTCAAAGCCTCGATAGCCTTGTCGTTTCCCTGCAGGTAATCGTACAGAGAGCGCACCATCGCACTGCCGCCGCGCAGCAGGAAATTGGTAACCGACTTCCTGTGCTGCTCTACAAATTCATCGGTAAAGGAAAATCTCTGTTTCAGATCGAGCCAGTCCTGGTCCATCGCCAAAACAGCAGCACGAACCTGCGTCCAGTTCTTCTGTCCGGCAATCACCGCCTCGTTGTTGAGCGCAAAGATCGCGTCCGCCTCAGATTGAAGCTCCGGGATAAACGCCTGCAGCTGCTCATACCTCTGCAGCAGCCGCATGGCCGTCCGCCGGGTCAGGCCGCGGATGTGTCCAAAAGCACCCCGATACCACTCACTGAACGGCTGTTCCAGCAGGCACCGGGCAAGCTGTTCCAGCTCCTGGTCTTCCATGTGGCGGCTGACCAGCCCATATTTCAAAAGCTGTCGGAGGGTAAGCAGGCGCCTGTCCACGGAAAGGGGCGTCAGCATGGCGTAGAGCCGGACATAGATTTTATCCTTCCGCCATAGCAGCCACATTTCCTCAAAGGTGTACTGCCTGCCATCTTCCAGCCGGTCGAAGTAGCTGCTGCCGCGCTCTACGGTGTCGCACGCCTGCAGGTTCCTGGCTGTGAGGCTGTTGAGGTTGCAGTGTTCACAGAACTTGTCTTCAAACAGCAGCGCATACCGTCCCAGCGAAAGAAACAGCTCGCTATTGTCGCTCACCAAATCCAGAAAATGCTTCTTTCCATGCTGCACCGCATAAGTGAGGATGGGGAACTGATGGCGCTGGATGGCGCTGAAGTCCAGATGGAGCCTGCCGGAGTACAGGGCGTTGAGATAGCTCAGGTCATTACGCAGGATCTCCTGCCGCTGTTTTTTGTCCAACGGCGCTGTGCGTGAGATGAACCAGTTGAGGTCGTACTGCCCCGCATGATTTTCCAGCCACTGCTCAAAGAAGGCGTCAAGATCTTCGGTGTCGTATTCAAAGGCGGCCAGCAGGCGGCGGAATTTCATCACATCGGCCATCTCTACCCAGCGAAGGTCTTTGATCCGTTCCGTATCCAGATCAAGTGTCACCTCCTGCCGGTAGAGCAGCGTGAGGACCCGCTGGAGCGGCCGGTTCTGTTCCAGCAGTTCCAGCGCCGTGCGCTCATTGCTGTGCCAGTTGAACAGGTATGGGCCAAGAAACGGCTGCCGCATCATGTCCCTCTGTGTATCCGTCAATTTGGGCAGCTCCTCCCGTTCCGCGGCTGGGAAGGCATTGAGGTTGTCGATGATGGTCTGTTCTTCTTCCTCGTACTTGATAAACGGCAGGTAGAATTTCATGTAATAAAGCCGCAGGGACGGAGGAAGATCCGTGACCGCCGCTGCCAGCACCCACTCTTTGGGATACTGCGTCAACTGCTCCCCACAGGCCGCAGCCGACTGAAGCATACCGGAGATCGCTTCGTCATCTGCCGCATGGTCGCACAATGCCCGGTAGAGCATGGCAAATTCCGGCGTCCGAACAAGTTCCTTCTGAATCTGCGCATTGTCATCTCCGGAACGGAGCCTGTCCTGTAATTGAAAAGTTTCCACCCGCTCGCAGGTCTGGTCCAAGGCGTCCTCCGGGAATTTCCCCGTCAGTCTCGGTTTCAGGCCGCTGTTTTCCATGCGGGTGAGCAGGGATAAGTGCTTCAATGTGTTGGTCATGCTGCTTCACCTCCTACGATGGTTTGCACCATTGTCAATATCTCTCTGCGCGGCCGGGGCTCGTATATCACAAGGCCACCGCACAGCTCAAAGAATTTCTGCATCTCCTGCGCCGCAAGGGTCTGGGCGCAGCCTGCCGGCCATTCCAGCAGTTTTTCATAGACCATATCCAATGCGGCTTTCCTGGTCTCGCCATAATAATATCCGCGCATGAACTGGAGCAGGGATTCCGCGCTGCCATCATAGCACCTTGCCAGTTTCTCCTGACGCTCCATGACCTCCTGCTGCCGTTGGCGCTCTTTTTCCAGTTCTTCCTGTTCGGCTGCGGCTTTTCGCTCAGCCTCCATTTCTTCCTTGGAATAGAACCGTTCCTTTAACTGCTCCGCCTCGTAGCCATTGCAGGCGTCACGGGCCAAAAGCTGCCGCAGCACAGCCGCCAGCAATGGTTTTTCATAGATGTGCTGCACTTCCTGGGTCTTCAGGGCGCAGAGGACAAACGAATCATAGCATTCCGGCTCCGTCTGGAAGAAGGAAGCATCGATCCAGTCATAAAGCTGCCGGTGCTGCTCCACTGTCAGGAACGGCCGGACCATAGAGAACACTTGGACTTTTTTGTGATAATAGCTTTCCGTCTTGGTAAACTTCTGGTGGAAATAAAAATCCTTTCCGAAAATCTCCCGCAGCTGGGAGAAGGTGTACTGGCCAAACAGCTTTTGCGCGAACCGATAACACCGCCAGCTGGAGATTTTAAGCACATATTCCTGTAACAGCTCCAGCGGATGGGCACGAGTCCCGTCCTGTTTGTGCTGCTCAAAAAACTGCCACAAATCAATTTCTTTCCGTTCCACCAGCAAAGCAAAGCTGCGAAGCGTATGCCAATGGCGCTCGTTAAAATACTCGATATACTCTGTGCCAGTCAGTGCCTGATACCGCGTAAGCCAGCGCCGCAGTGGGATCGCCGTGCGGGAGCGGAGCATCTGCACGGTAAACAGTTCCGCATATTCCTCATTACTCAGCTCGTTTGCCAGAATGTCGTATCGCGGGTCGAACACATCGAAGCGATAAGGGAACTGTCTTTTAATTGTTTGATTCATCCAGAGGATAGTCTGGGGGGCTGTGGGTGCAAGCCCCGTCTGGATGGCTGCCCAGAGATCCTGATATCCCTCGTACCTGACCTCAAATTTCTTGTAAACCTGGAACAGCCAGCTGATGTACGCATAGATCTCTTCCGGCTGTCCATCCGGGCCGTTCAGCAGCATTCGGACGCAGGCCACCGCGATCTTTTCCGCCACAATGCCTTTGGATGAGAGCCGGTCCGGTATCCGGTCGGCCCACACCGCCAGGGAATTTGCCATTGTGATCTCTTCCATGCTGTACCCGGCAGTATGCAAAACCGAAAATTCCCGGCTGTCCGGCTTCATGTTCATGTAGGGCAGCTTCATCAGCGTCCGCAATACCAGATCGTTTTTTCCCCGATAGCGTTTTGCCTCTTCAGCGTAGAAACGGATGAACCATTCCAGCACGCCAAAATCCCGTGCCATAGAAATCGTCCTTTCTGGTCCAAACAGCCGCGTCAGCTGCGGCCGCATGGCCTGATAGCCGATCTCCGGATCATCAAACAGGGAGAGCACAAACAGAGCCTCCTCCGTCCTGGCGTATTCCCTGGCGGCCAGTTCATCCAGCCGCGTGCGGCGCCGGAGAGCGTCGGTTTCCAGCAGATAGAGCGCGCCTTGCAGGTAAACATCCGTCCCGGCGGTCCTGCGAAGTTTTTGAATAAAATCGTTCCGCTGATTGCCCACAAACATTGTGTCGGCCTGGCACCGGTGGGTGTAGCCCAGGGCCAGCGCCAGCGCGCGCAGGATGCGTATGTCTGTCCCCAGTTTTTCCTCGAAGCGTTCCAGCACTTCGCCGGGATAGCGCAGGCTGTAAGCTTCAAAATAGCTGGAAACATTCTGATCTTCCTGCCAGATTTGTCTCGCTTCCAGCTGACGGTAAAGGATTCTCGCCTCACCGTCCTGGGCTGTCTGTACGACCAATTCAGCAAAGACATGATACAGCGTAAGGTCAATGACCTTCTGGTAGGCGCTGTATGCCGGTATGATTTCTTGGTTCACAACATTTTCCTCCTTTTTACTGCGGCCAATGCCCGCCGGTAGAATAGTTCCATTCAATCGTCCCGTCTTCATAGATTTGGGGGCCGTGTGCGGCCAGACTCCAGCCGTCGGACAGCCTTGTAAAATAGGCTACCGTTTCCCACGGGCAGCTGCCCTCCACAAAGCCGGTGCAGCGGTATTGCTTGTCATTGCGGTTGGTGTAAACGCGATTGACAACGGGGACAAAATAGTGTTTCTCCATTAGCGTATCCTCCCATAAAAAGCATAGGGAGAGGGCCTCAGACAGCCCTCTCCCCATTGTCAAACTTTGATGGCCCGGCGAATTAAGCCACATTGGCCATGCGGAAAAATTCCTCCGGCGTCAGCACCGGAATACCCAGTTCCCGTGCCTTGGACAGCTTGCTGCCGGCCTTCTCGCCGCAGACCAGGTAATCGGTCTTGCGGGTCACCGAACTGCCGGCCACCGCCCCAAGCGAGGCGATCAGGCTGTTCATCTCGTCGCGGGTGTAGGGCTCAACCTTTCCGGTCACCACAATGGTCTTGCCGGAAAAGCGATTGTCCTGATTGACGGTCTGGTTGTCGGCCTCCGCCGGTTTCTGAATGTTCATCATCATCTGCAATTCCTCCCAAATACAGAAATTTTCTTCCTCGTTGAACCATTCCTGAATGTTGTTGTGCAGCGTCTCCCCAAAGTCCGGGAGCTGCCGGAAGTCATAGCCTCCATAGACGGCATCCCGGAATTCATCCAGGCTGCCGTGAAATTCCCGGCAAAGGGCTCTGCTGGCAGTATTGCCGACCATCGGGATGTCCATAGCGATGACATACCGCTCGAAAGTGGTGTTGCGGCTCTGTTGGATGGCGTCCCAAAGGCGCTGCCAGGATTTTTCACCAAAGCCGTCCATCCGGATGATCTCGTCCTTATGCTGGTCCAGGCGGTAGATGTCCAGATAGCTGTGAATCCAGCCGCGGCCGATCAGCTTTTCCAGCGTTCCCTCTGACAATCCCTCAATGTTCATGGCCTTTTTGCTCACAAAATGGACGAACTGCTTGAGGCGCCGAGTCTCGCAGGCGGCATTGTCGCAGAACAGGGTCCTGATGATCCGTTCCTCGCCGTCTTCGCCGCGGCCTTTGGTTCCGTGGATTCTGGTCGGCTCCCCGCAGCAGGGGCACTGGTGCGGGATCACGGCATCCAGGGAAAAATTGCCCCGGTCCAGATTTTCCTCCACATGGGGAATGATCATGTTCCGCTTGCTCACCAGGATACGGCAGCCCGGCGCCAATTCCAGATCCTCGATAAAGGACAGGTTGTGCAGGCTGGCTCTGGACACCTCGCAGCCGTCGATCTCCACCGGCTCAAAAATGGCAACCGGGGCAATCTCGCCGGTGCGGCCAGGCGTCCATTCAATCGTCTGGAGTTTTGTCTGGAACAAGTCATCCTCAAATTTGAAGGCAAGGCCGTCCTTGTAGTGATGGCCCGTGCGCCCGCAGCTTTTGGACAGCGCGATGTCGTTGTAGGTGACAACGATACCGTCGATGGGAATGTCAGCGTCTGCCGCATACTCCTTGAGCTGCCGGATACCGTCCTCGGTTTCCTCCTGCGTCAGAGGACGCTTGGTGACCATGTACTTACAGGGCAGAAAGCCCAGCGGCCGCAGCGCCTTGAGGCGCTCCGATTTGCGGGGCGCTTCCTCCATGCCCTCCAGCACATTGAACGGCATGAACATCAGGCGCCGTCCCAGGCAGGCCCCGGCGTCAAACAGCCGTACCGAGCCGGCCGCCAGGTTACGGCCGTTCTTATAGGGTTTCCCGTCGCCGTCCACCAGAGTGGTTTTCAGCTGCTCAAAGTCGCTGGGGCGGATGAACGCCTCGCCGGTGACCACCAGACGGTCTTCGTATTGGATATGTGCCGGAATTCCGCTGATGGCGCGGGTGTTGTGGGTCACGATCTCTCCCACATCGCCGTCGCCCCGGGTGGCCGCCTCCACCAGCTTGCCGCCCTCATAGGTCAGCTTGACGGTCAGGCCGTCCAGTTTAAGCATGAACATCACCTGATGCTCACCCATAAAGCGGCACAATTCCTCCGTATTCTTCACTTTGTCCAGGGACAGCAGCGGGATCGGATGATTCGTTTTTTCCAGCTTGCTGACCGCCGGGTAGCCCACGGTGCTGGTGGGCGAGTTCGCCATCTGGATGCCCGTTTGTTTTTCCAGGGCCTGCAGTTCCTCAAACAGCCGGTCATAGACAGCATCGCTGACGCTGGGGCTGTTGAGGTTGTAATACTCATTGCGGTAGCGGTTGAGCCGGTCGGTCAGTTCCCGCTGCCTTTTCATCAAATTCTGGTCCATCAGGCCGCCTCCTCTTCTAAAACACGGAACGCCATAATCAGCGTCTCCGCCGTATGTTCACCATAGGTGTACGACTTGCACACCCCATCTTCAAATTCCCAGGTACGCGCGGCCCCCCACCAGAGGATGGCGCCGCGTCCGTCATTTCCCGCATTGATTCGGGGATCAGGCGGGTTCAGCGTTTTAGTGTAAAATCCCTGGGTGTTGACCCATGTGACCTCCCGCAGCTGCCCGATACAGGAAGGGCGGCAATGGCCGGTGACTTCCAGACGCACGCCTGGCCGCAGTGTGCGCTTGAGCTGATTGAGATTTTTGATCATGCGGCACCCTCCTTCCTGCGCTGCTGGCTGTCAGAAGCATACCGCCCAAAATTCAGTTCCCGGATGATGCTCTGGATCGTCTTATCATCATCCCATTTTGTGGAGAGGACGGCCCGTTCCGGTCCTTCTCCCACATGAACGCTTACCTCGTTGCCATAAATCTGCATCAACACATCAGGGCGCTGGGCGCAGACCACGGCCAAATTGCCAAGCTGTTTCATTTTTTCTCCTTTCACGCCACATAGAGCCAGACCACAACCGGCCGGCTCAAGTCGGCAACCACATAATTTTTCCGCACATGAACCGGGCAGAAATTTCCGTCAAACTCACATTCGGTACTCTGTTCAATACGCCCGTCGTTCTGGGCCAGATGTTCCCGGTAGAGGCGCAGGATACGCAGGCGCTCTTTGGGCGTGTCACACTCTCTACACCGAAGATTAGAGCAATACACATACCGATGCGGCTCGTCTTTGAGAAGAAAGCCATAGGTCATGTACCGCCGGCACTTGTGTTCCCGCTCCCGCTCGATGTGCTTTACATAGGCTACACCAGCCTTGCCGCCTTGGGTCATACAGAGATAGCCCATTTTCCGACGCTGTTCACCCGACAACGAGATCTGCTCCATTTTCTGCCCCGGCAATCCTTTAAAAGCCCGGAAACTCTCAGGCGCATACCTGTAACCGCGTATCTCGTACTCAAATCGTTTTCTCCCCATCTAAGACCTCCATTCTATAAAGTGGGCCGGACGCCCCGAAAGACGCCCGCCCGTTGAACCTGTCTCACGCGGCAGCAGGGAGTGCCTGCGGCTGCATGACTTCCGTATTTTCCATCAAATCGGCCAGCAGCACCTCTGCCAGCAGACGGCCGGCAAGATGCCCGGTGTGAATGATCACACGGTCTTTCTGCATCTGGATGAATTCCTCCTTCCGCAGCTCACGGCTCCGCTCAGCCAGCTTCAGGTCGCTACCGGTAAGACGGGCCGCTATGACCTTCTGCCATTTGAGCAGAAATTCCGTCGCCTGTTCGATGTCCTCATGTTGGCGGTCAAACAGGGTGCGCTTCTGACGCACTGTTCCATCCGGTTCAATCTCCAGAGTGTAGTAGGGATCGTTAGGTTCATCCGTCCGGCGCAGGAACAGAATGAAGCTCTCCCGGCGTTCTATACGGTCATAGTACCGTTCACCGGCGCCATCATTGCCGACACAGTGATGAAGCATCCGCCCCTCTTTGATGATCTCGAAGATGTTTTGGGGCGCGATCACCGTGTATTCTTCATCGGTGTAGGCATATTTGTTCTGCAGCTCCATGCAGATAGCATCGACATGGGGATATTTCGCCGCCATTTTCTCTGCCTGTTCCTCCAGACTCCCAGCTTCACCCTGGAGAACCAGCTCATCGTGCCGCTGACGCAGTTTGTGCACGCGGTAGACGATCTCATCACTGGTGTCATAGTGCAGCCGTTCTGCCATAGCCAGATAGTCCTGCCAGGTGGTCAGCGCCTGCCGGCAGCTGCCATCAAAATACTGTTTTTGCCGCTGCAAATAATTTTTGATTTGGACTAGGCTCATGCGGTCTGCAATAAACAGCAGATCTTTTGCGCTGATCCGTTCCTTTTGGAACCAATGCAGCATTTCATCGGGTATGCGCTGGCCTGTCTTTTTTTCAAGCTGCAGCCAGGCCAAGGTCTCTGTGTCTCCGTCCAACTGGCGCAGGCGGCGGAATTTTGAGGCATCCAGACCCAGAGCGCGGATCAATCCCGGCTCACTGGGACACAACACCAGTTTCCGCACGCTGTCGCAGTTATTGAAACACTCTTTTGTCAGCCGCTGCAGTCCAGCCTTCCAGATCTGCTCCATTTGGGGAAGCCGTTTCCAAACCGCCAGATATTTTTCGGGGTCGGTGATCGGATGACTTCGTATCCACTCGGCCAAGCCGGTTTGGCGAAGTTCTTTTTTCTCCAGGCTGGGCAATGTCTTTCCATATACCCGGCCGGATTGATCACCGTAATAAGCGTAATAGCAGGGACTTCCCGCGATCCACCGTGTTTCCCGCTGGCAGTACATTCCCCAGTAATAGGAACGAACCTCGCCGCTGTGGTCATAAATCGAACGCCGGAACTCATGCCAATAAGGCTCGCTGTGTGGCAGCCTGTCCTTTCGGTAGGTCCTGTTCGCCCAGAATTCCCGGATAACAAAACCATCCCTGCACCGCTGGATCAGATAGGCATAATACTTATCTGTTTGGAAATAGCCTGCGCGTCCCAATGCCTTGAACACCACAGGATGCCGGCAGCGGGTACAGCGTCCCTCTTTGTTGTGGTAGGGGTGCCCGGAAATGGGCACCTCCTTCCCGCAGAAGGTGCAGTAACCGGTTTTGGCTCCGCCGCGTTTGTAGTGGTAAAAGATAAAGTTTTCGCGCACGGCCACCTTGTCGGCCCAGTGCGCCCAATCCTTGGGCAGCTCCGGCACCTGGGCAAGATCCTGGTCCCACGGGTCGGTAATCCGTTTGTGGCGCCGCTCCAGCTGCTCATCCCGCACATTCCGTTGAAAATCGAGAATGCCGAGGGCGCCACCGCGCTCGCCGGAAAAATAGTCTTGAACCAGGGCCGCATCTTCCCCGCTGACCCAACAGGTAGCGTAGTAGTTCCTGCCATGCCATTCCAAACGGTCTAATTTGGCGTCCCGCCATTTTTTCTCCAAGTGATCGTAGGTCAGAAACTGGCGGTTTTCCTTGTCGAGAAACACCTCATAGACAGGGTTGTTTCCATCCAGCCGCAGATGATCCGGCAGGAAAAAAGCGGCTTTCAGAATGCCATCCTGCACCAGACAATTCATATATGCGAAATAGGTGCGGGTAGTATAGGTATGGCCGTAATAAGTCGTCTCCTTTTTGGGCTCGTCCGCCATCGCTGCTTGTTTCATCTCCGGCGATGCCGTCAGCATCGGCATCGCCAGAAGCATGGATTTCTTCAAATTAACTCACCGTCCTTTTCTCAAGATTCGCTCCATACCAGACATCCGGCAGGAGCGTCTTTCCATCAATGGTAGCCACCACGATCTGCTGGATGCTGCCGGTGGCCGGGTCCTCCTTGGCAAAGGCCAATACATCACCCTTCCGGCAGCCCTTGGCTATGGGGTCGGCGCCGCGGACGACCGCATAGCCACCCCGCGCTTCAGCCCTGTCCTTCCGAACATGCTTGTTCCACTTCCGCTTGGGGTGGTCTGCCATAAAGGCGAGGCCGTGGAGAAACAGTTCTTCTTTCGTCAGCCGCTTGAGGACCGTCAGTTCGGTGCAGGAGATCTTGGAATCCACCTCGTCCTCGTCGATGTCCCCGCCGGCGTTGACGATGTAATATTCCGAATGGTCTACATCGCCGTAATAGCTCAGGCAGTCTAACGGGTCCTCCGCACAATGGAATCCATTTTGGCGGCAGTTGGCCTTTTCCGTTACATTGAGGCCCATCTGAAACTGATAGTCAATGCAGATCATGCCGGGCCGAAAACCTTTATACGCAATCATACGCTGCCTCCTCAGCCGGCCTTTGCCATGCCAAAATCCATCAGGGACATCTGGCCGTCAGCAGCAGGCTTCTTTTCCGGCGCCGGCTTGGGCTCAGGCTTTTTCTTCTCGGCAGGCTTTTTCTCGGCTTTCTTTTTCTTGGAGGATTTCACGGAAGACTTGCCATAGTAGGGGCGGGGGACAAACTTTTCTTCCTGCTCCTGGTCCTCTTTGGCGTCCGGATCGCGGAAATAGTCCTCCGACCACTGATAGCACAGGTCATCCGGAATATCGCAGCCATACCCCTGGCTGCCCTGGCCCGGCTGGATGCCGTTTGCTTTCAATTCGTCCTGGATGTACTCCCATGCCTTGCGGCTGATGTACTGGAAGCAGTGAACCATCGTTTTCTTCGGGTGCATGGTGAGGCGGGCAAAGGCCGGATCTTCCAGGCACTTGGTCTGGATATACTCTGACACGCACTCCTTCATATTGCGCCGGGTCAGCTTTTCCACATCGCCGCTGACCCGCTGCATGGAAGCAGCCACCACCTCATCGTCGCTCATGGCGGCCAAGCGGTCCATCTGCTCCTGCAGGGCCTTCTTCTTTTCCGCCTGTTTCGCCTCCCACTCAGCCTTCCGTTTGGCTTCGGCGGCCTCATGCTCGGCACGTCGCTGTTCCTCGTCAGCGTCCGCATTGGAGGCATCGGCCTTGGCAGGCTCCGCCTGACCCTCATCGGCATTGTCCTCCTCATCGGTTTTTTCTGCGGGAGACTCAGCCTCGTCAGGCTGTTCCAGCTCTTCCGGGGCCTCATCCAAATCTCCGTCGTCCTCAAAAGCAGGCTGCGGCGCCGGCTCTGCGGCAGGCGGTACGGGCTGACGGTCAGCCGGCGGCACCGGCAGCTCGTCAAAGTTCTCCCTGTCCTCAAAAGCGCACTCGCGGGTGAGCGAGGCGGCAGACGGTTTGCGGCCTTCCTGCATATCCAGCGACATTTCCGAAAAATATCCCATAATAAACTCCTTTCCGTTGACAAAAATGGCATGGATCAGGATAAAACCTGTTCCATGCCATCGTTTACCTGTGTCACAGCACATAGAGTAGTGTGCTGAAGCTGTCGAAACAGTAACATATCACATTGGGATACTGCTCCGACCACTTTTTGATCCTGTCCTGCACCTCCTGGGCTTTCCGCTGGGCCGGGCCATTCCACGGCGGCGGGACCGTCACCGTAAAATATCCCTTATCCGTGCGGGGCCGCACATCAGCGTTCAGATGGGCGCATTGCTCCAGAAGCGCCAGAAGTTGCCCTCTCTTCGTCTCATTTACAACAACCATTGAAGCCTCTTTATGTCCCTTCTTTGATGTCCTTTTTGGCAAGCATGGGGGAAAACTTGACCTGCGGAAATTCATGCTCCCCATTGACATAGTAGTAGATCCTTCGTGGAGAATGGTCCAGTTCTACCACATCAGAGAGCGCCATTGGCCGCCCGTGGCAGCCCTCCGGCAGTTCCTCCCGGCAGTCAGCAAACAGGCGCTTCAAAATCTCTGCGTCGCTCTGTTCCACCGGGCAGTAGACTTCGCCAGACCCGGCCATGCGGTACATGGCGGCGGGCGGCTGTTCATAGCCGGCCTTTTGCAGCGCCGCAAGTTCCTTGAAAGCAAATGGGATCGCTTTTTGCTCGTCCAGTTCCAACTGATAGAGCACAAATCTCTGTTTCCGCCGCTGGGGTTCCAGCAGGGTGCCGAGGGCATCCCTGCCTTGCCGCAGGAAAGTTTCATGTTCCTCTCTGGTCAAACCAAGATACTCCGTCAGGCAGGTTTTGTTTTCAGCCAAGTGCTGCCATAGTTCGATGCAGTCCTCAATATGCGCCAGTTCACACAAACCGCGGAGGTACTGCGCCTTAAAACTAAGTCTATCGATCTCCTTTCTCCGTTGATTTTCCCGGCGAAGTGCCAGCTGCCAATCGTCAAATCCCTTATAGTTGGGATTCCAGGTCAGCCTCCGGCAGTTCATGCCATACTTCCGGGCCGTCAGATAAATTTTCGACGCCCCGGCCATCGTCATTTGATTGTTGTACTTGTCCATATCGTGGGCTTCAATGATTTCCTCCGTGCCGTTCTGCGCCAAAAGGGCAAACAACGGGTCCAGCGGGCTGGTGTTGTTGGCCCCGGCAATCGCGGCAAAGGTGCGCCCGGTCAGACAATGGGAAATATCTGCTTTCAGCAGCCCCTCGATCACATAGACCACCCGGGCGGATGGGTCACCGATCAGATGTACCGGGCTGCCGGAGCCTGTCCCGTCTGTCTTTGAGGAAGAGGAAAACCAGATGTACTTGGCCCCCGGTTTCTCCGGCGGGTCATCCTTGTGTTTCAGCGGTACATCCAGCATGATCTGAAATCCCTGAAGCCGGCCGTCAAAGCCTATGGCGGGAATCAGGATGCCGGAGGTCTTCTTATAAAATGCCATTGTCCAATGGCCGCTGTCGTCCCGGTAAAATCCGGGTACGCCCTGTACCCTGCATCCCTGTTTGATCAGCCGATCCGTGATAGAGCGGCATAAGAAGGGCGGCGGGGTACTCTTAAAGCCCAGCGACTCGATTTGTTCATCAGACAGCCCGCGCTTTGGTGAGCGCAGATGTTCCCGATGTGCCGGCCGCAGCGTAAGCTGGGCCAGAAGCAGGGATAGTGTCTGATGGATCTCGGCCGGGCTGGCTTTATCCGACTGCGGCACAATCTTTCGCTCGGAAGAAGAATGACCTGCAGCGGCCGCCCGGGCCCCCGAAGATGGGGACCCGGTGCTGGCCGGCTGCGGTTGAGCTTCATTCCCGGAGCGTGCGTGTTCCTCATGGGTATTGTCACACAGAGCTTCTGCAATCTCCCAATAAGCGTCAGAGGTTGTTGTGTGATTGAGTTTTGCATACAGCGCCAGCATTCCGCCATGTTCGTCGCAGTGATTGCACCGCCAGACATTTTTGACGAAATTGACATTCATCCGCCCGCGGCGGTCACCGCAGAACGGGCAGTCCACATAGACGCTGTTTGCCTGCTGGCGCCTGACCCGCAGGTGCAGCAGTTCCACAACTTCCATGATACCGAAGGGAAATTCATCCGGGTACGAGCCCATCTGTCATTCCTCCCTTCATGCCCTCGCCGGGGGCCATATCAGCCGGCCTTTTGAAGCGAATTCAAAACCAGCTGGGCGGCAGCGCGGACCATGTTGTTTTTGCTTTTGCCTGGGATCAAGTAATACCGCAGATTGACCGGGCGCTTCTCAGCCACCTGAGCAATCGTCATGCCCCGGCAGATGCCATCATCTACAACAACCTGCTGGGCCTGCTCCAGTGTCATGACCTTCAGGATATCCTCCACAGGCGTATCCTGTGTGTAAGAGGGAGCCTCTGCTACGGTATCCGCCGCGGCAGTGCCATCTTCGGTCTGCACCGGCTCGGCGGCAGGTTCAGGCTTCTCCATGTGCTGAACTGGCAGCTCCGTCACATTGCCGTGGACAGGCAATTCATCCGCCTGTTCATCCTCCGCCGCCGGCTGTTCCGCTTTTGGCGAAACCTCAACCGGAAGCCTATCAAATTTTTTCTCGGGCTCCACCGGCAGGTGCTGCTCCACCGTTTCCGAAACAGCGTTTTCCTCCGGCGGGGCAGTTGTCACGGTTGCCGTTCTTGCGGCCTCAAACGCCCCTTGCGGCGCTTCAATCGGTCTGGCAGGGGATTTCCCCTCGGCAGGCGTATCGCCCTTCTGAGGGGCGCTGTGGGGCTCCTGCTGGGGCGCCGCACACACTACCGTACTGGCGGGCGGTTCTACAGCCCTTTTTACGGGTGCTTCGCTCCTCTTTTCCATCGGACCGGCCTGGGCGTCGGCGCTTATCAGCTGGATGCCAAAACCGGCGTCCGTAAGGGCCTGACTCAGCGCCTCATTCTGGGCGGCTTTTACGAAATCGCGGCTGTCCTGAGTAGTCTGCTGGGCCGTGCTCATACTGAACGGCTCCGCGTCACTGCGGTCCAGAAACACCTTGGCCTCAAAAATTGCCATTTGCTCTGTGATCCGCAGCGCCGTCAGACGCATACGGCCATTGGGATGGGCCATGCGGAACCAGAGTTTCTGATAAGGCAGATCCAGCTTCAAGGTGTCTTTGGTGCGGCGGAGGAACTTGAGCGGGTCAAAGCCCGGCACCTTGTTCAGTTCAGCGGCCGCAGGCACAGTTTCGTACATCGTTTTCGCATTGTTTTCGTTCATGTTATATACTCCTTCCTGTGTAATAAATAGGAGACGCCGGGCAATTTTCTGCACCTTGCGCCTCTTTTTTAACCAGCATATTTCAATTCTTCCGGAGCTGCCGGGACCGTGATTCCGGCCCGTTTGGCATAGGCCTTATAGTACATGCCGATGCGCGCACCCAGAAGCGTATTCCGCTTGACGATTTCATTCCGATGGATCGCCATAAACAGCACCTGCTTTTGGCCGATCAGTACCACACGCTTTTTCGCACGGGTGATGCCGGTATAGAGCAGGTTGCGGTAGAGCATGACGGTGTGCGCTTTCAAAAGCGGCATGATGACCGTTTCATACTCAGAGCCCATTGCCTTGTGGATGGTGGTGGCGTAGGCAAGGTCCAGATTGACCATATCCTCTACGCTGTATTCCAGTTCTCGGCCCACACCAAAATCAAGGCCGACACGCTTGCCGTTTTCATCGTCTTTGATATAGCGGATAAATCCCAGGTCGCCGTTGGACACCTTGGCGGTGTTTTTGGTCTGCATGATCCGGTCGTTTACCCGGAACACTTTGACGCCGATTTTGATTTCTTCCTCGGCAGAGCGGAACGGGTTGACCACCTCGCGGATGGCCTCGTTGAGTTGTTCCGCCGATGCGGCGCCTTCCGAACGGAAGGGGGACAAAATCTGCACCCGGTCAATGCCGCTTTCCGCGATTTCCCGGCAGTAACGGGCGATGATCCGCTCCGCGGCCTCTGCCTGGTTATCGCTTGCCATAAATACAAAGTCCGGCCCAAAATATAGCTTGGTGTTGCCCTCGTTGATGAATTTGGCGTTATAAGCGATCAGGCTGTCCTTGGACTGGCGGAAGATCTGGTCCAGCACTGTGACGGGAATCAGGCCGCAGTCGATCAGTTCGCGGAACACAGTCCCGGCGCCCACACTGGGGAGCTGGTCGGGGTCGCCCACAAGAACGACACGGGCCCCATCCTTGATGCGGGAAAAAAATTTGTCTGCCAGCCACATATCCACCATAGAAAACTCGTCCACGATGATCAGGTCCGCCGACAACGGCTCCTGCTGTCTGCTGCGGTTGGCGTCATCTTCTTCACTGCCAAGGCCCAGGCCGCTGTGGAGCGTCCGCGCCTTGTCAAAGCCAGTGCTTTCCGCCATGCGACGGCTGGCACGGCCGGTCGGCGCCATCAGAACGATTTCGCCTTTCGGATGCAGGCGGCGGTAGACTTCCAAAATGGTCTTGAGCACCGTTGTCTTGCCGGTGCCGGGAGAACCTGTGATAATGGACAGGCTGTGGCGGTAAGCCGCGTAGACCGCTGCCTCCTGTTTGGGAGACAGCACAAGCCCCATTTCACGCTTGACCTGCTCCAGCGCCTGCTCAATGCGCTCCGGCGCAGACGGCTCTATCAGCCGCATGGCAATACGCCGGGCCGTTTCATCTTCCTGTGCGAATGTGCGGGGCAGGTAGATGTTATCTTTGACGGATACCACCTCGCCATGAAGAATCATGTCCTGAAGCACATCCGCGACCTCCTGTTCATGAAGCCGGAGAGACGGGACGGGGATCTTTGCGTTGAGAAGCCGAAGAGCCTCCTTCCGCAAAGTTTCACCAGGCAGGAACAAATGTCCTTTGCCGCCCTTGCTGTCCTCCAGCGCCCAGAACAGTGCGCCCTTGACCCGCATGGGGTCATGCAGGTCGCCGCCGTTTTTCTGAACGATGGCATCTACCCGGAGAAATCCAAAACCGGATACCTGGCACAACTCAAAGGGACTCTTTTTCAAAATATCCACACTGGCGGGCCCAAAGTGCTGGTAAATCTTTAGGGCCGTTTTCGGCGTGATCTTGAATGGGGAGAGCAGCGTCATCAGGTCTTGGAGCATCCGGCTCTCCGCATACGAGGTTTTGATGTCCTCCAGCTTGCTTTCCGTAATGCCCTTGACCTCCAGCAGCCGCTCGGGGTGATTTTGCAGAATATCCAGCGTTTCCACGCCAAACCGGGAAACGATCTGCGCGGCAGTTGCCGGCCCGATGCCTTTGATGAGGCCGGAGGCCAGATAGCCCTCCACACCGTCCCTGGTCTTGGGAACGATCTCACGCCACTGTTCCACCTGAAGCTGCACACCATATTTGCCCTTTGTCCATTCGCCGTCCAGTTCCAGCTCTACCGCGTCCGTGCGGGGCAGTTCATAGCCCGTCGCAACAAAGCGGATCAGGTGGTCCTTGTACCGGCGGGTGGAACGAGCCTCCTGGGGCACCTCCTTATCAGCGGTTTTTACGCTGATGATGCAGAACCTGTTTACGGGGTTGTGGTAGATCGTCCCGTCATAAGTTCCTCTATGGATCACTTCTTTTTTCCCTCCTTTTATGCCGCCTCGCCGTCACACTTGACTACGAACCGGCGTGACACTGAGACAGTCACATATTGTTCGTAAATGTCCGGGTGGTCCAGCTTCAACCGTTTCAGATTATCCTTGTCGATACCAGGGGTTCGTATCGGATTGTAAGTGACGGTATAGTTAACCCCATCCTGCTGGCAAATGGCTTTGCAGCTTTTCCCCATTTTGGCAATGATGGCAGCCTTCAGTCGCTTCATATCTTCCTCGATTTCCTTTTTGCCGGCTTCTGCGCCTTTTTTCTGCTCCTGAAGCTGGAGAAAACGCATCAGCTTGGCCGTCAGAGATAAATCGAGTGACACAGCGGGGGCCTCCTTGTCAGCGGGGCCAGTGTACCGGCGCACGCTCTCGATCACGAGGTCTCCATCTTCGGTGTAAGGCGGCGGCGTTCTGGTAAGCACATGATTTTCCCAGAAATTCTGCTCCAGGAAAATCATCTCATCCTCATAGGCCAGATCCCTCTGCATATCACGGATAATACTTTCCTGCTCGTTGTTGCCATACAGGCAGCAGAAGAAACAGCGGTCCACATCCATGACGGCCATGTAATGCCGCCCCTGGGACTCATAGTAGGCCGGAATGGTTTCCTCACCATCCAGCCACCAGTTATCTTTGGCGTTGTAGTTTGTGGTCTTGATCTCCAGAATAGCGGTGGTGCCGTCCGGCAGTTCTACAAAGTAGTCCACATCCGCCAGCATCCAGGGATACTTCGGGTGCTGGAACATCTTTTTGATCTGATAGACCTTGTAGCCGGTCCGGTGCTGGAAGATCTTCGCCACCAGCGGTTCCAACAGGTGTCCCATCTCCAGGGCCACCCAGTTGTCCTCATGGTCCTCGACCACGGCAATGTTCAGCTTGTCATAAAACAGATCCCGGGCCGTCCGCCACGGTGAAATGCCCAGCAGAGCTGCAACATCGCTGCCTCCAATACCTTTCCGGCGGTAGGCAAGCCATTCTTCTTCGGACAAGCCTGCCGTATCCACCAGCACCATGGGCTGATGCCGCTCTTTGACAGCCACACTGCCTGCCGGCATACTCAACACCCCCTCCGCGTCCTGCGGGGAATGACGGGCGCCCGAATCACCGGGCAATGCTTCTGTGCGGACTGGTTCAGTTTCTGATACTGCCGCCAGCTCTCCATCGGTTTCCTCTTACTCGTCAGAGACTCCTGACTTCGCTTTTTTACATTCATGTTCATACCTGCCTTCTGTAATTTTGATATATCCTCAAAGCCGTTTCCGGCATTTGGGCAGAAAAAAAGCGAGGGTGACAAAGGCCGTAACGCCTGATGTCCATAGCTGCCTATGAACCAAAGTCATCCTCGCTGATGGGAACAAAAGTCCCGGAAAAATAAAAAAGCCAGTAATATACTGGCCCAGAGGGGCGCAGTAATACTACTGGCACAAGTACAATCTTGACTGCGTGTGCAATGCAGATTTTTCAATCCGCGGTACAGAAACTAAGTCTGTATCCCACAAGGGGAGCGCACAAAAATCAATTACAGAAACAGTGTAGCACAACATCTTGCGTTAGTCAAGAAATATCGTCTATATATAGTATATTTCTGTTACTGAAAATGGCAATATGCAAATAAATTTATCTAAAGGCACAGGATTTGCAGAAATTTGGCCGCCATCTCCTATATATAGGGCGTACAGACATGGCATGGGATTCCATAGTCAGTCTGCACGCTCTTTTTGTACCTTGACAAGCCCCATAACCTTTTCCATTGGAGTTATACAGGGATCGCGGACAGTGTGCGATGACCACATGGAGCCCGCCCACGATTGAAATACCGCACAGCGGGCCCTGGCAATACGCGGCGGAAAGCCCCGGCGCAGGAAATGGCCTTTGGAAGAGACCCTACACTTCCCGATGAATTTGAATGACTTCATTGTTTTTGTTGAAAACCTTCTTCTACAAACAGTAAAGGATATATGTAATTGCAAATAAAGGAGGGCAATTATGGAAAAAAGAAAACCCAATGACCTTTCACCGGATCAGTGCTTGGCGGTCGATACGGAATCGCTTTGCAAACTGCTCGACTGCGGGCGGCACACGGCCGTCCAGATCGGCGACCTGGCCCACGCCCGCATTACCATGAATTCTCGTGTCCTTTGGAGCGTTCAGCGCGTGAAGGAATATTTGTACGAGATCTCATGCTAACAGAACCTTGCCCATTCCGGGCACAGCAACACACAAAACATCGGGAGGTATCAGCCTATGCCAAAAGTTAGAAAAGACAACAAAGGCCGCAACCTGCGGCCAGGAGAAACACAACGCTCAGACGGCAGCTATATGTTTGTCTATAAGCTGGGTAAGAAGAAAAAGTACATTTATGATTTTGACCTTGCCAGCCTGCGGGCCAAAGAAAAAGTGCTCAACCGTGACAGCGAAGACGGTATTCGCACCCAGGAGGCTATGAAAATCACCCTAAATGATATGTTCAAAGTCCTCATGGATACGAAGATCCAGTTAAAGGCTTCTACACGGGCGAATTACGAATATCTTTGGAGCAACTATGTGAAGGATGAGCCGTTTGCCAACATTCCCCTGCCCAACATCCGAAAGAGCGACATCCTGACATTTTACACGAAGCTTTTGAAAAAAGGCTTTGCGGTCAATTCCTTGGAAAGCATCAATAACCTGATTCACCCCACGCTTGAATTGGCGGTCGATGATGACTACATCCGAAAAAATCCAAGCAAAGGCGTCTACCGCTCTCTCAAAACAGAGGGAGCCGGGGCGCCCCCGAAGAAAAGAATCGCGCTGACCATGACACAGCAGAAGAACTTCCTTCGGTTCATTTCCAAGTCACCGATGTATAGCCACTGGCTGCCTGTCATGGTCGTACTGCTCGGTACGGGAATGCGTGTTGCGGAATGTACCGGCTTAACTAAAAATGATGTGGACCTGGAGAACAACACCATCTCTGTCAATCACAACTTGATCTATCGCGTGATTGATGGGAAAGCAGGTTTTCATATCACCACCCCTAAAACAGCCAGCGGCACCCGCACCATCCCTATCCTGTATCCGCAGGTTGCTGAACAGCTCCGCACATTGATTGAAGTCATGGACACCCTCTATCCGGAAGACCTTGTGATGAATGGGTATCACGGTTTCCTTTTTAGGAATCGGGAAGGTTATTTTCTCAGTGCCCACAATATCAATCGGGCCATCCAGCGTATCTCCATCGCCTACAACGCCGAAGAAATGGATCAGGCTGAACTGGAAGATCGTGAGCCGGAACTGCTGCCGCATTTTAGCGTACATAACATGAGACACACATTCTGCACGCGGCTCTGTGAAAGCACCAACGACATCAAGTTTATCCAGCAAGTGATGGGCCACGCTGATTTTTCCACAACTATGGATATTTACACGCATATTACGCAAGAAAACATGAGGGAAAAAGCAGAGGCAATCAAGGGTAATTTGGTGCTAATGTGAAAATTGCAAAAAAGGGCAAATCCGCATAAAAAACACGGATTTGCCCTTCATTTTGGCCCGTCTGATGCCGTCTGATTTCAAGCAAAAGTTGTAGAAAAGTTGTAGTTGTAAGCCCTATTTACTACATCTTGTGCCGTCATGTTTCGTCAGACACTATATATTGTGGAATTTTAGTCCAATGGCTTCATCGTGGGGAACAGGATCACGTCGCGGATGGAGTCCGCGCCGCACAGCATCATGCTGCACCGGTCGATGCCGAAGCCCAGACCGCCGGTGGGAGGCATGCCGTACTCCAGCGCCATGACGAAATCATCGTCCATCATGTCGGCTTCCTCGTCGCCGTTGGCGCGCTTTTCCGCCTGTGCCTTGAAGCGCTCGTACTGGTCGATGGGGTCGTTCAGCTCGGAGAAGGCGTTGCCCATCTCGCAGCCGCAGATGAAGGCCTCGTACCGCTCGGTCAGGTGAGGATCGGCAGGGCTGCGCTTGGCCAGCGGGCTGACCTCCACGGGGTACATGGTGATGAAGGTGGGCTGCACCAGCGTCTCCTCCACCTTCTGGTCAAAGGCCTCGTACAGGGCGTTGCCCCAGGTGTGGGACATGCCGTCCATATCTACGCCCACGTTCTTGGCCAGCTCCACGGCGGCGTCATCGTCGCCCTCGATGGCCATGAAATCGGCGCCGGTGACGTTCTTCACCGCGTCAGCCATGGTGACGCGGGGCCAGCCGGGGGTCAGGTCGATGTCGTGGCCCAGCCACTGAACCTGATAGCCGCCGTGGATCTCCTTGCAAGCGCCGGAGAGGATGGCCTCCAGAATATCCATCATGCCGTCCAGGTTGGTATAGGCCTGATACAGCTCACAGGTGGTGAATTCGGGGTTGTGCTTGGTGTCCATGCCCTCGTTGCGGAAGATACGGCCCACTTCGTACACGCGCTCCAGACCGCCCACGATCAGCCGCTTCAGGTGCAACTCGGTGGCGATGCGCATATACATGTCAATATCCTGCGCGTTGTGGTGGGTGATGAAGGGGCGGGCGTTGGCGCCGCCGGCAATGGGGCTCAGCACGGGGGTCTCCACCTCCATGAAGCCCAGAGAGTCCAAATAGCGGCGCAGATAGGACACGAACTTGCTGCGGATCTCGAAGTTCCGCTTGCTCTCCGGATTCATGATCAGATCCACATAGCGCTGGCGATAGCGGACTTCCTTGTCAGTCAGGCCGTGGAACTTCTCCGGCAGGGGACGCAGGGACTTACTCAGCAGAATGATCTCATGGGCGCGGACGGACATTTCGCCCCGCTGGGTACGGAACACCTCGCCGATAACGCCCACGATATCGCCGATATCGTACTTCTTGAAACGGTTATAGTTGTCCTCGTCCATCTCGTCCTTGCGGGCGTAGATCTGGATGCGGCCGGACTTGTCCTGCATGTCGCAGAAGGACACCTTGCCCATGCCGCGCTTGCTCATCAGGCGGCCCGCCACACGGACGGGAGTGCCCTCCAGCGCGTCAAAGTTATCCTTGATATCCTGCGCGTGATGGGTCACGTCAAACTTTGTGATCTGGAAGGGATCGCGGCCCTCGTCCTGCAATGCCTTCAGCTTGTCGCGGCGGATCTGGAGCAGTTCGCCCAGCTCCTGCTGTTCGCTGGTGTTGGTCACATTGGTATTTTGCTCTGCCATAACGGCCTCCTTATCTCATCAGCCTCGATCGCTGATCGAGGGGGTTATCGTTCAATACTGTCCACACGGTAGTGGATGGCGCCGTGAGGCGCCTCCACAATCACTTCGTCGCCCGCCTTGCGGCCCATCAGGGCTTTGCCGAAGGGAGAGTCCTCGCTGACTGCGCGGCTCATCACATCGGCCTCCTGAGAACCGACGATCTTATAGGCGGGCAGCTGTTTTCGCGTATCCAGATTAGTGACGATGACCTTGCAGCCGATGGAGATCTTGTCAGAGTCCATCTCCGCCTCGTCCACGATGACGGCGTGCAGCAGGATATCCTCCAGCTCGGCAATGCGGGAATAGAGCTTGCCCTGCTCGTTTTTCGCCTCGTCATACTCGCTGTTTTCGCTCAGGTCGCCGAAGCCGCGGGCCTCTTTGATCAGTTCCGCCACCTCGTCGGCGCGGGTCGTTTTACTGTAATCCAGCTCCTGCTTCAGCTCGTCATAACGGGCCTGGCTCATCTTGAATTCTTTTGCCATGCTGCACATTCCTTTCTATTGCGCCCCTCTGATAGATGTCTACCATAGGGTATACTTATTATATAAATACAATACGTTACGTTGCATTATAGTGAGTTTCCGGCCACCTGTCAAGCGTTGGGTGCAATTGTTTTTACGCGAATTTGCTCTTTTTTGATCTCTCCCGCCTCAAAAAGCACCGCCAGAAGCTGTTCCGACACCGGCCACGGCTCCAGCAGCCCCTCCGGCAGCGCATAAGCTATCTGCTGAAAGCGCTGACAATCCTGCCCCAGACAGATGACCTCACCCTGCGGCATGCCGGAAAAGGACACCGTTACCGCAGGCTCCCCCACCCGTCCGGTACACAGGCCGAAGCGCTGCCGCAGCTGCCGGGCCAACTCCTCGCCGCCCCGCTCCACCTCCAGCGCCAGATACCGCACCCGGCCCGCCAGCACCGCCGCCGCCCGGTACACGGCGGGTGACACGTATTCCGCCCGCAGCACGGCGGTTTTGCGCCGCAGATCCCCCTGCATGTCCAGCAATTGGGGCAGCAGCGCCAGCCGCAGGCCCTCCACGGCCACGCCGTGCAGACCGTACCGCTCCGCTTCCGCCGTCAGGGAGGATGGAAGCACGCACCGCACGATCCCCTGCCGCCGCAGCCGCCGCAGCAGTCGGCCACGGCGGTAAGCCGCCAAAAAGCCGCTTCGTGGCAGGACGGCCACGGCAAACCACACGCCGCCGATCTGCCGCATAGTCAGCGAGGCACGACCTCCCTCCATCACATAGCCATACATAACAAAACACCTCTGCACCAGTATATGGTACAGAGGTGTTTTTTATCGCATTAGCCGTAATACTGCCAGCCGGTCAGATAGTTCAGGGGATCGATCCACGAATTGTTTTCAATGATGCCGAAGTGCAGGTGGGGGCCGGTGGAATTGCCGGTATTGCCGGAATAGCCGATCACCTGTCCCTGCGTCACCTGCTGATCCGTGGAAACATTATAGCCGCTGAGATGGCCGTACAGGGTGGAGTTACCGTTGCCGTGGCTGATAATGATGCAGTTGCCGTAGCCGCCGTTCCAGCTGGCCCAGGTGACAGTGCCGGACTTGGCCGCCAGCACCGGCGTACCCATGGGGGTGCCGATATCCACGCCCTTGTGATTGGTGCTGCCGATGCCGCCGGGGGATTGGCGGCCGCCGAACATAGAGGTGATCCAGCGAATGCCGTTGCAGGGCCAGATGTAGCCGCCCACGGTGCCCGCAATATCGTTCAGACCCAGCTCACGGGCCTTGGCCTCTGCCGCCGCCATCAGGTCGTCCAGTGCTTCTTCCTCCGCCTTGATGGCGTCGTACTCCGCCTGCTTGCCTTCCTCGGTCTTGATGTACTCCGCCAGCAGCCGCATACTCTCGGAAATTTCGCCCTCCAGCTCCTTCTTGGAGGCGGTCAGGGATTCGTTCTGTTCCTCCAGCGCCGCCTTGTCGTCGGCCAGCTGCTGCCGGGTATCCCGCAGGTTCTTTATGACCTGCTGGTTATACCGGACGATCTCGTTGATAAAGTCGATGCGGCTGACCAGATCGGAGAAGCTGGTGGCCTTGAACAGCACCGACCAGTAGGAGATGGTGCCCTGCTCCTCCTCGCTGCGGATCTGCTTGTGAAACAGCTCGGTTTGCTGCTTCTCCAGCGCCTCGTTGGCGGCGATGCTGCGGGTGGTGACGTCGATCTGCTCCTCCAGCAGATTGATCTCCTCCTGCAAAGCGGCGTTCCGCTGATCCAGCAGGTTCTTCTGCTGCTGGGTGTTGGCCTTCTGGTTCTTGATGTTGTTCAGCTGGTTCTTCAGATCGTCCATTTCCTTGCGCTTGTTGTTGATCTGATCCTGAAGATCCTGATACTCCTTGCGGATGGCGTCGGCGTCGTCCTTTTTCGAATCCGTCGTCTTATCCTCCGCCTTCGTATCGGTTGTGGTGGTCTCCGTTTTGGTGGTATCGGTTTTCGTTTCGTCGGTTTTGGCCGCGCCGTCAGACGTGGTGGTGCCATAGGCCACCGAGGGCAGCAGCGTCGCCGTCAGCAGCAGCGCGCACAGCAGCGCCGCCAGACGTTTTCCCATCATGGAACGTTTCATAGAATGTCCTTTCCTCCGGTGCGAAGCGTCTTGCTCCGCGTGCTTGGTCATACCTTCAGGAAGCGGCGGATGGCCATCAGACTGCCGCCCACGCCGATGAGGATACCGGCTCCGGCAAAGATGCCCGCCACCGGCTGCCAGATCTGCAGGAAGGGCACGACCTCCAGCAGCTGCATGGTGTCGGAATTGCTGATGCCGTTTGCCATGAAGCTGTACAGCAACCATTGCAGGCCGAAGGCGATCACCGCGCCGAACAGGCCCAGCAGCAGGCCCTCGAACACGAAAGGCCAGCGGATGAAGCCGTCGGTGGCGCCCACCATTTTCATGATGGCGATCTCCTCCCGCCGGTCAAATGTGGTCAGCTTGATGGTGTTGGAGATGATAAACAGCGACACCATCAGCAAAATGGCGATCAGCGCAATGGAGATCGCACCCGCCACGTTGCGGATCGTGATGAAGCCGTTGGAGATCACCTCGTCAGCCCGCACCTCGTCGATGCCGGACACGGCCTCCACCAGTGCTTTCGTCTCTGCTATCTTATCCGGATCGGTGAGATGGATCACATACCGGTGGCGGAACACCTCCGGCTGAAGATCCTTGTACATGTCGTCCTCGTCGTACTCCGCCACATAGGCGTCGCGGGCCTCCTGCCGGGAGACGAAGGTGCAGTCGGCCACATTGTCCACCTTTTCCAGATCGGACTGCAGCGCCTTGGCCTTGCTTTCGGTCAGTGAATCGTCCACGAACGCCACCATGGCGTTCTCCTTTTGCAGATCCGCCAGATTCTCATTGGCGTTGTAGGCCACAAGTGAGAACGTGCCCATGATCAGCAGACACGCCACCGTCACGCCGATGGCGGCAAAGGACATGAACCCGTGGGAGAACATGCTGCGGGCGCCCTCTTTGAAGAAGTAGCCGAAGTTTTTCATTGCTGCGCCACCCCCTCATATGTACCGGTGGCGTCGCCCGCCACACGGCCGCTTTCCAGATAAATGACCCGCTTGTTGAAATGGTTCACCAGTCCCCGCTCGTGGGTCACCACGATGACGGTGGTGCCCAGCGCGTTGATGCGCTCCAAAAGTGTCATGATCTCCAGCGAACGGGCCGGGTCAAGGTTGCCGGTAGGCTCGTCGGCCACGATGGTGCTGGGGTTGTTCACCAGCGCGCGGGCCACGGAGACACGCTGCTGCTCGCCGCCGCTGAGCTCGTCGGGATAGTTGCTCTCCTTCCCTTTCAGGCCCACCAGCTCCAGCACGTAGGGGATGCGGCTGCGGATCTCTCTGGGCGATGCGCCCACGGCCCGCATAGCCAGCGCCAGATTGTCAAACACCGTCCGGCTGGCGATCAGGCGGAAGTCCTGAAAGATCACGCCGATGGTGCGGCGCATCAGGGGCAGCTGCTTGTCCTTGATACGGCTCATGGAAAAGCCGTTGACCATCACCCGGCCGCCGGTGGGCACGATCTCGCCGGTCAGCATCTTGATAATGGTGGACTTTCCGCTGCCGGAAGGTCCCACCAGAAACACAAATTCACCGTCATCTATCTGAAATGAAATGCCGCGAACGGCCTTCGTGCCGTTCTCATAGGTTTTTTCCGCGTCCTTCAATCGAATCATGGCACACCCTCAAATCCTTTAACATGCAACATCTTGTGGCAAAAAACCACTGTCTGTTACATTATATATAAATCTGCGGCAAATGGCAACAGGAAAACCGTGAATTTTCGGTAAAACCCGCCGCCAAAGTATGCCATTATTGTTATAGACAACCAAAACCGCCAAAATGTTCCCGCGATTCATAAAAAAATGGCTGCCCTTTTCAAAGGGGCAGCCATTGTTATAAATTTCATGCCAGCAGTCTTATGCTTCAATGCCGCGGCTGGTGAGGTATTTCTTCACCATCAGCGCTACCTTAAAGGTAATGGCATCGTCAAACTCCCGCAGGTCAAGGCCGGTCAGCTTTTTGATCTTCTCCAGCCGGTACACCAGCGTATTGCGGTGGACAAACAGCTTGCGAGCCGTTTCGGACACGTTCAGGTTGTTCTCGAAGAACTTATAGATGGTAAACAGCGTCTCCTGATCCAGCGCGTCAATGGGGTTCTTCTTAAACACCTCCTGCAGGAACATCTCGCACAGGGTGGTGGGCAGCTGATAGATCAGACGGCCGATGCCCAGATTCTCGTAATTGATGACATAGCGCTCGGTATCAAAGACCTTGCCTACCTCGATGGCGATCTGCGCCTCTTTGTAAGCCTTGGCCAGCTCCCGCAGATGCTGAGCCATGGTGCCGATGCCCACGAACACGCTGCTCTCGCCGTCGATGCGCAGAGCTTCCTCGATGCGCAGGGCCACCTTTTCCAAATCGGAGGAGTTGGCGTTCTTGTCCAGCTGATGGATCAGCACCACGTCCTGCTCGCCTACGCTCAGCACAAAATCGTTCTGCCGGTCGGGGAACAGGCTCTGCACCAGATCCAGCGGTGCGGATTCCAGCCGGTCGTCCACCGGGCGAACCACAAATACGCCGCGGTTCACCTCGGCGGCCACATGCAGCTCCTTGGCCCGCATGTAAATGTCGCTGATGAGGATATTGTCGGAGATGATGTTCTTCATGAAGGAGCCCTTGTCGTGCTTCTCCTCATAATAGCTCTTGGCGGAATTCAGCGCCACGGCAGCCATGGCGCATACGGTGCGGCCAATGCCGTCATCACCGCTGGCGAACACCGCATAATCAAAGTGGCCGCCCCAGCCGGGCAGTGCCTTAAAGGTCTTGCCTTCCAGCGGCACGCACTCGCCGTCGGCCTGCTGGATGGTCTCTACATATTTGCTCCACTTCTTGCCGATCCCCGTCAGCTCGCTGCACGCGATAACGGTTCCCTCGGCATCGATGACCCCAATGGTGCGGTCGGTGGTCTCTTTGAATTGCAGCACTACATTCTGAAAAATTCTACCGGACATGACGCGCCCTCCTGCTCTCTCTCGAAGCGCCACCTGATTTTGTGCAATTTGCCTTGTGCAAACTGCCAAGTGGTTACCAGTATTATATCGTCATAATCACGGTTTTGCAAGCATTTTTTTATCTTTCTCACAAAAAAAGCAGAAATTCTTTTGGCGCTTTGTCGATATGCTTATAGCTTGCAGGCGCTTCGCACCGCTGCCAGCTCCTCCGGAGACAATTCGCGGCACTGTCCGGGCAACAGCGTATCCTCCAGCTGCAGCGGCCCCATGGACAGCCGCTTCAGGTAGCGCACCGGCTTGCCCCGGCTGGCCAGCATCCGCTTCACCTGATGGAACTTCCCCTCCCGCAGTGTCACAAGGCAGGCGTCGCCGCCCAGCGGCTCCAGCTTGGCGGGCAGGCATTGCAGGCCGTCCTCCAGCAGCAGTCCGTCGGCGAAAGCTTCCGCGTCCGCCGCGTCCGGCACGCCCTCTACTTTGGCGTAGTACACCTTATCCACGTGGTACCTGGGGCTGAGCAGCCGGTGGGTCAGCTCGCCGTCGTCGGTCAGCAGCAGAAGGCCCTCGGTGTCCTTGTCCAGCCGTCCCACCGGGGCAAGACCCCGGCGGCGGAGAGACTCCGGCAGCAGCTCCATCACTGTGGGCTGGTGTTTGTCCTCGGTGGCGGTCAGCACGCCGGCAGGTTTATGCAGCAGCAGATACGTATACCGCTCGCCGCTGACCGGTACGCCGTCCACCGTGATAGCCACCGTCTCTGCCGACACCTTCACATCCGGCGCTGACGCCGGGACGCCGTCCACCAGCACCCGGCCCTGCCGCACCAGCTCCTTCACCTCGCGCCGGGACGCGATCCCCCTGTTGGCAATGATCTTATCCAAACGCTCCATAGCCGCCTCCTGCTTGATAATTGGGTTCAGTATAGCATATCTTTCCCGGTTTGGGAATATCCATCAACAAAGGAGTTGATGCAAACCATGCGAGTGATTCATATTACCCGGCGGCGAATGGCGCTGATGTCGCTGGCTCTGGGACTGGTGATCGGTTCGGCGCTGCTGCTGGCGGGCTGCTTCGGCGGCGACAAGGAGACAGAGGTCATCACCGCCGCCACCAATGAGGAACGGGTGGCCTATCTGGAAGCTCTGGGCTGGCAGGTGGAGCCGCAGCCCATCGAAACGCTGGATCTTCAGCTGCCGGAAAAGCTGGAGGGCGAATGGGACGCCTACGCCAAGCTGCAAAAGGGGCAGGGGCTCCCCTTTTCCGAGTTTGCGGGGCAGGCGGTGAAGCGCTATACCTACACCGTCACTAACTATCCGGAGATCCCACAGGGGGTGCAGGCCAACCTGTACCTGTGGGGCGACCAGATCATCGGCGGCGATGTGATCTTCACGGGACAGGGCGGCTTCCAGACGGATCTTGCATTCCCCAAGGCATAAGGACACAAAAAAAGAAAGGCCTTACGGCCTTTCTTTTTTATGTGTCAACTTCGATTACTGCTCGATCTCGATGACGACGCCGGAACCGACGGTACGGCCGCCCTCACGGATAGCGAAACGCAGACCCTTCTCGATAGCGATGGGGGTGATCAGCTCGACCTTCATGTCGACGTTATCGCCGGGCATGCACATCTCGGTGCCCTCGGGCAGAGTGATGACGCCGGTCACGTCGGTGGTACGGAAGTAGAACTGGGGACGATAGTTGTTGAAGAAG
>ENA-UOJJ01001561-UOJJ01001561.1-human-gut-metagenome-genome-assembly--contig:-CS66-NODE-1561-length-32946-cov-10.696361_pt1 | contig 32946 bp, 29 predicted proteins | sample MGYA00242343_ERZ723890 | MGnify/ENA metagenome assembly ERZ723890
TGTCAGCTGGAATACCTGCAGGTAATCTTTTTCCTCAATCTCCATCGTCAAGACCATGTGCCACATAAGATGAACAAGCCATGCGGGAATCTCGCTTTCTATCCCGCGCGTCAGGAATTTTTGATTGTTGAACATTTTATCTTCCTCCTTTTTGACAAAAAGTAAGCTCCTGAGAATATCCCAGGAGCTTCTACTGATATAATATATAGATCAAAATGGGGGAGAAACAGAAAAGGCCTGCCAGCGCAGGCCCTTTCCAAAAGAGGGGTGAAATCGGGCGGTTTGGGTATCAGGAACGCCCGAAGGATCAGTTCTGATTTTCTTCGTCGTGCCGCTTGACCACGCGGATGCCGATCGTCAGCAGCACGGCGGAAATGATGGCTGTGGTGAGGACAAAGCCGTCCTGAAGCGTAAACAGGAACCGGTCGGCCAGCATGACTGTGCAGATCAGCACGCTGCCGAGCGCTTCGAGCTGAAGGCCGCGCCGACGCGATAACTTGGAAAGCATAGGCTCTGCCTCCTTTTACTGAACGCCCATTGCCGCCAGAATGACGCGCATGATGATAAGGCTGATAGCCGCGTCAAGCAGGCAGACGGCGATGAGCAGCGGATGCCACTTCTTGTTGGTGTCGGTTACGAGTACGATGCGCGCATAGTGGCCGATGAGCGTGCCCATCAGGATACATGCCGGGAGCATCATGGAGGCCTGACCGAGCGTCAGCGCGCCAGCCTCATACATGGAAGCGGCGGTCGCGCAGCCGGAGGCCTTGGCGAAGAACGCCGAGATCAGAACGGCGAATGCCTCGCCCGGCAGACCGAACAGTCCCATGACCGGCGACATGACCGTGCCGAGAATGTCCATCAGACCGGTCTCCTTCAGAATGTACACCAGTACATAGCCGAGGATCATTGCAGGGGTGATATTTTCAATGCCGACCTTGAAGCCCTTTGCGCAGCCCTTGAGGAAGGTATCTACGATCGAGGGTTTCTTTGCCTTTGCCGGAGCGGCCGTAGCCGCCGTATTGGTTGCCTGATTGCTCATTTCTGTTACCTCCTTATGCCTTGCCGCGCTTTGCACGCAGGATCAGACGGACGATGTTCGCGCCGATCAGCTTGCAGACGAACATGATGACGATGCACGGACCGAGTGCCACCGGGCAGATGGCCACGAGCGGCGCGCCGCCGGTGATGGTGTTGTTGATGCACGCCGAGCCTGCGTACTGATACGCTACGAAGATCGTACGCTCGTCGTCCGTGATCTCGCCGTCCTCGTACAGCTCACGAGTCATGACGGCCGCAACATCCGAACCGGTAAAGCTCGAGATGAACGCGATGCCGCACTTGCCCGGGATGCCGAGGAGCGGACGGAGCAGGGGACGGAACAGAACGTCCGACGCCTTGAATGCGCCGAGCTGCTCGAATACGCCGAGCAGGCCGCAGAAGAACATGACCGCCGGGATCAGGTTGAAGCCTGCCATGAAGCCGTCCTTCGCGCCGGTGCCGCCCTTGCCGATGAGGTTCGCGCCTGTGTCGCCGATCTGTCCGAACGAGCCTGCCAGATTGGTAAAGTCAAGTACCTTGATCGGTCCCTCTGCCGTGCGGAACGCACCGGACAGCACGAGAATGAGCACAATCAGTGCCAGCCATGCGCCGATACCGATCTTTTCCTTGTTTTCCGCCTGTTTCTCTTTGTTTGCCATGAGTTTTGACCTCCTTATCCCTTTTATGCCGCCGCTTATTCGGCAGCCTTTGCAAAATCGTCGTTCAGCGTATACGCTGCGCATGCCGCAAGCACGCTGCGCTGGAACAGCGATTCTACTTCCGCATATTCGTCCGGCGTGTGATTGCCCTCGCCGCGCACGCCCATGCCGCACACCGTCGGCACGCCGCACGCTACCGTAATGCCGGAGTCCGACAGACCGCCGACCTGGAAGTAGCCGATCTCACCGAAGCCGCAGTCCTGCGCGGTGCGCTGCAAATGACGGAACAGCGCCATAACGCCGTCGGTCGTATCCATGCACTGCATGACGCGGCTCAGATCGAGTTCTGCCGTCGTATCCGGCACCGAGTTGTGATCGGTCGCACGATGCAGGATTTCGAAAATCTCGTCGCGCACCTCCGCATTCGGGAAACGGATGCCGATGCGCACCTCACACGAGTCCGGAATGGTGTTCTCACCGATGCCGCCGTCCACCATGCCGCAGTTCATCAGCCTGCCGCGCATGATGTCGTTCTGCGACTCGATCTCAACGATCTTGTGCGCCGCCTCGAGCACTGCCGAGCGGCCCTTCTCCGGTGCAATGCCCGAGTGGGATGCTCTGCCGTGAATCTTGATGCTGACCGGGCCGCCGCCTTTGCGGCCGACAACAAAGCGGTTGTCCATGTAGCCGGTCTCGAAGTTGAACGCCGCGAGCGCACCTGCCGCCTCTTCTGCGAAGATCTCCTTCGCGTCCGAACGCATGTGCAGGTTTTCCTCGTCGCTCGCGAAGATGAACTTGATCGGACGTTCCTTCCAGTCCACGCTGTCGAGCGCCTTGACCGTATACAGCGCCATGACCAGACCGGCCTTCATATCCAGTACGCCGGGGCCGTGCGCCATGCCGTTCTCGTCTACGCGGAACGGATTATCTTTCGCCGCACCCTCCTTGAATACGGTGTCCATGTGGCCGATGAGCAGAAGCGGCGCTTTAGAGCTGCCGGGGTTCCACTCGCCGATGAGCATGTCGCCGGAGTTCTGAATGGCGCGGACACGGGTGTGGATGTCGGCGTTCTCCATCTCGCGGCGCAGGATGCTGCATACCGCGTTCACGCCGTCGATCTGCGTCGTGCCGCTCTCTGTGTTCACCAGATCGCGCCAAAGGTTGAGCATCGGCTGTCGGTTCTCGTCGATGTACTGACGAATCTGCGTGTAAATTTGCTCCATTTTTGTGTACCTCCTTGATTGGAAACCCTGTTTATTTACAGGTCTCAGTTCACAGCATTTTCACCGCCGCGCCCGCAATGAGCACGGACACGATGGTAACGGTGACGAAGCCTGCCGTCAGCATCTTCGGCAGCAGGAAATTCAAGATCGCTTTCTTTTCCTTCTCGTTTCGTCCGAACGCCTCGGAGACCTCCTGCGGAATGAGCATGGTGGTCGGGAAGCCGAACGTGCAGCTGATGCCGTAGGCCGCCGCAAGGCTGATCGGGATGCGCAGCAGCTTGGCGCACAGCAGCGCGGCCGCCATGGTTCCGAAAACGCCGCAGGCCGCTGCGGTCAGCAGCGCGGGCAGAACGGACAGCACCTGCTCCGGCGTGGTCTGCGCCAGATTGGAGAAGATCAGAATGGTAACGAAAAACGTGATCAGGCTGGAGGCCTGCGTTTTTCCGAGGATGTTTTTATCGAGGAAACCCAGTGCGAAGAATATCGCGCCCATGATAAGGCACATGACGAAGTAGTGAACCGCGCCGCCGGTCAGCTTGGACGCATAGTACGCGATGACCGCAACGACTGCCAGCTTGGCGAGGTACATCGAAGGACGCTCGCAGCATTTCGGCAGGTGGAGCGGACCGTGATGCGCCGCGGCGTTTTCTTCCTGCAAAGTGCTGTACTGCTCTACGAGAACCGCGTCATCGCGGATGAGCTTTGCGGTGCGCCGCAGCAGAAGGGACGCGATCGGTACGCCGATGAACTTCTGCGTCACGTAAAGCACGATGCAGAACGTCGCCGCCGTCGTGAGGTTCATCTCCTTGAGCGTGCTCGTCATGATGAGCGTTGCCGCGCTGCCGCCTGCGAAGATCGGTGCGCCGGCGATTGCCATCTCGCTGCCGATGAACGGCCGTCCAATCAGTACGATTGCTGCAACTGCGCCGCACACGCCGCACAGTGCCGTGACGACTACCTTCCACTGCCGACGCAGCTCCGCGAAGTCGATCGTCGTGCCGAGCGACACGATGAGCAGACCGGCAATGATGTTGCCGAACCCGGAGATCTGCGCGTCGTCGATCAGTGTGCGCGGCAGGATGCCGCTCCAGAAGCCTGCCAGCAGCAGGATCGCAATGCTGAGCACCGTGGAGAATATTGCTTTGGTTTTCTGCGCAATCAGCTCGCTGACTGCGTAAATGCAGAATAGAATTGCAAGTGCGCTGATCGGTGTCATAAGCCTCATTCCTTTCTGTGTCTATACCGTATCATAAATTCGTTATGCCTGTCCAAATCATAAAAGTTATAGTGACGTTATAACCGAAACAGAATAGTATTCCTGTACAATTCAACACCCGCTTTTCATGAAAAACAGACAAAAGAATAGGCGCTGTGACTAAATCACAGCGCCTTTGCTTTGACACTATTCAGTATACCATTCTGCACTTTTTTGTCCATTTCGCTTTTGTTATAACCCAGTCATAACAAAACGGAATAGCCTGTTATAACCATCAAAATGCCTTATTCCCTGCTTTTCGGGTAAAGCTCCTCCAGCATTTTCACAAATGCCTGCGCTTCCGTGCTCAGCATTTCACGGCTGCGCTGGATCCAGCCCACATTGATCTGCACCTGACAGTTACGGATCGGGATGGTGCGGATGCCGTACTCCGCGAAGTCCGGCGCGCTCAGTCCCGGACCGAGGCGAACCACATCGGTCGAGCGCAGCAGCGACAGAATCGCCGCGCTGTCGTTGACGTAAACGACGCGCTTGAACTGCTCGAGACGCACGCCGTCGATCTCCAGATAAAAGCTCAGATTGGAGAAATAATCGTCCGGAAGGCGCACGAACGGATGGGGCAGGAGCTGCTCCATCGTCACCTCAGACGCATGGTACAGCGGATGGTTCGGTCCGAGGTTGGCATACCAGGTGTCCGTGCCCAGCGCGTGAAATTGCAGATTTTTGAACTTCAGCATGTGCTTGAGCTCCTTTACCTGCACGTTGTTGCTCATCACAAAGCCAATCTCCGCCTCGCCGTGCTCCACGCTCTCGATCACCTGCTGCAAGCGGTTTTCCACCAGCTTGAGCGCCACACGGTTATCGTGGTAATCGTTGTAGAACTTCGCCACCAGACGCCCCATCGTGATGATCGGATAAGCCGCGATGGACAGCACCGGCGCGTGCTCCTTCTCCGACAGGCCCTGAATGAGCTCCATCTGGTTGATGATCGTGCGCGCGTACTGGTAGAGCTTTTTGCCCTCGTCGGTCAGCGCAACGCCCTTGTTCGTGCGGTTGAAGATGCGCACCTTGAGTTCGTTTTCCAGATTGCTGATGGCCTTGCTCAGATTTGGCTGCGTGACGAACAGCTTCTCTGCGGCCTTGTTGATACTGCCCTGCTCCGCAATGGCGACAAAATAGGTAAGTTGCTGAATCTGCATAACTCTTTTCCTCTTTTGTATGTGGTATCTTCAGTATAGCATATTTGAGAGGAAAATGTCAGAGGATTTTGCCTGCGCGGATGACAGCATAAAGATCAGCGCTGGCAGTATTTCGCAGAAAAACGACAGATTCTATGCAGTCGGCGGCATTGTGCAGCGCCCTGCCGCTTGCTATAATGAAGACAGAATACATATGGAGGTGACACATGAAACTGTTCGACACATCACTCCTGCCGGGAAAAGCGGAATTTTTCATGGATACCGAAGGACAGCCGGTTCCTTATTTCTGTGAAGAACTGCAGCTGTTTTATGTTCTGACCGGCAGTGCAGAACTGCACAGTCTGGCTTTGGACTGCACATTACGCCAGAACGATTTTGCCGTGGTCAATCCATATGAACGATATTCCCTGCGCTGCGGCGAGGATACTGTACTGCTCATCCTTCGGGTCAGCCCGGAACTGGTGCAGTCCGGTTCTGGCGAGCCTTTTCAGGTGTGCTGCTGCTCGGTCGGACGGCTGCAAAGCGAAAGCTGCAATGCCATCCGGCGGCTGCTGGCACAGCTTTTGCAGTGGCAGGGGCGAGGCACCCGGCATTCTGACTATCTGATCCTCGGCAGGTTGTATGAGCTGCTGGATATTCTGAAAACATGTTTTCGGCAGGTCTCGTATGCGCCGGCCTCCGGCATCGGCCGCGCTGCTGAGATCATCCGGTATGTCCGCACGCACGCGATGGAGGACTGTACGCTTTCCGAAACAGCGGGTGCGCTGTATGTGACTCCGAATTACATCTCCAAGCTGTTTCGCAAGGTGATGGATACCACGTTTACCGATTATGTGAGCGCCATCCGCGCAGAGGAAGCCAAACGACAGCTGCGGACAACGAGTAAAACCGTGACGCAGATCGCACTGGACTGCGGTTTTAAGAATGTTAAGTCGATTATTTCGTATTTCAAGGCACATATCGGCATGACGCCTACTGAATACAAGCGCACAAGCGCACCGGCAGAACACACGGTTTCGGCGGTAGAAAACAGTGCGCTGTTTGCGCAGCTGCTCGCCTATGCCGAGCCATCCGCCGCGTCAGGCCAGCCGCTTGAAATCGCGCCGGATGAACAGAACATTTCGGCGGACTGGCGCTCCGCAGGCAGACGGTTTCACCCGAACTGGAACGCTATTATCAGCATGGGCAGCGCCAAGGAGGGACTGCTCGGCCCGGTGCAGGAGCAGCTGCGCCATGCCCAGCAGACGATCGGGTTTCGCTATCTGCATTTCCACGGACTGCTGGACGATGCAATGCATGTTTACAGCGAGGATATCGACGGCAGTCCGATCTATTCGTTCTCTTTTGTCGATGCACTGCTGGATTTTGCGTTGTCCATCCATATGCGGCCCTATCTGGAGTTCAGCTATATTCCATCTGCGCTGGCGCGGGATGCTGGTACGGATAAACGCTACTGCAACAGCTCCGGTATCCTGTCTTATCCTAAATCACTCACGCGGTGGCGAGATCTGATCGATCATCTGGTGCGGCACTGCATCGCCCGCTACGGCCTGCAGGAGGTCCTGCAGTGGCGGTTCGCGCTGATGGGCTACAATCATACATTTTTTCAGCCGTGGATCGATATTACGCGCGAGGAATACTTTGTCTGGAGCGAGCTGACTTATCGCACGATCAAAGAGATCGACAGCCGTCTTAAATTCGGCGGTCCGACGACCGAGGGCACGACCGTGCTTTCGGATGACTCGGACAGCTTTGAGCAGTATTTCCGCTACTGCAAGGAGCATGACTGCGTGCCGGACTTCTGTGCGTTTCATTTCTATCCGCATGACTTTGAGCACACCGAAGCTGATTTCGACAAGCTGTTCGCCCAGCAGAGCGCGTCTCCGATTGAGCTGCTGGACGATCCGGATGCGGTATCCACCATGCTGGACCGTATCCAGATCAAGCTGGCGAAGCTCGGTCTGGAACACCTCGAACTGGTGCTGGATAAATGGAATTCGACAGTCTGGCAGCACGATCTGTGCAACGATACCGCATATAAAGGGGCGTTTATCGCCAAAACCGCACTGGAAAATATGCACCGCGTGTCCATGATGGGATACGGCCTGTACAGTGATTTTGTGGAGGAGCTACCGCCGCGCGAGACCTTTTACGGCGGACACGGCGTCGTGACCTACAACGGCCTGTACAAGCCGGGCTACTGGGTCATGCGGCTGCTGACCATGCTGCGTGGGCGCGTATTGCAGCAGGGCGACGGTTATTATCTGATGAAGGATGGCCGTACGATATACGCGGTGTTTTACAATTACTGCTCTTACAGCAGCATGTACCGGCACAGCTATATGAATGAAGAGAACCGTATCGATCGCTATTCCATGTTTCAGGATGCGGATGACCGGCTGTTTCATGTGCAGATTCACAGCTATCCGGCAGAAAATGTGATGATGAAAAGCTGGCTGGTCGGCAGGGAACACGGCAGTGTGTTCGACCGCTGGATCGATATCGGCAGTCCGGAGATCATCGATGCGGAGATTGCGGGGTATCTCAATCAGCTGGGTGCGCCGCTGATGAAGGTCAGCCGTTTGCCGGTCAAAGAGCATACCCTGGATCTTAGCGCTGCGCTGCATCCGCATGACGTCATGTTCCTTGAAATTGTTCCGGATGCACCGGAGAATGGATGATTTTATACGATATATATAAACCTGACTCTGAAAATTTGATATATGGCATTTTAATGGATTTATTATTCCGGTAAAATGGATTGACAGCAGGCGCAGCTTTTTCTGTTCCTGCTGTCTTTTTGTAAATGGATAAAAAACTGGTCTGCTTGCTGCTGTAAAAGCATATAAAATCTCTTCGGTTTTCCTTATGATATTTATATAAAATGCATATGCAAAAACATTCAGGAAAGGGAGTGCATCCAATGACAGATGCTCTGAAGCACGAGGTTCAGCAGTTCCGCGAAATGTCGCTGGAATTTTACCGGGACTGGGATTATACCGGCGAAGAGGTGATGATACCGGTCCGCAATGCGGAGATCCGTGTGCGTATTTATCGCCCCGAAGGACAGAACAGGCCGCTTCCTGTATTTTTCGATGTGCATGGCGGCGGATGGGTCGTTCACAGATGCGAAGCGGATCAGCCGTTCTGTGAGAAGATCGCGGACCGGCTGGGCATCATCGCAGTGTCGATCGACTATCGGCTGGCACCAGAATACAAGTTTCCTACCGCAAATGAAGATGTTTACGATGTTATCTCGTATTTTTATCAGAACGCAGGAAAATTCCGCATCGATCCGCAGCGCATGGGTGTCGGCGGACACAGCGCCGGCGGCACGATCTCGATGGCGGTGGCCATGATGGCAAAGGACAGCGGTGCGTTTCCGCTGCGGCTGGTGATCCTTGATTATCCCGGTCTGGATTCCGCCACTCCGATGAAGGACAAGGTGCGCGAAGAACTGACCGATTTTCAAAAGGAATTTCTCGAGCTCTGCGGCTTTTTTGAACGCTGCGCCTACGCCTCGCCCGAACAGCAGCGCGATCCGCTCTGCTCGCCATGGTACGCGACACGCGAGCAGCTCGCCGGACTGCCGCCGGTATTTCTCACCGCCTGCGAAAACGATCTGCTGAAATACGAGGATATCGCTTTTGCCTCCCGATTGATGGAGGCAGGCGTGGAAGTGACCGCGAAGCTGTATCCAGGCGTGATACACGGCTTCAACGCAGACCTCTATTACACCGATGAGGCCGATTACAGCCACCAGCTGATGATCGACCAGATGGAACGCTATCTGCTCAAAACATAACGGGAAGGGGCTTCACAATGAATAAAAAGGGAACTGCACTGTGGAAAGATCGTCTGTCGTATGGCTTCGGCGGTTTCGGCCTGAACGCACAGACCATTATCATCAGCGCACTGCTGACGTACTTCTATACCAACGTAATGAACATGGATATCGCCAAGGTCGGCATGATCATGCTGATTTCCCGTATTTTTGACGGCGGCACCGATGTCATTATGGGTATCATCCTTGGCAAAACGCAGACTAAATGGGGCAAATGCCGTCCGTGGCTGTTATGGACCTCCATTCCGTTCGGTCTGTCCATCTTTTTGATGTTTACCGTTCCAAACTCGACCGATCTGATCAAGCTCATTTACGTTTTCGTCACCTACAATCTGTCGAACAGTATTGTCGGCACGGCAACGTGGCTGTCTTATAATACGCTGCTGTCGCTGCTCACCCGTGACCAGCTGGAGCGCGGCATGATTTCTACCATCCGCCAGGCACTCTGCCCGCTGATCGAGGTATTCATCACCGGCATTACCATCCCGATCTGTGTTCATTTCGGCAATACCCAGCGCATCTGGCTGATCGTCATCGGTATTTACAGCATCATTGCAGCCGTATGCGGCATGATCTGCTTTGCCGGTACGACCGAGCGCGTACAGGTCGAGGCTGAGGTGAGCGCAGAGCACGCAGGCGCGCCCAAGATTTCGGCGTGGGCGCAGTTTAAGTCAGTACTCAGCAACAAATACTGGGCAATGGCGCTCGCGCTCTGGCTGCTGCTGACGTTCTACAATATCATCAACGGCACAGATCTTACTTATTACTGCCAGTACATTCTCGGAAACGCAAACTATGTCGGCATGATTTCGGTCGCTGAACGTATTCCCGTTGTTTCCGCGACGTTCCTTCTGCCGCTCGTGCTCAAGAAATTCGGCAAGCGCAATCTGTCTCTGTTCGGCGCGGTCGTAGCCATTCTCTCGCATTTTATCGTTGTATTCTGTCCGACCAATGTAACAATGATCATGGCTGCGGCAGTCCTGCGCGGCATCGGTTTTGCACCGCTCTGCGGCGTCATCTTCGCCATGATCGCGGATACCGTGGAATACGGCCAGTGGAAGACGCACATCCGTGCAGAAGGCATCATCTTCTCGGCTGCAACGGTTGGACTGAAAGTCGGCGCCGGTATCGGCACATGGGCTGTCACCTCGTTCCTCGGCGCGGCAGGCTTCAATGGCGCACTGGCTGAGCAGAGCGCATCCGCAATGACGGCAATCAGCAATCTGTATAAATTCGGTCCGATTATCGTGTGGGTCGTGATCCTGCTGGTCCTGCTGGCCTACCATCTCGACCGAGATTATGATACCATCATCAACGACCTGTCTGCCCGTGAGCAGAATGGCGAAATGTAAGAAAGGATGCTGCTTTATGGCATTACGCAAAGTCAAAACAGAAAACGGCTGGGTGCAGGGCGCGCCCAGCGGAAATACCGCAGTCAGCGTATTCCGCAGTATCCCTTATGCAGCGCCGCCGATCGGTGCGAACCGATGGAAAGCTCCCCAGCCGCACGATAACTGGGACGGTGTATATGATGCCGGACGGTTTCACCCTATCGCGGCGCAGGCGATCGAGGATCACGCTTTTTACTCCAACGAATTTTATCGTTTCCGCGAGGAGATGGACGAGGACTGCCTGTATCTGAACATCTGGACACCTGCTGTTTCCGCAGAGGAAAAGCTGCCGGTCATGTTCTTCATCCACGGCGGCGGCTTCCGGTCGGGCTACAGCTATGAGATCTACGAGGACGGCGATGCCTACGGGCGCAACGGCGTGATTCTCATTACGTTTGATTATCGGCTGGGCTGTCTGGGGTATCTGGCGCACCCGCTGCTGACGGGAGAAAGCGAGCATCAAGCCTCGGGCAACTACGGTCTGCTCGATCAGATTGCTGCGCTGAAATGGGTGCGGCGCAATATTGCCGCCTTTGGCGGTGATCCGGATAATATCACGATCTCGGGACAGTCTGCCGGTTCGGTATCTGTGCTGAACATGGTGACTTCTCCGTTGACGGAGGGCAATATTGCCAAGGCGATCATGCAGAGCGGCGGCGGCTACGGCGGCAACCGGCTGTGCACGATCCCCATGCTTTCGCTGACGGAGGCGGAGAAGGTCGGCGAGGACGTTTTTGAACTGCTGGGCGTTCACACGCTCGAGGAGGCCCGCGCCCTGCCGTGGCAGCGTATTGTTGAGGCAGAGCTGACATATTCCAATTCGCATAACGGCTTCCTGTTTGCACCTGTCGCAGATGGATACACGCAGCCGGTCTCCTGCGATGATGCGATCGAGGCGCTGCAGGTGCGCAATATTCCGTATATCGTCGGCATGAATGCGAATGAGAACGGCTCGTATGCCGCGGTGGCGGTGGAGCCGGAAGAAGCGTACCGCAGACAGGTGCGAGCCATGCTGGGTGACCATGCGGATGCCTTTCTCGAGGTCATTGGCATGGACGAAGATCCGATTTGCGCGGCGGCGCACGGCGGACTGTCGGATATGATACAGCCGGTCATGCTTGCATGGTGTGACTTTATGGCAAAGCAGAAGGATCGCCGTCCCAGTTATCTATACTACTTTAATCGTGACATGCCGGGTGACGATCACGTCGGCGCATATCATTCCGCCGAGCTGTGGTATACGTTTAAGTCCATCCACCGCTGCTGGCGTCCCATGCAGGGCATCGACTATCATCTGGCCGATGTGATGAACGCTTACTGGTGTAATTTCGCCAGGACCGGTGACCCCAATGGAAAGGGTCTCCCGCACTGGACACCGTACAGCAGCGCGAACCGCGCAGGTATGGAGCTGGGTGAGCGCATCGGGATGCTGGACGACCCCGGCGCCGCGCGCACACACTTCCTGCGAGACTACATCATGGGCCGCATTTGACACCTTTTCTTCCCTCATACAGCCGGAGAACTGCCAGTAATGGTGTTTCTCCGGCCTTTGTGTCTGTGCTTCGGGATGATGAAAGGTAAGCGAAATCACTTGCAAAGGGTTTCGATTTTGCACGCATATAGGTGTGATATTGACTGTAATGTAGCTCGTGTATTCCATACCATACAGAAATATATTTTTGTATTTACGCAAATAGCATAAAAGTATAATTAAAGCGTGTTTTGCCTATTCTCACTTACAGATATAATGAGAATAAGTTAAAATAATAGCGTAATTAGGAGGCTATTTGCGTGAACAAACTGGAACTGGGGCAGAAGATCCGCGCATTGCGAAAGGAACGAAAACAAACACTGGAAACGCTGGCGGAGGCCGCAGACATTGGACTGGTCTATCTGGGAGAAATCGAGCGCGGTATCAAAATGCCGAGCCTTAAAACCTTTATCAAGCTCGTAAATGCGCTGGATGTTTCGGCGGACGAGCTGATCGGCCTGGAAACCAAGTCGGGACGCGATTATTATGCGCAAAAGCTGTCCGAACAGATGCAGTCGCTGACGCAGGAGGAGACCGCCGCAGTGCTCGCCATTCTGGAAACGACGATACAACAAGTGAAAAAGCTGAGAACTGAAACGACCTGATTGTAAAAATCAGGTCGTTTTTTTCGTGACAAGAGAAAGGGAAAGTGATATACTCGAATTATGCGAATAGCGTAAAATACAACATATAAGCATAATAAAATTAAGAGTACATTTCGAGGTCGACATATGGATGCAATCGGTTTAGTTTTCGCTGGTGGGGGTGGGAAAGGCGCGTATCAGATAGGCGTATGGAGAGCTGTCCGCGAATTACAGCTTGAACAGCATATCGCAGTGGCGGCAGGAACTTCGGTCGGCGCGTTGAACGCTGCACTGTTTTTGAAGGGGGATCTGGCATTTGCAGAGCAGCTGTGGGGCAGTATTTCAACGGCCGAGCTTCTGCCGTTAGAACAATTCGCGGATGACTCGCTGTTCTCCAACGATGGATTACAGTCTTTTGTACATCGAGTCGTCATGACGCCGGACCGCGCGGATGCGCCGGTATGCTATGCGACCTGCAAGAAACTGGACGACGGAACGCTTCGATATTATGACATAACGCATATGATCGACCCGTCCTATCGAAAAAGGGTGTTGCTCGCGTCATCGGCGCTGCCGGGTATCTATCCGTCGGTTGAAATAGACGGCGAAATGTTCGTGGACGGCGGCGCGAACGGAGATAATGTGCCGGTATATCCGGTCTACCACGAGGGTATGCGGCAAATCATAGTCGTCCACCTGTCGCAGAGCGATGCACCGGAGAATGGCAGGTGGGACGGCGCGAATATATACGACATCTATCCCAGTGAGGATTTAGGAGGATTTCTGACAGGTACGGTGGATTTTTCGCCGGAACGAGCGGGCGAGCGCATGACGATCGGCTATCGGGATGCGATGGCCGCACTTCGTCCCTTGTCTGCCTGTTTTCAGCAGGATTGGGAGGAGGAGCTTCTGCTCGATACAAGCACTCCGGACGAAAAAACAGAGGTACCCCAAAACGATAAAGGAGAGAAACAACCCGTGAAAAAGATTGAATTTGAACAGGAAAAGGTCCGCGAACAGTACGAGGCGCGTCTGGCGGAGCTGAAGAAAATTGCAGCCTCCCCAAAGCTGAACAGCGAAGTCATGTGGGACGCAACCGCGAGAAAATATTCGGATGTTGTAAACCGTGTTTCGACAATGCTTCAGCAGGCGGAGCTGAAAGACGAGGTCTCCGAACGGCTGACCAAGCAGCTGAACGCCTTTCTGAAAAAGTGCGAGAAACCGGAATTTCATATTGCACTCGTTGGTGCGATCAAGGCGGGTAAGTCGTCGCTCATCAACGCTATTCTGGGAGAAGAGCTCGCCTCGACCGAGGTAACGCCGGAGACGGCTGCGCTGACAAAGTTCCGCGGAAGCCGTACGACCGACCAGATCACGATCACGTTTTATTCTGCGGCAGACTGGGATAAACTCTGGCACAGCGTGCAGGACGCAGGTTCTTCCAAGTTTCTCGAAGAGTTTGAAGCGCTCCATGCGGCACAGGAAAAGGATAACTGGGTTGGACACGAGCCGGTTGTTATCGAGTCGGGCAGCAGAGAAGAGCTGAAAGAGGAAATTCGCAAGTGGACTTCCTCCCGCTCGGCAACGCACTATTTCGTAAAGGAAGTCGAGGTCGCGCTCAAGGATCTGTCGCTCCCCGAGGGAGTTGTTCTTGTTGACACGCCGGGCCTGAATGACGCGGTAGAATACCGTTCCAATATCACGAAGGACTATATTGACCGCGCGAATGCCGTTTTTGTCTGCGTCAAGGCAGACCGCCTGTCCGGTCAGGAGCTGGCGACGATTTACGGTGTATTTTCCAATGCGCGCTACAATCCGGAGAAGATTTACATTATCGCAACGCAGCAGGATTCGCTCAACAATCCGGTGGGAGACTGGAGCAAGCAGCGTCTTGTCTGGTTGGATTTCCTCAAAGAACCGGCGTGCTACGGCGAACAGGCGCTTGCAGAGCGCAACCTGATTTCGACATCGGGCTACTTCTATACGCTGCTGCACGACATGGAGTATTTGAGCATGGATCGTCAGTATCAGCTTTTCGCCTCTGCGATGAAGTTCCAGTGCATGCCGGATAAGATTACGGAGCACTATGACGAGCTGCTCGATTTCACGGGAATTGACCATCTCAAGCGCAGAATGGACAGCGAAATCCTTGAAAAGTATCGCGAACTGCTGCGTGAGGACATCAAGAACGGCTATACGCAGGTGAAGGATCGCGTGGGTACGCTGATGGAGCAGGTGCGCAGCCGCCAGAAGGAAATCATCGAGATGGCAAGCAAGGACATCGAAGAAATCCGCAGAAAAGAGGCGGAGAACGAGAAAAAGCTCCGTGAAGCGGAGAACGAACAGAAGGAACTGGATGAGCTGTACAAGACCATCAAGAAGAGTACCTCTCAGCAGAAAAAACAGGTTGCCGAGGCTATTCGCGCACTGGGAGGCAGACGATGATGGATTTTACCGGCATGCCGTTCCCGATGACGATACCTGTGCTGCCCGGCTGGCTGATCAAGCTGGCGAAAGCGATGTTTAAGCCATCTAAGAGCAGGGAGACACCGCAGGATGTTGCGGAGCGTCAGCGTTGGCGGCAGGAATTTGCCGATTATGTGCAGAAGCAGGCGGAGGCAACGGAACAGCAGGCAGCAGCGCAGCTTCGCACCTTTGCGGAGCAGCTGACGGCGCTCAGTCAGAATGAGCTGGCCCGATACCATATCAGTGCTGCGCCGTTTGTCCATCAGGTGGAATTGCTGAGCATGCAGATTCCCGGCACAATCGCGTCCGAGGTTTCACGGCGCATGACGGACTCGGATGCGGCCTATCAAAAGCTCTGCCGCATGATGCCGGGTGCGGAGAAAGAAAAGGCAACGCAGGAGTTCATGCGAGAGATTATTGGTCAAGGTGTTGAAAAATGCAGCAGGCTGGCACAGAGGGTGCTCGATCAGCTTGAGGAAGACTTGACTGCGGCGTTGCAGGAAAAGCTGGAGCAGTCGCAGCAGCAGCTCGAGCGCACGCAGCAGGAACTGTCCGCGCTTGCCGAAGCGGCAGGGGACGGGCAGCAGCAGGAAAAGCTCAAGGCACAGGCAGAGCTGCTCTGTGCGGCGTGCGATTTGACGGAGGAACTGTTTGACAGAGAGGAAGGGTAAATATGAGATTTTTCTCGAGCATTGGCCGTGCCGTTGGACGGGTTGCCGGCAGGGTTGTCGAAGGTGTTGGCAAGCTAGTTCACAGTGAAACAATACAGAGGGTCGGACGTAAAATTCAAGACGCCTGCCGGGAAACAGCTGTCAGCACCGGCAGACAACGCGAATACAATCAAGATACGGCAACAGAGCGGGAGACACGGCAGATTGCGGATATTCTGTCGAGCTTTTCACTTGGTCTAAACAGTCAGGCCGGTTCGATCGAAGTTATGGCGCAGCAGACTGTGAAGCAGTATTTTGATAATCTGACTGCTGCAATTCAAGGTGTGATGGGCGATAACGCAATGGTGCGCACGCTGAAATCGCAGAAGAACATCATCAGCTCCAACATTCCGGGCAAGCTGCGTGATGTGCTGGCGAAGCGGGTTGCGCTGACGGACAGCGAGTGTAGCAGAATTCTGAAGATGCCGGCCGGAACAGAGAAAGAAAAGGCAATGAATAATTTCGGGCACAAGGTTATTCAGGAAGGATTGGACGCACTGGAAAAGAGCGTATCCAAATCGCTGGATACTGTTTCGGATATGGTTGCGGAGGAGCTGGATGAGACGGCAAAGCAGCAGAAGCTGGAGTTTGAGAACTTCGCAGCGCAGCTTCAAGACGTGCTGAAGCACCAGAACGACAGCAACAGCGACAGAGAAAGCGGCATGCTTGCTCCGGCGGAACGGCTGTCTGCGAGCGAAATGGTTTTGGATTTACTGGAGGAAGCGTAAGTGGCTGGTTTTTGGAACGCGATAGGACTGCCGAATGCGGCAGATATTCAGAATTTAACCGAGCTGTGCCGTCAGCAGGCGCAGCGCATTGAGACGCTGGAGAATGAAGTGCGGCAGCTGCAGAAAGCCGCGCAGACACAGTCAGAACAGGATAATGCCCGAGAGGACGAGCGGGAGCAGGCAGTCCGGCAGACAGTGCAGGACGGCTTTGCACAGCAGCAAGAAACATTTGCAGAGTGGCGTGAAGAGCAGACAAAGAAGAACGCGGTCATTCTGCGGAAAAACACTATGCTGCACCAGCAGACGCAGGAAAAGCTGGCGGAATCGGCGAAAAATCAGGACGAACTGCTGCGGATTTTGATTGTGAATTCACTGGGGGATGAGCTCGAAAAGGATATTGCAGAGCCGAAAGCAAAAGCCGGAAGGAAAAAGCAAGGTTAAAACAGAATTCGGTGATAATAACGTATTATGCAGACAACGGCACAGTCTTACATTTGTGGACTGTGCCGCTGATTTTTTGCAACAATGAAAATAATGATTTTAAATATTGGTTCTGTTATGTATTCATTTAGAAAAATGATAAGGATAAAATTGACAATACGGTTGTGTGCATGTATACTAAAACTATAATTTGACAACAGAAAAATATCGTAAACACATGGAAAATCTGTCTTTGTGTCCAAAGCAGAGACTGTAGAAAACGGCTATGCCTAGGCTTATAATAAGTACAGAAAATGAGTACAAGTCTGTGGAACATTTGCCAACTGATGAGATTATGGTAGAAAACTAGGAAAGAAAATTAATTCAACGATGAATGGGGAGAATGTAGTAATGAACTATTTTTTAGAACTTATAGCTTCGATCGACAATATATTGTCGATTGTTGGCTTTTTTAGTTTAATTACTGTATTGGTTCGCGTAATTTGGGTTCTTTTTGCAGCAAATACGGAGTGGGTAAGCAGTATTAGTATACGCGTGATTAAAAATGAGGAAATGCTCGAAACAGCAGAAGATGGCGACAGTATTTTCGCTGAAGAATATTGTACAGAAGGGCATTACATAACTCGCCTGATGTTTCGTCCGCATGATTCTATTATTAGAACGATGGTATTATCACGGGTACAATATAAAAATGGTAACTATGTAAAACCGAGGCTAATAAAAGAGAAGGTTTTTCGAGATATAACACCACAGCATCCTCTAGTAATTGGAACTGAAATGGCTGAAACTTTTCCGCACTATGCTCTTACTTGGAAAGGAGACTATGGCATCAAAGCAACTTATTATTTTCACGTGAACAACAGAGACGGGAATTACCAGACATCTGGAATGACATATACCATTGGATTTTGGACGAAAATACGAAAAATACTTGAGCTTAAGTAACTTCGGATGTATGGGTGCGGATAATGCAAAGATACAATTGGATGAGGTGAACAATGTGAATGAGTTTAAGATTACTGCTGATGTTGAGTTCAACAGGCCATATGACAATGCAAAACATGATATATTAAAGGCAATGGACTCTATCTGTAAATTACCGGAAGACCAGCAACGCCAATTAGCTGAAGAGATGTTTGGCGTAGAAGTTGTAGAGATGCTGCGACGGATTATGTGCAATAGAATGTAAAATGTTTTTTACAAGTATTGGTGTGACATGGCTGACTTTGATATTTTTATCTGTATGCTGCAGTTTGACGTGACGTAGACAAGGACTGACGGAATGATGCAGAGTTATCTGGAAATCCAGAGAAGAGCCAGGTCGGGTGTGCAGACTATGTACGATAATCGACAGACTATTGAAATGGTAAACGAAAATGCTGTGACAGTATAAAAATATAACGCATTAAATATAACGCATTATTGAAAGAGATGGGTATTGGATGAAATATGGATTTTTATTTGGTGCAGGTGCAGAAATTGGATATGGACTACCATCCGGTGGTAAATTCGCGCTGGATATTTTCAGATATGATGTATCTGAAAGTAAAAACATGTTTAAAGAAATGCGAGATAACGTTGATAATACGACAAGCTATGCTTCGTTCTGGCTGCCTGACAGCTTTAAGGAAAAGAATATCAGTTCATTTGGAAAAACGGTGTTTCAAAACATTATCAAAGACACTGTCGAACATAATAGAGATAGAATCATTGAGCAGATCAATCAATTTGACGATATAGCAAGACAAGAAGCTGCAAGCATGGAGCAACAAGGTGTTGATATTAATTCTGTCATTGAAAACCTGCTCGACAGGGAACTTGATAACATACACATGGGGCAAACAATTTCATTTATCAAAGAATTTGAACAAGGAAATGAACTTTTCAACAGTTCCTACTTTTCAGCTTTACTATTGCTTTATAAAGATAAAAACATTTTTAACACCGTTCAAAAGCACGAGCTTGGTAAAATTCTGCTTTCAATTATTCAGCTCCATGTCGGCGCACTAAGTGAAAAATTGTCCAGGCGAATTAATGATGGGGTGTTCGACAAAAAAGATGATGAAATCGACATTTTTGATGATATGGGTGAGATTATTCAATTGAATTATTCCTCATCGGGCTTGTCGGGAATGGAATACTTACTTGACCAGCAAGATGCTGATATATCTACTGATGCAGGGAAATGCTTGCGTTTTGCTCAGAAAATTATTGAATCGATCTATGCGGTTGTTTTGGACTATAAATCTTTGATAGATGCTAATTGGCATTATCTATATACGCCTAAAACGGATTGGGCAAAGTTCTGTAAAATTTGTATTTTTCTTTTGAATGTCAGAAATTATATCTCAAAAATTGTTAACGAGAAAAAACCAATTGGAAGGACAGGATACTACCATATGCTCAAAGATGCCGTAGATCGCGGACAGATGGAAATTATTGCTGTTGCAACAACGAATTATAATCAGTTTATTCAAGATATATTAGGTGTTGATGTTGCCTTCCTTAATGGTTCAACGGAAATTTGGTATGATCCCTATTTGAACAGAATAGGAGACAAAAGTCAATTGACTACAACGGAAAGACATATTCTGGTTCCTTTGATGTTTACACAAAGTGGTACAAAACCAATGACATCCATAGAAATGTCAATAAAATATGTTGATACATATGAAAAATGGAAAATCTCCGATAAAATCGTTATTGTAGGCTTTGGTTTCAGTACGGATGACGAACATATCAACGGGATTCTAAGAACTCTAATCGATGTCGACAATAAAGATATTATGGTTGTTACTTTGGGCGGCCTACAGTCTAATGAAGCTATCGCGAAAGAGATTGCGAGAAAAATCAAAGTAAACAAGGTGTCCAATATCTCAATCCTTCAGGTCGATCGGAATGGAAACAGCCTGGCAGATCAGAAAAATTGGGTTTCGCATTTAGCCTAGCCGAAAGTAGACAAAGATGGATATAAACACCTTTCTACACGTTTGATTGTGTATGCTCTTTTGTAACTGTCATACTTCCTTTATTTTTCTATGCTTAGACAGGGGGAAGCATGACGTCCTGCCGTTCGTCGCGAAAAAAGTCGTAGTCATTCAATATATACCAGAGCTGATACGGAACTCGTTCCGGTAATTACCGCTCGATTTTTTCGAAACATAAACATTTTTCATCTCAAATTACCTTCTGAGAGAAACAAGGACCCGCTGATAGTTTCAGCGGGTTCGCTGCTATAATATGTATTTTCTCTTTGGAGATTTCAAATCTGGACGAGCAGCCAGCGGACATCGATATTCAGAATTTCGGCCAGCGCCTTGAACTCGATGTCAGATACCGGGCGTTTCTGTGGAACGTGCTTCGGTCACGCGCGAATCGACGATATTACGCTTGCCAGGTGCCAGTTTTCGTGTGCATATCCTCATCACCAACTTCTTCGCTTGCTTTAGTATAAGGAATTTTGTCGTTGCCAAATTTGGCAGTAGCAAATATAATGAAATTTGATATGAGAAATCAGGATTTTCTTCATCACTGATGTGGAAGGAAAAAGCAATATGCAGCAAGTTTACGGGTACATTCGTGTATCTACACGTGACCAGAATGAAGAACGGCAGGTGATCGCCATGCGCGAGTTCGGCGTGCCGGAGAAAAATATGGTAATCGATAAGCAGTCCGGCAAGAATTTCGCACGGCCGGGCTATCGCAGACTGGTGAAAAAATTAAAACCGGCCGACACTCTCGTGATTAAGAGCATCGACCGGCTGGGACGAAATTATGATGATGTTTTGGAGCAGTGGCGCCTGCTGACAAAGGAGAAGCAGGTGGATATTGTGGTGCTCGATATGCCGCTTCTGGATACGCGGAAGGGACGCGATTTGATCGGAACGCTGATCTCTGACATCGTTTTGCAGCTGCTTTCGTATGTGGCGCAGACCGAGCGGGAGTTTATCCATCAGCGGCAGGCGGAAGGCATCGCGGCCGCCAAAGCGCGCGGCGTCAAGTTCGGCCGTCGACCGAAAAATCGCCCTGCGGACTACGAAATCATCAAGAAGGCGTGGTGTGAGGGCAGTCTGTCCGCACGTGCTGCGTCGCAGCAGCTCGGCGTAACGCATCGAACTTTCATGAAATGGATTGGACAGGATAATTCCAAATGTTGAAAAAAGTACAATTTGATGCAAAACAAAGAAAATTCTGATTTACAGCGTGTTAACCGTATAATCTAGTTTATTATATCAAATCTGTCTCTAGACTACAATACTTTCATAGGATAATAAAGTGTACTTTAGTAACCACAATAACGCTTTAGCTCTGTGAGGATGTGTCAATGAAAGGCAAAAATTACTATTATTCCCGTGTAAAGCCAGAAGAAAGTGACGCACAGGCAGAGCGTTTTCGTGCGCTCGGGGCACGGGACGGAGAGATTTTCATTGATACCATCGGTGAAAAATCCTCACAGAGGAACAACTTGCGGCTGCTGAAACAGCTTGCACTGCGAGAAGGGGACACACTGACCGTTTCCTCGCTTTACTGTCTGAGTGACCTCAAAAAGGGACTGGCAGATGAGCTGCACTGGATGCGCGACAATGGAATTCGGCTGAGAATCGCGGATATTCCGCTGAGCGTGCAGGAGCATGACGAGAAATCGCAGCAGTTTCTGAGCGACTTGATGTTTGAGGTTTTCGATGCGACTATCCTCAAGGAGCGCGAGCAGCGGCGTCAAAAGCAGAGCGAAGGCATTCGTGCGGCGAAGAAGAAAGGCGTGCATATTGGCCGCAAGCCGAAGAAGCGCGGTGCGGAGTTTGAAACGCTCAAGCGGCAGTGGCAGCGCGGTGAGGTCTCGCTCAGAGAGGCCGGAAGACGCCTCGGCGTGACGCATCAGACGTTTAAGAAGTGGGTAGAGGAACCCGAAGCAGATTAAGGATAAGGTTGTATAAATTCATGTCAAAAACACAGCAGGGGTTCTCGACCAGGGAACTGAGGAAGATTTTTTCGATTGTTTTCGTCGCGTACATGGTACTCGCGGTGGCGTTTTATTTTCTCGCCGGAGAGCAGCTTCGTTATCGCGACTCGCGCGGCAATGTTGAAATGCCGGTGGCGAATGCCGCAACGGTAGAGCTGACAGCAGGTTCAGTTGTGGAACAGCAGTTCACACCGAGAATTCAGATTTTTGAGCATCTTTCCGTGCAATGGGGTGTGTTTAACCGCGTCAATCACGGTACGGTAAACGTGCAGCTTGTGAACCTGGTAACGCAGGAAGTCCTGCTTGACCAAAACTTACAGGCAGACCAGATTACGGAAGGTCAGGTTACGACGTTTGATTTCCCGGCACTGGAAACGGTCTGCAATGCGCCGCTTGCGCTGCGTATCACCTCGCCCGATGCAATGGCTGGTGACGCGCTTACGCCGGTGATGAAGACCGATGCAACGCTTGAAAACGGTCAGTTGTATGTCAATGGACAAGCTGTTGCAGGCGAACTCGCCTTCTCTGCTACTGGCAGAGATTATATCTGGACCGGCCTGCACTATTGGCAGTTCGCAGCCGTCGGCGCGGTAATCCTCGCGGCGCTGCTGCTGATGTTGCTTCACAAGCACAGGACCGGCAAGAAAAGCTTTATTCTCAATGCGATGATTGCACTGAGGCGGTATCACTTCCTGATTAAGCAGCTGGTTGATCGTGACTTTAAGGCAAAATATAAGCGTTCCATTCTTGGCGTGTTCTGGAGCTTTCTCAATCCGCTGCTCAACATGTTGGTGCAGTATATCGTATTCTCCAATCTATTTCGCTTTGATATTCCCAATTACCCGGTTTATTTGCTTTGTGGCAACGTAATCTTCAACTATTTCTCGGAATCCTGCGGTATGGCGCTGAATTCGATTACAGGCAATGCAAGCTTGATCACCAAGGTATACATGCCGAAGTATATCTATCCTTTGACGCGCATTTTGTCATCGATGATCAATCTGCTGATTTCGCTTGTCCCACTCGCAATTGTAGCATTGATTACAGGACTCTGGCCAACGAAGGCATACATTCTGGTGATTTATCCGCTGATTTGCCTTGCAGTCTTTTGCCTGGGACTCGGCATGCTCCTTGCGTCAGCTATGGTCTTCTTCCGCGATATTCAGTTCTTGTGGGGTGTACTGGTCACAATCTGGATGTATCTGACACCGATTTTCTATCCGGTCAGCATTCTGGAAGAGCACCTTGCATGGGTTATAAACGTCAATCCGCTGTACTATTTTGTCACCTTTGTGCGTTCCTGCTTGATTGACGGTATCTCACCCGAGCCGATCATGTATGTAAAATGTGCATTATTCGCACTGGGTATGTTGATCGTAGGCGCATCGGTATTCAAAAAAACACAGGATCGTTTTGTCCTGTATCTGTAAGAGGCAGTAAAAATGAGTCAACCAATTATTCAAATACAGGATGTTACCATGCGGTTTCGCATGTCAAATGACCGTATTATGTCGCTCAAAGAGTTCGTGACAACTGCTCTGCGCGGTAAACTGAAATACAAAGAATTCGAAGCGCTGAAGCACGTTTCTTTTACAGTAAATCGCGGCGAAACTGTGGGGATTATCGGGAGAAATGGTTCTGGCAAGAGCACAATATTGAAAATTATATCTGGAATTATGAAACCTACAGAGGGCAGTGTTTCGGTTGATGGAAATATTGTACCAATGCTGGAGCTTGGTTCGGGTTTTGATATGGATTTGACAGGCCGCGAGAATATTTTTCTCAATGGAGCAATTTTAGGCTACACAGAGGAATTTCTTAAAGCAAAATTCGATGAAATTGTTGCGTTTTCCGAACTGGGCGAGTTTATTGATGTGCCGATCCGCAACTACTCGTCCGGCATGTTAATGCGTCTGGCGTTTTCGGTTGCCGCTATGGTGGAGCCGGAAGTACTGATCGCAGATGAAATCCTTGCCGTTGGCGATGAGGCGTTTCAGCATAAGAGCCTGAATCGTATGAAGGAAATGATGTCCGGCGGTACGACCGTACTGCTTGTGTCACACTCTCTCGATCAGATTAGAGAGGTATGCGACCGTGTGGTCTGGCTGGATCATGGAGACATAAAAATGCTTGGACCTGTAAATGAAGTTTGTGACGCTTACACGATATAGGAGATAGAGAGATGAAAGGCATAATTTTAGCAGGCGGCAGCGGTACACGACTGTATCCGTTGACCATGGTAACAAGTAAGCAGCTTTTGCCGATTTACGACAAGCCGATGATTTACTATCCGCTTTCCACGCTGATGCTGGCGGGAATCCGTGATATTTTGATCATCTCGACACCGACGGATCTTCCGAATTTCGAGCGCCTGCTTGGTGATGGCAGCCGATATGGTGTCAACCTGTCGTATAAGGTGCAGCCGTCGCCGGACGGTCTGGCGCAGGCGTTTACGCTTGGCGAGGAATTTATTGGCGATGAGCCGTGCGCAATGGTGCTTGGCGACAATATTTTCTATGGCGCTGGTCTGGGTGATCATCTGAAAAAGGCTGTTGAGGCGGCACAGAACGGTCAGGCGACTGTATTTGGTTATTATGTTAATGACCCGGAGCGCTTCGGTATCGTTGAGTTTGATAATAATTGGCGTGTCATTTCCGTCGAGGAAAAGCCCAAACAGCCGAAATCCAATTACGCGATTACCGGCCTGTACTTCTATGACAAGCGCGTTGTTGAGCTGGCAAAGCAGGTCAAGCCGTCCGCGCGCGGTGAGCTGGAAATCACTGATCTCAACCGCATGTACCTCGAGGACGGCACGCTCAACGTGCAGCTGCTCGGCCGCGGCTACGCTTGGCTGGACACCGGCACGATGGACACACTCGTGGAAGCGGCGGAGTTTGTGCAGGTCATTGAGCAGCGTCAGGGCATCATGATCTCCGCTCCCGAAGAGATTGCATATCGTCACGGCTGGATCACGCGCGAGGAACTGCTCAAATCGGCGGATACATACGGAAAATCTCCGTACGGTGAGCATTTACACCGCGTAGCAGACGGAAAAATTCGATATTAAGAAGGTAAGGACATGGAGATTATCAAAACGAAAATCGACGGCGTTGTCATCGTGGAACCCAAGGTGTTCGGCGACCATCGCGGATTTTTTATGGAAAGCTGGTCCAAGCGCACGTTCGAGGAGGCCGGCCTGCATTATGACTTCGTGCAGGACAACCACTCGTCCTCAACCGTGAAGGGCACGCTGCGCGGCATTCATTTCCAGCGCGGCGACAAGGCGCAGGCAAAGCTTGTGCGCTGTGCGCGCGGCGCGGTGCTCGATGTTGCTGTTGACCTGCGCCCGTCCAGCCCGACCTACAAGCAGTGGGTCGCGGTTGAGCTGAGCGAGGAGAATAAGCGCCAGCTGATGATTCCGCGCGGTTTTGGTCACGGCTTTGTCACGCTGACTGATCATGTGGAATTTTTGTATAAGGCGGACAATTACTACGCGCCTGAGGCAGACGGGGGCATTCGCTGGAACGACCCGGAGCTTGGCATTGACTGGGGCGTAACTGACCCGGTTCTGTCCGAAAAGGATACGAAATCGCCGTTTTTGAAGGACGCTGTGACTGGATTTGAGGACTGGTAATATGAAGATTTTAGTAACCGGCGGTGCCGGATTTATTGGCGGCAACTTTGTGCATTTTATGCTCAAAGAGCATCCGCAGGACGACATTCTGTGTGTGGACGCACTGACCTACGCAGGCAACATGGAGACGCTTGCACCGGTAATGGACAATCCGCATTTCAAGTTCATCAAGGCGGATATTGCCGATCGAGAGGCGATTTACAGCATTTTTGAGCAGGAAAAACCGGAAATCGTTGTCAACTTTGCAGCGGAGAGCCACGTTGACCGCTCGATTGAAAATCCGTCTATTTTCCTGCAGACGAACGTGATGGGTACGCAGGTGCTGCTCGACGCCTGCCGTAAGTATGGCATTCAGCGCTATCATCAGGTTTCGACCGACGAGGTTTACGGCGATCTGCCGCTTGACCGTCCCGACCTGTTTTTCACCGAGGAAACACCGATTCACACCTCCAGCCCGTACTCGGCGAGCAAGGCGAGTGCTGACCTGCTCGTGCAGGCGTATCACCGCACGTTTGGTGTGCCGGTGACGATTTCGCGCTGCTCGAACAACTACGGTCCGTATCATTTCCCGGAAAAGCTGATTCCGCTCATGATCGCGAACGTGCTGAACGACAAGCCGCTGCCGGTTTACGGTGACGGCAAGAACGTCCGCGACTGGCTGTATGTGGAGGATCACTGCCGCGCCATTGACCTTATCATTCGCAACGGCCGCGTCGGCGAGGTTTACAATGTTGGCGGACACAACGAAAAAACCAATCTCGAGGTCGTTCAGCTGATTATCGCAGCGCTCGGCAAGGGCGAAATCAAGTTTGTGCGCGACCGCGCAGGTCATGACCGCCGCTACGCGATCGACCCGACCAAGATCCACAACGAGCTCGGCTGGCTGCCGCAGACTAAGTTTGAGGACGGTATTCAGAAGACCATTCAGTGGTATCTGGATAACAAATCGTGGTGGGAAAACATCATTTCCGGAGAATATCAGAAGTATTATGAACGAATGTATGGGGATAGATAAGCCGCTTATCACCATCGTGATGGCGGTTTATGAACCGAATATGCAGTGGCTCAAGGAGCAGCTTTTGAGTCTGGAGGCGCAGACATACCCAAATCTGGAGCTGATTATCCGCGACGATTGTTCGCCGACCGTGCCGTTTGAGCAGATTTGCGAGTGCGCGGCGACGTGTATTCGGTCGTTTCCATATGAAATCTCGCGCAATGAGCGCAATGTTGGCTCTAACCAGACGTTTGAGTGGCTGACACAGCAGGCACGCGGTGAGTATATCGCGTACTGCGATCAGGATGATGTCTGGCTGAGCGAAAAAATGGAAACGCTGTATCAAGCTGTTTTATCACAAAATGCAGTAATGAGCTATTGCGATATGGCAGTTATTGATGCGAAAAGTGATGTGATTGCGACTTCATTAAGGCAAATCAGACCACGGTTAGAGTATTTAACAGGTTCTGCGCTGATGAAGTCGTATTTCTTTAGAAACTGCACGGCAGGGTGTTCGATGCTGATGCGAGCAGATATTGCAAAGCAGGCTGTACCGTTCCCAAAACAGACAGTGGCAGACCATTGGCTTGCAATCTGGGCGGCATACAGCGGCAGCATTGTGTTTGTGGATAAAGCAATGCTGAAATACCGTCAGCATTCGCGTAATCAAACAGGCATTTTGAGCGGCGTAACAGATAAAGAAAGCTATCGTGTAAAACGGATACTTCCGTTGAAAGAACGTTTAAGCATGCTGAAAGAGCGCATAGATGTGCCGCAGAATTTGCAGGATTTTGTACAGGCTCGTATTGAAAATCGAGTTCTTGGCATTTGGAAGGGTAGAAAGTTCAGCTCGAAAGAGGCTGGATTTGAAATAATCATGAATCTGTTGCCGGAGAAATTGTTTCAGGCAATCATATCGAGGATCAGAAAATGAAAATTTTAGTTACCGGAGTCGGCGGACAGCTTGGATACGATGTATGCAAGGTTCTGGACGCACGCAAAATTGAAAACAAGGGCGTTGATCTGGCGGATTTTGACATCACGGACGCACAGGCAACGCATGATTATATTGCCGCATACCGTCCGGATGCGGTTATTCACTGTTCGGCGTGGACTGCCGTGGACAAGGCAGAGGACGAACTGGACAAGGTTCGTGCGGTCAACACCGAAGGTCCACGTAATATTGCGAAGGCCTGCAAGGAGATCGGCGCGAAAATGCTGTACATCTCGACCGATTATGTGTTCCCTGGTACGGGTGAACGGTTCTATGAGCCGGACGATCCGACCGGCCCGCTCGGCGCTTACGGTGCGACTAAGCTTGGCGGTGAACTGGCGGTCAAGGAGCAGCTGGATAACTATTTTATCGTCCGTATCTCGTGGGTATTTGGCAAGAACGGCAACAATTTTGTCAAGACCATGCTGCGCCTTGCGGAGACGCACGACACGCTTAATGTAGTCTGTGACCAGATTGGCAGCCCGACGTACACAGCGGATTTGGCGCCGCTGCTGGGCGACATGATCGTGACCGAGAAGTACGGCACCTACCATGCGACCAACGAAGGTATCTGCTCGTGGGCGGATTTCGCGGAGGCGATTTTCGAACTGGCTGGCAAGAATGTCAAGGTGAATCATATTCCGACCAGCGAGTACCCGACCCGTGCGGTGCGTCCGCTCAATTCGCGCATGAGCAAGGATAAGCTGGAGCAGATGGGCTTCTCGCGTCTGCCGCATTGGAAGGACGCGCTGGAAAGATATCTGAAGGAAATTCAATAAAATGCGTAGCGCAAAATAGGAGGTATCGATGTGAAAATTTTATATTTAGCTCCGATACCATACGATGGTTTACGACAGAGACCGCAGTATATTGCTGATGGTTTAGCGCAGAAACATGAAGTGATTTATGTAAATCCTACAGTAAGTTGGTTGAAATATCTTCTCAAAGGGGGAGATCACGCTTGGGGCTACTCAGAAGTGCAGCCATCTGGAGTGAAAGTAATACAGTTAAACGGTGCAATTGCTTTGCCACGTTTTGCCGAAGGTTTATGGAGTGGATTTGGATTTCTGGAACGTCTAGCAATTAAAAACTTGCTTTGTTCAGTTGATGTAGCGTGGCTTGGATTTGAACCTTGGTATGATTTACTGAGGCATTTTAAAGGGGAAATTGTTTACGATTTAATGGATGATAATATGAAATTATCAACGAATCCTTTAATGCGTCATTTAATTGTGCGAACTCGAACAGCATTGGAAAAGAGAGCAGATTTCCTGTTTGTCACTGCACAGAAATTATACGATGATGCTGTGAGAAAGAGACTTACTCCTGTTTTGGTGCCTAATGCAGTGGATATTGAGCAGCCTAATTCTGAAATAATACCGGCAATGAAACATAAGGCAGGTATGCGTGTATTTGGATATGTAGGCATGATAGCACACTGGTTTGATATGCAAGCAATTCAAGTTATATTGGATGCAGCACCAGAAAATCATGTGATTCTAGTTGGCCCAGAGGAAATTCCTCGGATAAATGATTCGAGGATACATTATGTGGGTGCAGTACCGAAGCAAGATGTAGGTGCTTGGATTGACTCGTTTGATGTGTGCCTGTATCCGTTTAAACAGTCTGAATTATTGGATACGATAAATCCGGTAAAGATATATGAATATATGGCACAAAACAAACCGGTAATTGCAGTAAAGAGTTTGGAAACTAAAAAGTTTGCAGATAGGATAGCTCTTTATGAGAATGATGAGCAATTACGAATATTGGCAAGGTCAGAATTGAATAGTCCGTTTAGATCAGAACAAGATCGACAAGGTTTTATTGCAGAAAACAGTTGGCAGCAACGAGTAAATACGATTTTAAACGTGCTGGAATAGTAGGATTGGAGGTACAGAGCATGGCAGAAGATAACATGAATTCTGAACGATATTGGGAAAATCGTTTTGTCGCTAATGATTGGGAGAAGTATGATGGCGGAAAACAGACAATGTATTTTGCGGATATTGCACGAAAAGCTTTTCCAGATTGGTTTACAAGAGAGCTCAATCGCAATAACTGGACAGTAACGGATTGGGGATGCGCTGAAGGTGAAGGAACTGCACTTTTGGCGAAAGCTTTTCCGAATTGCGCATTTAAAGGCATTGACTTTTCACACACGGCAGTAGAAAAAGCAAGAAATAAATTTCCAGCTTGTGATTTTGAAGTTGGAGATATTACGAAGGTAATACCGGAATCTGATGTGATTTTTTCGTCCAACACGTTAGAACATTTACGTGATGCAGGAACAATCCTGAAGAATTTGGTATTAGCGGCGCGAAATCATACTGTGTTTCTGTTGCCACTGCATGATGATTTGGATATTGCAGAACATTTCAATCGATTTGAAGAAGACTTTTTCCCTTTAGTGATTGAGGATCGCAAGCTGTCTTATTTCCGAATTATCGACTGCGATAACAATCCTTTGTGGCCGGGTGAACAATTGCTGCTGATCTATTCGGCAGAGGAAAGTTTGCCGCAAAATCGTAGATTATCGGAACTGTTTTCAAACGAAGAGTATATTGGCTTAAAGAAAAAATTACTGCAATCACGCCAAGAACTTCAACTTTCAAATGAGGCGTTAACAACAGCAAAGCAAGAGAATGTTAATCTCTCGAACAGACTCACAGCTGCTGATAAAATGTGCGCCGATTGGGAAGAAGCATTTGATGCAGAGAAGTGTAAGCTCGCAGAAATAAAAAATGAATTGATTGCAAAGGGTGAAGAACTTAATAAGTTATCGCAACAATTAGAGAATGCTCAATCATTTCAACGGGAAACAGAAGTGATTGAATTGAAAAGGCGAATGGATGCTACTAATCAAAAAATTGATGAAACTTTACAGTTGATCAATTCGAGGTTAGGCTCTAAACAAATTCGTCTGATACATTTTCTGAATCGCTTGAAGTTTCAGGGGTTTAACTCGGACAGAGGGGAACGAAGAAAATTTAGAAAATGGTTCTTCTCGCGCTTTAAGCATATTCCGGATACAGATAGGCGATATCACCCGATGTTTTCAATTATCGATTTGCTTAATCAAGCAAAAAGTGCGTTGAATGGTGAAAGTGTTGTATCAACGGTAACTGTAGGGACTAATCAGATAGATCCATATAAAGCCTATCTGCTTGAGCAACCATATCAAAAGATAGATATCATTGTTTTAGCGATTATTGATTATGATTTCCGCCATCAGCGGCCACAGCACTTTGCACAGCGTTTGGCACAAAAAGGGCATCGCGTTTTTTATGTAAATGCAAATTTCTCTAATGAGTTTAAACAGTCAAAGATTGAAGATAATCTGTGGCAGGTGACCTTGGCTAATACAGATTTTGCTTCTATTTATCTCGGCGATTGGAAGAACAATGAGCGTGCAATGCATGATCAATTGGGCGCATTGCTTGATAAGAATGCAATACGTGATGCTACTGTAATTGTCGATTATTCGAATTGGGTGTATTGCGCCTCCTATATGCGAGAGAAATATGGATTACATACAGTAACCGATTATATGGATGATTTTACTGGCTTCATTAATCCGGCAGAAGATTTAATCCGCAAAAATTGTATTGAATTGCTTGGTCAGAGCGACGGTGTTATGGCAAGTTCGCAGTTTTTGTTTGATATTGCTTCCCAATACAGCCAATCGGTTACTATGAATCGTAATGGTACGGAATACGAATATTTCCATCAAGCGTATGGAATGCCAACAGAGAAAAAACGACCGACTATTGGGTACTATGGCGCGATTGCTGAATGGTTTAATATTGACATTATATGCTATTGTGCGGAACGTTTTCCAGAATGCGATATCGTGTTGGTCGGCAATGTTACTGCGCATAAGGAACGATTGGAAAAGTGCAAAAACATTCAGCTGATTGGTGAAGTACCATACACAAAGTTGCTGCCATGGTTGGCCTCTTTTGATGTGTGTCTGATCCCGTTTGACACATCAACAGATCTGATCAAAGCTACTAACCCGGTTAAATTCTATGAATATTTATCCGCAGGCAAGAAAATTGTAGCTACGGAAATTCCGGAGTTAGAGCCGTATAAAAATCAATTCGTCTATTTGGAAAATAATCCAGAACGATTTGGTGATGCTGTAGAGCGCTGCTTGGCAGGTACAGATGATTTGGCAACGGTAGAAGATTGTTTTGCGTTTGCAAAGGATAACGATTGGGATGCACGTGCAGCAGTTTTCGAAAAGGAAATCAAGGCTGTATATCCTAAAATCAGCGTTATTGTTCTGTGTTATAACCAGCTGGATTACACGATAAAATGTGTGGAGAGTATCTTTAATGTGACCGCTTATCCAAATTATGAGCTGGTTCTGGTCGATAACGCTTCTTCTGACCAAACGGCAGATTATCTAAAGATGGTAGCATTAGATCATGATAATGTAAAGATTGTGCTCAATAAAACTAACCGTGGTTTTGCAGGCGGTAATAATGATGGCATTGCGGTTGCAGATGGAGAATATATTGTTCTCTTGAATAATGATACTATAGTTACGCGCGGTTGGCTGACAAATATGCTAAAGCACTTTAGCAATGATGAGGCTGTCGGCTTAGTAGGACCAGTAACTAATTCTATTGGTAACGAAGCAAGAATTAATGTAACATACACTGAGCCGGAACAAATGCCTGCCTTCGCGGATAGCTACATAAATGCTCATATGGGAGAAGAGTACAACCATCATGGAATTTTGGCAATGTTCTGCCTAATGATTTCAAGAGAGTTGTATAACAAGGTCGGGCCGCTTGATGAACATTACGGGATTGGTATGTTTGAGGACGATGATTATTCTATTGCGTCCGAAAAGAATGGATATCGGAATGTTCTCGCGGAAGACGTATTTATTCATCATTTCGGTAGTGTTTCGTTTAAGAAGTTGGAGGACGAAACATATCGAAAGCTGTTCGAACAGAATAAGGCTTATTATGAGCAGAAGTGGGGCGAGAAGTGGAGAAAACCAGAGTATCGCCAGGGCATTGTATAAGTTCTTTATAAAATTAAGAATTTAAAATATAAAATTTCGCCAGAAATGGAGTATATTCCAAGCAAGGAGGTGCTTTCACTCAGCTAATTGTATCGCTGTGTTGATGTCATAAGCAAATGTGCGAATAATATTAATACAATGCTAAAAATATGACAGCTGAATGACTTGCATATGGAGAAATATGGATTGAGACGACGAGTATCGAAAATACTATTGAAATGTGCAAATATTATTTTTTTAGTTCTTTTTTCGTATATATTTTTAAGAGTGATATGGCATACGCAAGATAT